>Ga0222714_10001339_pt1 | contig 27748 bp, 35 predicted proteins | sample C33_3DmetaG_FD_165048 | JGI IMG/M metagenome (GOLD analysis project Ga0222714, IMG submission 165048) | Estuarine water microbial communities from San Francisco Bay, California, United States - C33_3D | ecosystem: Environmental > Aquatic > Marine > Unclassified | place: USA: California...
AATACCCCCACGCAGAATCGAACTGCGCTCTTCAGGATGAAAGCCTGATATCCTAACCGATAGACGATGGGGGCGTATTTCAAACAATTATGGGCCCTCTGGGACTCGAACCCAGAACCTATCGGTTAAAAGCCGAGTGCTCTACCATTGAGCTAAAGGCCCGTATTTTTCAATTCATATATATAATCTAACAGGGAACTCACTGAAAGTCAAGATGTGAATTGTAACAATGGAGATGGCGGGAGTCGAACCCGCGTCCGAACTTAACTACCTAAATCACTATCAACGCTGTAGGACAGTTAGGGGTACCAAGGTGTCCAACCTCACGGCCTTGTAACGTCTATGCCGGTCACGAAATACATTCTTTGGTGTATATATCCGCACTTAGCTCTATTCCTAAGAGTCACCCGATTACATTTACTTCCCTGTTTATCCTATCGGTTTCAGATAGTGGGAAGGGCTTAAGCAGCCATCAAATAAGGTTCGTCAGTTACTTTTAAAGTATCAAACTAGCGTGTCAATCCAGTATCATTAAACCCGTCGAAACCAGTACATCCCCGTTTTCAATCAACTATATAAGTATAACAGCACTAGTATAACTAATCAATGGGTCAATTGTAACAGAATTGTAACAGGTTATTCTACACAGATTAATTGGTCACGATTCTGACCAACTCCAACCATTGATACAGGACATCCAGTTTGGCATGAAATATAGTTTACATAATCTTGTAATTCAAACGGTAAATCATCCCAAGTTTTTTCATTGCCTGTAAGTTTCCAAGATGGAAATTCAACCCATCCGTCATTGGGGTCATCTGAATCAGACTTATCTTTAATGTAAACATATTGTAAACAAGACAACACATCCAACTTGGTGATTGCTAGATTTGTAACACCATTGACTTCACAGGCGTAACGCAATTGGTCCATGTCCAACCAACCCATTCTACGAGGACGACCAGTGGTTGCACCATACTCACCACCAGCTTCTCGTAACATTTCAGTGAGATTTTTATCTACAAATTCAGTAGAAAACGGACCAGTTCCAATTCTGGTTGTATATGCTTTAACCACACCAACCACAGCACTATCACCAAACATACTGAGTGGTAGTCCTGTTCCTTGGGGAGCATAGTTTGCTGTACATGGTGATGAAGTTACATATGGATAGGTACCAAAATCAACATCAAGCATGACCGCTTGTGCACCTTCCATTAATATCTTGTCGCCGTCTCTTTCAGCATTCCGTAACAGTGTACGAGTATCGGTCAAGAATGGTAGCAGTTTGTTAAAAGCAAATTCAGTTACCACATCGCCTAGTCTTAGGCACTTTCTGTCGTACTTGTCTCTATATGCTGGTCCAATACCCTTACCTGTAGAACCCCATTCTTTTTTATTGGATTCGTCCTGTATTAAATGTTGGCGAGTAATGACCGTTGCCTCCTTGGAAATAAAAAGTCGGTCAGTAAAATCAATACCCATTTCTTCTAGTTCTGTAATTTCCTTGATGAGTTCTTCAGGATTGACCACACATCCATGCGTAATTACTGAACGGACATTGGGGCGAATAACACCCGTAGGTAGTGAGTGGGTGACATACTTTTTACCATCTACATATACGGTATGACCGGCATTGCTACCACCTTGGTAGCGCACAACCCAATCATAATCTTCGCTCATATAGTCAGTGATTTTACCTTTGCCTTCGTCTCCCCACTGGAGCCCTACTACAATATCAATCATATAACCTCATGGATAAAATTTATATAGAAATATAGTCGGTCAAACACACATTGTCAATACTTATAGTTAAATGGTTATGTCGTCTACAACAATTTGTTTTCGAGAACCATTATGGCTAAACCAAAAAAGAATTCTGCGGCAAATCGTGGAAGAAAGATTAACTTCAGTAAAGAAACTGTCCGTGGAAGAGCCAAGAAGAAGTTTGGCCCTAAAGAAAATAAACCAAAAAGATATAGGGGTCAGGGTAGATAGGGGCTTGACAAGATTAAAAAAGACCTTTATATTCTAGCTGTACCCCGGACAGATATACATTAGTACTAGGAGTACTATGCTTGAAGAAACTATAAAAAAGATAGGAAATAAATATATTGTGTATCCTAAGAAGGGTGGTAAAAGATTGGGAACACATGATACACTATCTGCTGCTAAAAAACAATTGAGGGCTATAGAAATGAGCAAACACATGGGAGAAGATAAGGTTCCAGGCGGACTAGCAGACAAAATGTCATTGAGTGATATTGCTAAAAAACATGGTGTATCTAATCAACAAATTAAAGACCAACTCAAAATGGGAATAAAGGTTGAATTGGAACACACTGATGATAAGTCTCTAGCAGCAGAGATTGCAATGGATCATTTGGTAGAAGATCCAGAATATTATACAAAATTAAAAAAGATGGAAGAACATTCCTGTGTTTTCTGTGGAAATGTTGTAGAAACAGAAATAAATGAAGATTTAAGAAAATGGTTTGGTTCTGGATCTTGGGGTGGTAAAGGTGGTGGTGGATGGGATCGCTATAACTCAAAGGGTAAAAGAATAGGAAAATGTGGCGCCGGAAAAGAAGGTGAAGGATATGCTGCATGTCTTTCTAAAGCAGCTGCAAAAAAATTAGGTAAGAAAGGTATAGCATCTTTTGTTCGTAGAAAAAAGGATGCACAACAAAAAGCAGGTCGTGGAAAGAAAGGTTCTGGTGCAAAGGGTAAAGCACCAGTTAGAGTTTCTTGGGACAAAAAAGGTCAAGATAAAAAATATAACCCACCAAATTGATATGTTAAACGAAAAGTGGTCAAAAAAATATAAAAAAAGTATTGATTGTAACAATCCAAAGGGTTTTTCTCAAAAAGCACATTGTGCAGGTAGAAAAGCTAGACAGAGTGGGAAATCTACTAAAAGTAAAAGTGTATCGGAGACAAAAATGGATAAAATGGAACATTTAAATGAAAAATTAAATCTTTTTATGGAAAAAAATGTTCCTACCCAACCATCAAAATGGGCTTATTGGAAAAGTAAAGCAAAAGAAAAATTTGATGTTTATCCAAGTGCATATGCAAATGGATGGGCAGCCAAAATGTATAAAAAAGCTGGTGGTGGTTGGAGGTCAGTAAAAGAAATTATAGTTAGTGATACATCCATTCATGAAGGTATACGATACCACATGTCACAGGAAATACCACTTTCGGAAAATGTATATCGTATGGGTTCAGATGAATATTTCAGATTGTTTAGAGAAGCAAGAGAAATATATAAAAATGGATTTAATCTTTGCTTATCGGAAAGTGACAAATGGTTCTTAGAAAGTGATTTGGGAGAGTTTGCTGAATTTGAAGGACAATTGGTCCCCCTTGATTGTCCAATGAGAGAACAGGAATCTGTTGATGAGGCAGAATATCGTGGAAAAAGCGTAAAACTCAATAGTCCAAAACGTGGAGGGTCTAAAAAATTTTATGTGTATGTTCGTGACCCAAAATCCAAAAATATAAGAAAAGTTGCTTTTGGAGCAAAAGCTGGTGGCGGTAATTTAGCCGTTAAATTGCGTGACCCTAAAGCTAGAAAAGCATTTTCCGATAGACACAATTGTCCATCCAAAACAGATAAGACAACTGCTGGATATTGGTCATGTGCTCTACCCCGTTACGCAAAACAACTAGGACTTAGTGGTTCTGGGAGATATTGGTAATGTCAACCCCCTATAAAGAAAAAAAGAAAAATGATTATATAGTTAGAAAGTTTTTAAAAACCATAGATGAAATGGAATTAGAATGGCATGTTGATGAACATGATAGAGTAATTGTTCCATTAGAAAATAGTGGATGGAAGTTACAATTTGAAAATAAATTGCCAATTGACTTAGAGAAGGGAAAACAGTATATTATTCCAAAAGAAAGTTGGCATAGGGTTATAAAAGGTAAAGATAATTTAACAATCATCATAAGAGAGAATGGGGGGAATGATGAAGAAACTATGGATAATAACATTATTGGGACTAGCTAGCATTGGGTCAACTTCTTTGATAAGAAAAATAAAACTTAACAAAAAGAATAATTTCTATGAAGAACTTAGAAAAGATAACATTTTCTTTACATGATGATATGAACAATGATGAGGCACAAGCTTTTCTCATCTCCATAATGGATCATTATCATGGAACCATTCAATATAAAATTCATAGAACAAAAGAATTCTTGGATGATTTAATTTTTCATACAAAATATGATTTGGAAAACCCATTCTCAAACAATTCCAGAAAATATTATGACTTAGCAGTTTTTACTCGTTCAATATTAATTCCACAGTTATTAGACGCCCTAGAAAAACATGATAATTCAGAACCATTTGATGTTCATGGGTGGAATTGATACTATTTATATCTAAATTTTATAGGAAAGGTATGACATGAAAACCGATTTAGAAAAATTTATAGTTCCAGTATTCGTCGTGGCTTATGGTGAAGATGAAAGCGACGCTGTTGCATATGTTGAACAAGCCTTAGATTCAACCGAACTAGTATATGAAGATGGTATATTTAGTGTGGAGTTACTAGAAGACGAGGTTGAACCATACGTATAATGGAGTTTCGAAAGTGGTAGCTATTAAAAAATTATTATTTAAACCAACAAATACAATACCATTCATGTTTGGTTTATTTATTGGTATGACAGTTTTAAATCATGATATCATTTACAATGGGATGGTAACAGCATTATCTGGATCAGCCTTCCATATTATAAAGGCGTCTCTATTCCGACTCTAATTTGGTTACAGATAACAAATCTTAGCCAGTGAAAGTATAATGGAATTTTTACCAGAATTTTTCCTTGACGAAAGAGGAATCATAGCTCTTGTTTTTACGGTAGTTGCTGCTATAGTTTCAGCCAAACTAGAAACTAAAAAAGAAACAAAGGAAGATTCAGAACTCATTCTCAAAGCATTTGACGAGATCAAAAAAACAGTAGATGTTCTCAGATGTCAAAACGAAGAACTTAAAAAAGACTACAAACTATTGCGTGATGAACTAGAAGATTATCGTCACAAATACTATAAGCAAATAGAAATCAATAATTCTCAGAGTGCACAACTTACAAAGCTAAATTTAGAAATGATTTATTTGGTTGATAAAAAATGACTTGACAAATAAATTATATCTATTAAATTTATATATTACTTCAACCAAAAGGATATATGATCATTGCGCTCACGGTAGTATCAACCATCTTGTGTTTGGTGACCTTATTCACATTAATTGCTGTTGCAGCTGCCCTCGGTCAATTAAATAACATTAATACTGCAATTAGAGAAATTTATACTTTAAACAAAGAGCAAATGAACCACTATACCACTTTGTCCAAGTATGTTTTGGATTTATCTGTGGTAGCAGAAAATCTTAGTGAAACAGTTCAAGAACTTACACAAGCTCTTTATGAAAATTCATTCAAGATGGTACGAGATGGTAACAAAATATTTGGAGGATTTTCAGCCGAAGATATAGCTGAAAAAATGAATAAAAATGATTATAATTTAACTGATGGTGATATTAATCAATTAAGAGATCTTTTTCTTGGAATGGACGAAGAAGAAGATGATGATGACGATATGGAAGATGGCAAAGAAACATTATAACAGATACAAATATTGGTATGATGCTCCATATGAAGAGGATAGTATAAAAAAACGATTTGGAGCTGGCTGGCAAAATTTATTAGATGAAGCGTTTAGAGTTGTTTCTTATTTTCCTAATGCACGAATATGTAACGCAAAACGGTGTTATGGCATGTTGCACATGTATGCTACTGCTGAAGATAAATTTGACCTTCACGCTATAGAAGGAATATTGTGGAAGGTTGAAAGATTATCTTCAAGCATATGTGAAGAATGTGGTAAAATGGGAAAACGCAGAACTGAATTAAAAGAAACAAGATGTATGTGTAATAATTGTTATTTAATTTTTTTAAACAAAGCAGACGACCCCAAAACATTATTTATGGAAGGTCGTGAAGGAAGATTCAAGGAGAATTAGTTATGTTTTTTAGAGAAGAGGATGTAGAACCAGCTGTTAATTTAGCAGTAAAATTGTTGGGTCCATATAATTACATGGAGCATCATAACAGAAATGCATATAGAAATGTTTCTATTATGACACGAGAATTTGGTAAAATTTGGTTTGGTGATTTAGAATTAAATGAACAGACTAAAGAAAATTTAGAAAAGCTATCTGTTACAATTAATCAACGAGTTTATTTTACTAGAGATTACGATACCAATAATGCAATTTATGTAACAACTAGTAAATTGCGTGAAGTTGTACCAGAAGAATTAAATGGGTAATATTTATATATAACATTAAGTTTTAATAGGAGAACTCTTATGAGTATTTTGTTGTTGTTAATTGTTGTTGGTGGATTACTTTTTTGGAGTAAGTCTAGAACAAAAACATGTGGTTGTGGAAAGAAGTTTTGTACTTGTTTAAAACAGGTTCCTGTGGTTATTGAAACACCAAAGCCAAAGAAGGCTTCTACACGCGGCCGCAAGCCAAAGACAAATTAATTTTTTTTGATACTAGTTTTAGTATCAATTGGAGGATACTAAAATGTTAAGTATTATTAAAAAATTTTTAACTGGCTTTTCAAAAAATACTGATGTAGATGAAATTATTCGTGAATATGACATTATATCATATATCATTAATGATTGTCATTCTATGGAAGATTTTATCTATTGTAAAAAAAAGATTAGACAGTTCCAAAATCGTTGGGACAAAGAAGAAGGCTCTTTCGGGTCTAATATGTCTAACAAATTAAACAAACAGTATAGTACTCGTCTTGTACGACAAAAATATCAGATTGGGTTATATGCGCAGAAAAAGAGGAAGAAAACATAGAATTCACACCAAGGAAGAAATTTGGTGTTGTATATGTAAAACTGCAAGTGTCATGAGCAACTCTGATGTAGAAGAGTTAATTTGTGGTGATTGTTATGGTAGAATGATTTATTGGGAGGAACTTGAGTTAGAAAAAGAAAGAGTAAATTATGTACAAGGTTGGAATCTAAAAAAGAAATATAAAGCACCAGATGGAAAAATCTACAGTTTCGGACAAGAAATAGTCGGAGAAGAAGATGTTAGAAATACCAAACAACCTAGTAAGAAAACTAAACCTGTTTCAAAACGAGGAACCAAGACTAGTAAATTACTACTATCTAAAAAAGATAAGACAAGCAGTAAGAAAAAAAGAAAACAGAGCTAGATTTTATCGTATCAAAGGAACTCCAATTGTTGGTGGGATAGAATCAAAAGAGTTTATAGAAACTCTGGAAGAATTGCAGGAAAGATTTATAGAAGCAGAACTATATGAATTAGCAAAAGAATGTAGTGATTTAATAAAAGAAATTCATATTGATAAATTAATAACAGAAACTCAAAAATAGGTTATGTACAATTCAAACTGTATTGTTTTAAATTCAACATTTGAACCACTGGCTATAGTTCCTTCTCGCCGCGCACTAATTTTGTGTTTACAGGACAAAGCTACGGTTCTACAAAGTTATGATTATAAGGTCAGGTCACCATCGGTTGAGTTTAAACTCCCATCTACTATTGCTCTTAAAGAGTATATCAAGACTAGAAAACTTTATTCAAGAAGAGCAATCCTAAACAAAAGAAATTTATTTATTAGAGATGACCACCAATGTCAATATTGTGGTCGTGGTCCAAGTGATTTCTCTTCCAGAGAAGAATTAACTCGTGACCATGTGATACCAAGAAAACGAGGTGGATTAAATACTTGGGAAAATATGGTGACAAGTTGTTCTAGTTGTAATCATAAAAAAGCGGACTTGACATTAGAACAAATAGGTTTTATTTTAAATAAACAACCATACGCACCAAGCATGTTTGAAATCTTTGCTAAGTCAAGGATGAAGCATTTTAATTTAGATAAATTATACGATGAGGTTTCATGTTCACTTTAGACATTGAAGAAAAGGTTACAAAAAATTACGAACGACTCATGGAGTTTGTAGAACAAGACAGTCGCTGTGAAGAAATTAAGAAGTTATTTGAAGTTTTACACAGTGAACTAATTTCAGCACCAGCTAGTGGTAAGACATATTTTCACAATTGTTTTCCCGGCGGTTATCTTGACCACGTTCTTAGGGTCATTGATAACGCAATCAAGCTAGCTCCGTTGTATAAGGAAGCTGGTGGAACAATTGATTTTACCAAACAAGAACTTATTTTTTCTGCTATGATGCACGACCTTGGTAAGTTGGGTACCGAAGATGGCCCATATTATGTTGATAGTGATGATTGGCAAAAGAAGCGTAATGAATATTATGTTCAGAACAAGAACATTCAATATTTCAAGCCACCAGAACGGGGTCTTATGATGCTACAAAAGTATGGCATAACAATTACTGAAAAGGAATGGCTTGCGATTAAATTGTCCGATGGTATGTATGATGAGGGAACTCATAGTTATTTGAGAAATTATTCTCCATATGCTATGAAGACCAGCCTTCCATACATTGTACATTGGGCAGACCACATGGCAAGTCAAGCCGAAGGAGACATGGGTAGAATTTCATTCTAACATGATATGTATATATGTGTCGCCTAAAAAGGGACACGAGATGCGTAGATACGGTCTAACAATTTAACAAGGAGAAAACTATGACTATGCTATCTGTATTCCATCCTCGCAATAATCGTGAGTTGAATTCACTCTTAAAAGAGCGTGACCACTTTATCCGCTCATTTGACACCATTTTTGACGATATGTTCAAGAATCATTTTGGTGAACTAGGTGTCTCTGCTGGTAAGGGTGCTTATCCAAAGGTCAATGTTATTTCACACGACGACTGTGTTGAAATTGTTGCTGAGCTAGCAGGATTCACCAAAGACGACATTGAATTGGAGATTGATGAAAACCTCCTCACAATCTCAGGCAGGTCGCCACATAAGGAAGACAAGGAGGTTACTTACTATTTACGGGAACTCAAACGAAGTTCCTTTAGGCGTTCATTTCAGGTTAATGAAAATGTTCAAATGGACAAGGTGAGCGCTAAATTTGACAATGGCCTTTTAACAATCTTAATTCCCAGAATTAAGGAAGAGGTCAAAGTCGCAACAAAGGTTACGATAAAATAACTTAAAAAAACGAAAGCCGAAAGGAGGTGATCTTAACGGTTTTGTTTAATGGGGGGAGAAGTTTTCCCCCCATTTTTTTATATTTATATAGTACACTTTTGAGGTAAATTATGTTTAAATATTTAGTATTACTTTCGTCAATGGTAATTGCAACAGTTGCAGCTTTCTTTTCCATTTCTGGATTGGGAAGTTTGTTTGCTGGTGCATTTATACCAGTAGTCATTATGGCTTCTAGTTTAGAAGCAGGTAAATTGGTTACCGCTTCATTCCTGACCAGACATTGGAAAGACTTAACGGTCATGTTAAGGTTTTATTATATGTTAGCTACCTGTGTGTTAATTTTAATCACATCAGCGGGTATTTACGGGTTTCTTACTGCAGCGTATCAAACGACCGCAGACCAACTCAGTATTGTTACCCAACAAGCGAGTGTATTGGAGTTAAGAAAGGAACGATACCAAGAACAATTGGATTTGTATATAGCAGAAAGACAACGAGTCAGTGAAACTATTGTTCAATTAACTCAAGGTTTGTCTAATAATGTTATTCAGTATGTTGACGAAGCAACAGGACAATTGGTCACCAGTACATCAAGTGCAACCAGAAATGTTATCCAACAACAACTTAATACCGCTACTCAAGAAAGAGAACAAGTATCTTTAAAAATTGAGGAAGCAACAGATAGTATTACATCGTTAGATATTCAAAAAATTGAGTTAGAAGCAAACAACGAAGTGGCTGCCGAAATTGGTCCACTCCGTTATATGTCCAATCTTACAGGCTGGTCAATGGACAAGGTGGTCAACATATTTGCACTATTAATTGTCTTTGTTTTTGACCCATTAGCGGTATCATTGGTAGTTGGATACAACCGACTTGCTATGTTACCAAAGATGGTCAAGGATGAAAAAAAGTACGAAATCTACAAAGAGGTAGAAGAAAACAAACCTGTTCGTGAAGAATTATCAACTGAAATTGTAACAAAAGAAGAAGAGCCTCTTGACAATATAGTAGAAGAGGTGTTAGATTTAGATGTTACAAAAACAAAAAAGCGTAATTGGGGACTAGGAAGACAACCATAAAATTATGACTAATCTAGGTTATTGTTGTATAAATCTTACTCTTGCTGACGAAGGTGTCAAAACCTCTCGTAGTATGATTCAACGCACTTTCAAAGCCAAAGGCATCAAATATGCCTCTGAATTGGCTCTTGAAAATGTGAAAGATTTACATAAAATTATTACATGGAATATTCATAACGGTGTAAAACTTTATCGTATTACATCAGATTTGTTTCCGTGGGAAAGCGAATACCAGATAGAAGACCTGCCAGACCAACATAAGATAATTAATAAATTACAAGAAATTGGGCAGTTGATTAAACTATCTGGTATTCGTGTATCCTTCCACCCTAGTCATTTTGTCAAATTGGGTTCTGAGCGTGAATCTGTAATTCAAAATTCTATTGAAAATGTAAATCACCACGCTAAGATTTTTGACCTTATGGAACTACCCAAAACACATGAGTATCCTATCAATATTCATATTGGTTCTAAGGGTTCCAGTAAAGAACAAACTACCAAGCGTTTCCTCAACAGTATTGACCGACTAACCGATTCTGCTCGGTCACGCCTCGTAGTTGAGAACGACGACAAAGCCTCTCTATATTCGGTCAAACAATTGTGTGATGTTCTAAATGACACACCAGTTACATTTGACTATTTCCATCACAAGTTTCATACTGATGATGTATCCGAAGAAGAAGCATTTTTCATGGCGTATGAAACATGGGGTAATGTCACACCCCTATTCCATTATTCAGATAGCAAACGAGAATACGAAGATAATACATCTAAAAACACAGCACATGCTGATTATCTTTACAATCCAATCAACACATATGGAGTACCCATTGATATTGATTTGGAAGCTAAGTCCAAAGAACTTGCATTGTTCAAATATTGGAGTGATTACGGAACTTGACAACTAGAGGCAATTATGATAAGTTATTTAGTGACAACACACAATGAAGGTAAGTGTATAGAAACATTGCTATTCCAAATATTGGAATATATGTCAGATGATGATGAAATTGTTATTGTTGATGACAATTCTACAGATAAACTAACTCTAAATATTTTAGAGTCGGTTAAATCTGATAAGGTTCGTATTTTTAAACATGACCTAAATAAAGATTTTGCAAGTCACAAAAATTTTGGTAAAGAACAGTGTCATAATAAATGGATTTTTCAATTAGATGCTGATGAAACTGTTTCTGAATATTTGTTAAAAAATATTCATACATTACTAGAATATAATAATGAGATAGAACTATTAGCAGTACCACGGGTCAATATCGTAAATGGATTGACTCAGGAAGATGTACAAAAATGGCGTTGGAGAGTCAACGAAATGGGTTGGGTAATGTGGCCCGACTTCCAAACCAGAATCTTCCAAAACAAGCCAGAAATCAAGTGGAAAAATAAAGTGCATGAGGTCATCACTGGTCACAAAACATTCACCACATTACCAGAAGAAAAAGAGTGGGCACTTTACCACATCAAAGACATAGACAGACAGAGAAAACAAAATGCCTTATACGAAACTATCTAAAATGGTACCAACATATACATTTGATGATGTTCAGATTATTCCACAATATAGCGAAATTCAATCTCGTTCAAATTGTGATACATCTACATTGTTGACCGAAAATTATCATATTGACATTCCATTAATCGCTTCACCAATGGCTTCTATTTGTGAATACGACATGGCGTTCAAGATGTGGTCATTGGGTGGAGTTGGGGTCATTCATAGATTTAATACAATTGATGAACAAGTGGATATAGTCAGTAAATTAAAATCTAATATAGATTCTATTTGTTCCAAAACAAAAGAAACTACTTATAGATATACAAATCCTGTTATTGCAGCTGCAATTGGAGCTAAAGAACAGGATATATATAGAGCAAGAGCGTTGGTTGAGGCTGGAGCCAATGTTCTGGTTATAGATATTGCACACGGTCACCATTCGTCAACGCAACACACCCTTGAAGAACTTAAGATGTTACGGGAGTTGCCAAACATGGAGTTTGATGTAATCGCGGGAAATATAGCAACCGCCAGAGCAGTTGAAGATTTAGAATACTGGGGAGCTAATGGACTACGAGTTGGAATAGGTGGTGGCTCAGTGTGTGAGACTCGTATTAGAACGGGAGTGGGTATCCCACAAGTTTCGTGTCTATACGAAACCTCAGCTGTCGCAAACACACCCATAATCTCATGTGGTGGAACTCGTTACCCAGGCGATGTGGCTAAAGCATTAGTCGCAGGAGCCTCTTCGGTAATTCTTGGTTCAATGATTTCTGGAACGGATGAAACCCCAGGCGATGTTATGCATTTTGGGTCATACGGAAAGAGACAACGAATGAAGATTTACCACGGTTCCGCAAGTGATGTTCAGAAAACTCTTTCTTCAACACAACTTAATAACATTGAAGGAACTGCTGCTATGGTTCCAATGAAAGGTTCTGTTGAAAAAATAGTAAATGAAATTATGGATGGTGTACGTTCAGCTATGAGTTATATAGGAGCCCAGACAATTGATGAGTTGTATATTAATGGAAATTTTGTTTCAGTAACTACCAATGGTCTTAGGGAGGCAATGCCACACCTGTTATAATTCGTTAATCTTAACAAGGAGTCAAAATGAAAATTAGACTTATGTTAAGCCTTTTGGCAATACTAGTTTTATTACAAGTAAAAAATTTTAATAAAGAAATATCTATTGTAGAAGAAATAGTTCTTGAAGATATTCAAGACGAACCAGAAATAGTACATGAGATAGAAGAATTCTTAAATGCTATTGGTCGCTTAGAAAGTAATAATCGTTATGATGTAGTAAATCCATATGGATTCATGGGCAAATATCAATTTAGTCCAAGAACAGTAAAATATTTAGGATTTACTGTAAGTAGAGAAGAGTTTTTGTCAAACCCCTCTTTACAAGACGAAGTTATGATGACATATTTATACTACAATTACAATGCTTTAAAACGTTATATTACCAGATATAATGATACCTATCACAAGGGAATATACATAACAACATCGTCCATTTTAGCAGGTGCACATTTTGCTGGAGCACAAGGTGTAAAATCTTTTTTCATCAGTACGGATTCTACGGGTACCACAGATTCTAACGGAATGACTCTCAGAAAATATATGAGACAATTTTCTGGATATCATTTAGATAGAGATGTTATTGAACAGGGAGTTATTTAATGTTGGTTTTTTTAATATTATCATTGTTACTAAACATAGCACTAATTTATAGTTCTATTGTTTCTTTGCGTAAAATTGAATATTATGAAGATAGAATTATGTGGTTTTACACACAATCCAACAAAATATTAACTACCATGAGAATACTAGATAGCCGTGAAATGTTTGAAAAGGACGACGAAGTTGGGCAAGTTTTTCAACAACTCACTACTACTATCGGAAATCTAAGGACGTTAATATATGACACCCAAGAAAATGAAGAGGAAATCTTCTAATAAAATTTATTGGACATTAGAAACAGAACAATCAATTATTAAGTACAATAAAGAAGAAGATGACCTTTTAAAAGAAAAAATATTTAAAGACCATATATACGGTCCATTGGACAAGATGGCAGAAAATATTATAAATCGCTTTAAGTTTCCTTATATGGAAGGGTCTTTTGAAGACATTAAAAGTGAAGTTATTTCTTATTTAATTTTAAAGCTCCCAAATTTTACCGAAGACAAGGGAAAGTCTTTTAGTTATTTTTCGGTAGTAGCTAAAAATTATCTTATTCTACAGAATAACAAAAGATATAAAGAAGAAAAACGAACCATTTATTTGGCCGATAAGACAGAAGAAAGTTATTCTCTACAAGATACATTAATCATAGACCCAGACGAGACATATCACGAACCCGAGCGCGTTGAATTTATAAAATTATTTATAAAGTATTGGGACGGAAATCTACACCAAATTTTTCCAAAAGATAAGGATTTGGAAATTGGGTACGCTATATTGCTATTGTTAACTCGGTCACACCAGATTGAAAATTTTAATAAAAAAGCAATCTATCTAATGATACGAGATATCACAGATTGCAAGACCAGTGACATTACAAAGATTGTCAAAGAATTTAAAGTTATACTAGACAGACAGTATAGATATTTCCAAAGAACGGGAAAAATATCAGAATACTTCGACAACTAAATAATTATAGTAAATGGAGATTTACTATGGAACAACCAGTATTTGACAACAAAACATTAGCAGATGTTTTTAAAGACATATATAAAAATACAGAAAGTAAGAGAGAACAAATCAATACATTTATTCTTAAACTTACACAACTTATAAAAACTCCTGAAGATGCATCGGTGATAGCTCCCGTCATCAAAGATTTTATGGAGGTCAATGTTAAAAACGACGAACACATCGTTCGTGTCGCTCAAATTGCACAAAGAGCTATGTCTATTGGTGCAAAGGCTGCTTCCTCTACTGATTTACTAACAGAAGAAGAAAAACAACAATTGTTGAATAATATTTCTTTTGAGATAGATGAATTACAAGAAGAGGCCAAACAAGTTGAAGAGGAACTTGTGAGATTGAGAGCTTAAAATGAGTGTATTATGGAATCCAAGTATATCTGGAAATATTAAATCATTTGGATTAAATACCACAAGTGCAACTGTTATAGATGTGGTCATAAACGAAGAACATCCAGATTATGGTGTAGATGGATTTGAGGTTGGTAGAATACGATTTAAATATACTGAATACGGTGGCCACAGAGACACACCACAAAATGCTTTTTATGCATACCCAATAGAAGTTGGAGTACAAGAATTTCCATTGATTGGTGAAACCGTAATGGTTCAAAAAATCCAAGGAATTCATTTTTATACGAGAAGAGTTAATATTAACAAAACTCTACAGTTAAATGGTTTTCCCAACATTTTAAATCGTTCGAAATCTGCCAGAACTCAACAAAATAGAACTGATAGTATTCAACAAGCAAGACAGGGTGCTATTGATACAAGAACAGATGCAGATGAACCAGAAGAAAATTTAACTAACGAAAAATATTCTCCAAGAGTTGGTTTAAATAATTTAAAAAGTTTTGATGGTGATGTAATAATACAGAATAGATATGGTGCTTCTATAAGACTTGGTTCCTCTCAAATGGAAGACGCACTTAATCAAAAAACACAAGTCAGAAACGGAACTGTAATTCTTGGTCCAACAAAAAGTCAAAAAAATGACTCATTAATTTTATTCAGAGTTGGCCAACGACAAACACCCAATAGAACAAAAGAAACTCCCTATGCGTTAGTAGTTGAGGATATAAATCTAGATTCTTCTTGTTTTATAATGGCAGAAAACCAAGTTATAAACTTGATTTTTTCTAGTGAATTTACTACATTGAAAAATCTAAATAAACCATATACAACTTTAGATGCACAGTCCGATGGTTCTACAAAAACGCAACTCAGCGGAAACCAAACTATACTCAACAGTGGTATGGTTGTGTTGAATTCAAAAGAAACTGATATATTACTTTCTTCTCAAAGAGACATGATATCTATAACAAACCGTGATACTATTATAGATAGCGGTAAAAATATTTATATTAATTCAGATGGTGGTAAATTGTTTTTGGGAACAGTTGAAAAAACAAATTCCGTGGTTAAATATAATGAACTAGAATCTATTTTATATGAAATTTTAGACTACATAGAAGAATTAGCAAGAAGTATTGCTATACCATATAGTACATTATCAACGTCAGTTTTTACCAAAACATCATCTACCAGATTGAAAATTATTGAAGCAAAAAGTAACGGAGTTAAAATAGGTAACTGAACTATTTATAAAGGAACAATAGGAGTGTATTATGACAAGTAAAGAATTATCAAAACTAATCAGAGAGTTTGTTAGAGCCGAAATTCAACATCAGAAAGCTGAAATCATCAAAGAAGTTAAGGCTGAGTTGTTTGATATAATGATTTCTGCAAACACACCAAAGATGCAAAATGAGTCTGTAACAACAACTACTTCTGATTTGGGTCGCCAACAATTGAGAGATATGTTTACACAAAAATTGGGAATGGACACAGTTAGTTTCAATACCAAAAATGTAAATTTAATGTCTCCTATGGAATTGCCATCAACATATCAAGGTGGTGCTATTGGTGAACAACACAAAGATGCTATAAACGCTATTAACAAAGATTATAGTTCTTTAATGAAAAAGATGGGAATCTAACAAATGGCAACGATTGGATTTACTTTACCATTGCGTAGAGCAAATGGTGGATATTTTGAACAATCCAATACTTTGCTTGAACAAGTTAAAAGTAATTTTATCAATTTAGTATTGACCGTTAAAGGTGAAAGATTCAATAATCCAACCTTTGGGTGTGATATTCATCAATTAATTTTTGATTTTAATAATGACGATATTGGTGAACGGGCTAAAGAAGCTGTTGAAAATGCTGTCCAAGAATGGATGCCTTATATAACAATTGAAGATTTTGCTATAGAAACAACAGATAATGATAGAGATAGACATACATCAAAAATGTATATTAGATATAGGTTAACAGATAATCCAAATTTACTAGATGAAGTAGTACTTTTTGTCTGAGGAATATAAATGGCAATTAATAAACTTTCTACTGTATCCCCAAAAGATCAAATAGATAAAAAACAAGTAAAATATCTAAACAAAGACTACTCAGATTTCAAAAAGAGTTTGGTAGATTTTACTAAATTTTATTTTTCAGATACCTATCAAGATTTTAGTGACGCATCGCCTGGTAGTATTTTTTTGGATATGGCATCATATGTTGGTGATGTTCTTTCTTATTACACAGATAACTCTTTTAAAGAAAGTTTATTAGCTTATGCAGAAGAAAGAGAAAATGTTGTTTCTCTTGCACAAGGATTGGGATTCAAACCAAGATTAACTTCACCATCATTCTGCAAAGCAACAATATCAGCATTGATACCAGCAGATACCGATGGTAATTTAGATACTAGATTCTTACCAAGAATAGCGGCTGGGTCATCTTTTAACGCAACAACGCAATTTGATGCTGGTAGTTTTTTAACACAAGATATTTGTGATTTTGGTGACTCTACAAACAGAACAGTTCAGATATTTTCTTTAGATGGTACCACCGGATTGCCTTCAACCTTCGTTGTGTCTAAACAATGTAAGCTAGTATCAGCAACCAGAAAAACAACAACAAATGTAGTAGGAAACCCAACCAAGTTTTTAAAGGTTCAAATTCCAGACGACAATGTAGTTGAAATTGTGTCGGTGGTTGATTCTGAAGGTAATACTTGGTATGAAGTTGATAACCTATCACAAGATTATCGTTTTCAAGATACATTAGTAAGTACATCTTCAACATTAGCTCCGCTTTATACATTAAAGCCAGTAAAAGTCAATAGAAGATTTATTACTAGATATAATAGAAATTTAAAAATTGAACTTGTATTTGGTTCTGGAACGGGTGATTTATCTGATGTATACCAAAATCCAGATTACAAATCTGTTTATGATTCAAATTATTTACAAAACATGACCAATGTTTCTCTTGATACTTTAAATTTCACAAACAGCAATTCTTTTGGTCTTGCTCCAGGCAATACCACCTTAACAATTACATATACTGTTTCAAATGGTATTCGGTCAAATGTACCATCTGGAACCATAACAAAAATTGGTACATTAACAACATTAAATGAAACAAGAACTTTGAGTGGTGCTGATTTGTCCACATTCAATACAATGGTATCAAGTATAACCGTAACAAATGATGAACCAGCAGCTGGTGGATTGGATGCACCATCCATAGAACAAATAAGACAATCAGCTATCGGTTTCGTTAATGCACAGGGAAGAGTTGTTACTTCACAAGATTATGAAAAGCGTATTCTTTCAATGCCATCAAAATATGGTGCTGTTGCAAAAGCATTTGCTATCAAAGACGACGCAATCAATAATATTAGATCACAAACCGAAGTTTCTGAACAAACTCTATCAACTTTAGATCCAGAAGATGATGTGTTATATGTTGACAATAGACCAGAAAACACAAATGTTAATCTTTATGTTTTGGGTTATGACAACGACCAAAGATTAACTATTCTTAACAATACCGTAAAAAGTAATATTAAAAAATTCCTAAAAGGATACAAAATTTTAACAGATAGAGTAAACATTTTAGATGCTTTTAGAGTTTCTATAGGAATAAATTATTCGGTCGTCGTATATAAAGGATATAATGTACACGATGTATTAGCACAATGTTCTGATTCGTTGGTTCAATACTTTAATATAGACAATTGGGAAATAAATCAACCAATAATCATAGATGATGTTTTATTACAAATTGCAAGAGTTGATGGTGTACAAAGCGTGACAAGTTTAGATTTCGTTAACAAGTACCAACAAAAAGACGGACGAGATTATGCTTCACACACATACGATTTACAGTTCAATACAACTGATAGAATTATATATCCATCAGCCGACCCTTGTATTTTTGAGTTACGCTACCCACAAAACGATATCGTAGGGACAGGTAGACAATGAGCAGAGTATATTTAAAAGCATCTAAAGATGCAAGTATTTATGAAATTTATCCAAATCTAAACGCTGGTCAGGATGAGATATTAGAAGTTGGGAAGCATAAAAACGATATAGCATTTAATACAGGCGCTGTAAGATCATTAATACAATTTGATTTGAGTGATTTAAAAGGCGCTCCTACCAGTTCTACAGTTTTTCTAAATTTAAAAGTTGCAAATGCGGAAAAACTATTTCAAGATGAATACATTTATGTTTATCAAGTATCTCAATCTTGGGCAGAGGGTTCTGGCTACACAATGCAAACCCCATTGGTTTCTGATGATGGTGCTACTTGGTCAAAACATAGTACTGGTTCGGCATGGACAAGCACAGGAGGGGATTATAATCTAACTCCAGTTGTCAGTTCTTCTGTTACAAATTTAACAAACGATGAATTAAGAATAGATGTAACTGATTTAGTTGCACCAATGATTTCTGGTTCATCACTGACCACAAACTATGGTCTTCTTTTAAAATTCTCGGGAAGTTCTGAATCAAATTCCGACAATGTAGGAAATGTTAAATTTTTCTCAAAACAAACACATACTGTTCATGAACCAACTCTTGAATTAGCATATGTAAGTCAAAGTTTTACAACTGGGTCACTAAAAACTTTACCCTCGTTTGATATTGAAATTGCACCAAATAATTTAAGAGCAGAATATGAAGTTGGCTCAATTTCAAAATTGTATTTTACGGTAAGAGATAAATACCCAACAAAAGCATACACCAATACAAGAAGATTTGATAATAGATACTATCTACCTTCCAGCAGCCAATATACAGTAATAGATGCGGGTGCTGGTACAACCATAGAACCATTTGATGTTTATTCACATATACATTGTGATAGTTCTGGTTCTTATGTAAAATTAGATACAAGAACTTTGTATAAAAATAGATTTTATGATTTAAAATTAAAAATTACTTTGGGTGAGGAAGTACATTTTACTAAACCATTTAGATTTAAGGTAGTATGATAAATTTAGAAGAATTAGCTGCAAAGAATTTAACATATTCACTGGATGTGGAAGAGGGAAGAGAATACCCTAATAATAAGCCACACCCATATCCTGTGGTTAATCCACCTTATGCTACTAATGTCAAAAAAATATATGTAAAAAATGATAGTCAAAGATTTGTACCACCACAAAATATTAACATAACAACAAAAACATTCACAACAATTAATAGAAATTTTAATCAATTGTTTAATGTTGCTTTTGAGGAACTTTAATGGCTAACCAAAATAATTACAAACAGTTGGTAGGCACATTGTCAATTGGTGATTCAATTAATAGAACTATCTCTCCAGAAGAATATGTTATTAAAACAGAAATAAATCAATATTTTTTGGGGTTAGATCTTGAAAAAGAAAATGTTGAATTACATTTTTATAATCAAGGAACAGATCAATTAGTATATAGTGCTGTGGTGCCACTCAATGAAGAAATTTTGTCCGTAGTTAATACTAATTCCGATGATGGCATTCATGTTAGATTAAACTTTTTTAGACCAGGCGATCAAACAAATACAGTTGCTTATTCAAACGAAAATAGTTTACAAGAAAAATATTTAAGTGATTTGCCTGCTGGAACATATGATGTAATCATAAATTTCTTTTCCGATGAAATTGGAACATACAATGATGCTAATTGGAGAATTAAAAGGGTTTCTCCGTCAAAAAAAGAAATTGTATTGCATGCAAGACCCAATCAACAGGGAACAGTTTCAATAGATGAAAAACAGTATGGACAGTTTGTAATTGAATCCATTTTTGGACAGGATTTTCAGCAGATGGTTATGGACCTATTTCAAACAAATCTTTTGTCTTCTTTCAAGAGTAAATTAAATTCAGAACAATTGGCTAGAAGTAATACTGTATCAAATTTTGATAGTTCTATACAAATTATAATAAACGATATTTATCAACGTATGGTAAAGTTTGTTGATTCTGAATTTGAGAATAAAAGATTTAGAATTGAAAGGCAACGGTTTTTAACTGCTTTGAATACTATTATTTCGGAATCAATAGAAGCAAACTTACAAAGTTTAGTAAAACAAGATGCTGGAGATTCTGGCGAGATTCCATTGGTGGTGAACGCATGAGTGTACGTATACTAAAAGACCAACAGAATATTACAGATGAAACTGTAAAATTTTCAAGAAGTTTTGGTAGAGGATATGTTCCAAGTGATGATATATCCGAAACTTATGTATTGGAATATATACGAGAGGGTAGCGATGTACCACTAACAGTAAAATTTCCAAAATTGATTGAAAATAATATAGAAGTAAAATTTGTTGATATAAATAATAATTCATTAAATGACCAAGAAATGACATTTCAAGAAGATACAAATTTTTCATTTTCTGTTGTAATACCCTTACAATCACTAAGCAGTTTATCACAAACTCTGGGAAAGAATACATTAAATAGACAAATATTAATTGGAAATACCAGTGATGCTGGATATACAATTGAACTGTCTCCATCTACAATAGCATTTGGTCAATTGACAGAAACAACAAAAAAACTAGTAATTGTATTAAAAGAAAATGTTGGTGAAAATATGGTATCTGTTAAACCAACAATAGAAAATCCATATACAATAACTTATAAAAATTCTACAGGTGGAGTTAGACGCAGTGATATTTCTATGGTTGGATTTACAGATACTAATAATCCAGTTGGATATGTAGTAGATGTTAATAGAACTAGTACAGCTGGTGATGTTGATGATTATTATGAAATAAAATATAATGGTACTGATTTAATAGATATGAACGGAAATTCTCTACAAGACAGAACAATTGAATTAAGAGTTACAAGTGATGTTGTTGCTGTGGTCAGAGATGAATATATAACAAGATTGGTAAATGAATTTGAAAGAGAAATTAACTCTCAAAATTCATTAAATGCTGATGGTCAAACAGGATTGATTGATATTCCATCGGTAGATATTAGAATGTATACATTTGATGCAAATAACCAACAACCAGGCGCACGAATTGCACAAGACCTCGTTGAAAGTTATTACTTAGAAGTATCAAAAATGCAGGGCATATCATCTATTGATATTGGTGGAACACCAATGGTGGGTGGGTCTACTAACCAAACACAAATATTTGGTCCATTCACCGCTCCAGTACCAATAATGGGTGCATTACAGGAAGGTACTAATTCTGGTATACTAACTATCAGACATTATGCTATTTTAAAAGAAAGAACAGAAAGTGGTGGAATACAATCTTCCCAAAACAGAACACAAGAAGTTACCTTTAATTTCAGTAGAGGAACTGTTACTGTTTCAACAGACCCAGCTATAACACCAACAGAATTTATTGACCCAACAACACTGGTCAAAATAAACACTGGAAATGTAACATTTGTCCGTGCTGAAAAGTTAAACGGAGCTACAGATTCTTGGGAAGATTATACACCAAATGGAAATGCTGATTATGCACTTACCGAACCAACCGATGATAGAATAAGATACTACTATAATTTTGGTTTGAACTATCCAGATGGAACAATAACTGACGGAAACATTCAAATTAGAAGACCAAATTATGTTTCAAAGGACGGTACACAGATTGCTGCAAGCGAATGGTCTAATATAAATGAACAAGTTTATGGTGCTGATACATTTAGCAGATTAACAACCACGGTAGAACTTGCATTAGAACCATATGGTGGAAAAACCCAAGGTGGTCAGTACAATCCATCATTCAGTGTATATGAATTTAGAACAATATCTATAGAAGACCCAAATACTGATTTGACAGCAGAACAACCATTTTCTATGACTCAAGTTAGTTTGGTAGAACCATCAAACAACAACCCGTCATCGGGCCCGGAGGTATAACATATGTCACCTAATAGACTTGGTTCGCCTGATGGAGAAGAAATTTTGGGTTCTGGTGATGATCTAAATAGAATTGATGAAGGTGGAAATGTTGTTGCAACCGGAGCTGGTACCACAACCAATGTACAGATTGACCCACCACCATCACCGCCAATTCAAGACCCACCACCACCGCCTCCTCCTCCACAATTTTCTACAATACCATTTGATATAGAAATTGATATTACGGAGTATGCTACAATTCCAGCAAAAACAATATTAACAGAAATTTTGCGTGACGCAATATTACCTGAATTTGACAATTACTATGATGATATGCGTTGGGGCAAAACCTTACTCAATCTTCGTGATGATAGACAAATTCCTATTTTAAATTGGAAAGTTAGCGGAGAAGCAGGGTTTCCAGAATTAACATTAAAGTTAGCAGAACCACTAGATACATCATTGTATCCAATTAATACAAGTGCTTTTATTTCTAGAGAAATATTAAATACTGTATTTGAAACTATTAGGTTCATTCCTGTAGACCAAGTATTAGTTCCACAATTAAGACCAAGCAAAAATACAAAATCACTCATTGGTAAATCAACACAGGTAACAGCCAATCTTGAAGAATTAATACCAAATGTTGCTGGTGGAACAGGACAATACAGTGTAAGTTCTAGTTATGTAAATTTTGTTTCTAACAACATTCTTGAAAATCTGTATAACACAAATATAGGAATGGACATCAATGTTGATTATTCAAATTTCAATAACTTTGTTACATTTGGTTCTGCACAAAAACGACTTGATGTATTTAAGGCAAAATTACAAGAAGTAGAAAGATTGGTTATTGACGCACCAATCTTTGTAGAAAATCTAAATCTATCAGCTAGCTCTGCTGACGCAGGCACATATGATACTATTTTTGGTACTCTAAACATTACTTCTGTTGGTAGTGCTAGTCTCTCCCTTAGTGGGTCTTCAGCAGTATATGATTTGATTACATCTGGTAGTGCTTCTGCAACCGGAAGTATTGATTATGTTAATAGTTCTATTAACACCTCATTGAAAATTCAAGAATTAATTCGTGGTCTAGATGATTATGAAAGAACATTGTGGTTTAAGACAGGATTGCCATATTCATCTTCTGATGCGGTTTTCCATTCACCACCAGAACAATATAAATCGGACTTTACATATCCTTCTATATTAGGAATACCATTAGCAACTACAAATAGTACAAGTAGTACTTGGTATTCTGAAATGAGTGGAATTGCTACTGACTACGACAATACAAATATCAATAGATTAAAATACAATGTTCCAAAATATCTACAAGAAGATGAAGCGTCGGAAGACTTCTTGGTATTTACAGATTTAATTGGACATAACTTTGATAATGTTAAAATATACATTAGTAACTTGCAGAATATATCATCTAGATATCCAAAAATAGACGAAGAAATTTCTGGTGAAATGGCAAAACGAGTACTTGAATCTTTTGGTGTTAGTGCTCCAAGCATAGCCAGTGTTGATAGCTTAATCAATTATGTGTCAAATAATGGTAGAACCTCATCTTATAAAGATATTGCAAACGAATATTATAAGAGATATATCCATGCTTTACCATTCCTTTTGAGAACAAAAGGAACCAAACAATCAGTTCAATCGTTATTAAATGTATTTGGTATAAACCCAGATATGTTAACGGTTAAAGAATCAATATCAAATAGATACACATCAATAGAACCAGTAAAAGTAGCTACCACCGAACAAAACTTTAATTTAACAATAAACAGTGGTTCTTATTTGGTGGTTCCTTTTAGTTCAAGTCTAAGAAATCCACAAACAATACAAGCTAGATTTGCTTTGTTAGATGACAGAACACAAGATGTGTTTAAGTTTGATAATGATTATTCAATCAAAGCAACATTCCACCCAAGTGGGTCAACTAATACCTACTATGCAAATACTGGTAGAATTGACCTTATGTCCGCTTCGGTTGCACTGGTCACCAGTAGTTACTTTGATTTGTTTGATGAAAATTATGTTTCATTACAATTAAAATATGATAGTGCTGGTGCTATACTTGATATTAGAAAAATAGAAAACGAAGATACAACCTTCTCACAATCACTACAAGAAACTCAAATGAGTATGAGTGCTGATTGGTCGGGATTGAATGAACTGTACATCGGTGTCCCTGCAGCATCTGCTAGTGCTGGTGAATACACTTACGCAAGTATAGATGAATTTAGAATGTGGGGAGGACAGATAACTCAAACTAAATTTATTGAATTCGCTGAAAACCCAGGCATGTTTGCTGGTAACTCATATACATCTTCCTTACAAGATTTATATGTAAGATTGTCATTCAACATTCCAATGGATGTTTCTGCTTCTGGGTATGTAACAAACACAACACCATATGCTGGAAAAACTGGTTCTCTAAATATTTCTAATATATCCAGTAGTGGATTCTCTTCAGGAACTTCACCACTGTATCAAACAACCAGAAATATAAGAACTGTAATACAACATTCATATGATGCTTCTTCTATGAGTGAAACAACAGATATGATACGAATCGCACCAGACGCTCCTGCTACAATGTCATTGAGCAGTAATGGTACAACAGTTTCTATCTACGAAAAGTTCTTTTCCAGTAGCGTTGGTTCTTCTCAACTAGACATTTCCATATCTCCAGTTGATGCTGTTGACCGTGAGATATTGAGATCGTTTGGTAGCTTCAATGTAGGAAACTTAATTGGTCGTCCAATAGATAGAACTTCTTACACATATTCGTTGTTAGATGATTATCAAGATGTGTTTGTAAGAGAATTAGCACCATCTATAGACTATAATAATTTTATTAGATTCTTTGATAAATTCTTACATTTGTTCTATGAATCTGTGGAACAATATCTACCAGCTAGAGCTAGAGTAAAGAAAGGTATTGTTATCAGACCAACCTTGTTAGATAGAACAAAAGTAAATACAAGAACAAACATTAAATTTAGTGGTGAAACATCAAAAAGAACAACCAATTCTTTGACCGATAATGATTTTGATATTATTAGGTCGTTTGATGTTTCTATGTCACTTGAACCAACATCACCAAATGTAACTCAAGAATTGTTTGGTATTTTTGGCAATCAAGATTCGTCTTATACAATACCACAATATTCGGACACGATTAGTGCATTACCAAATAATCCATTGACTTCTACATATGATAGTTACAGTGGTTCATACAGTATATTTACTGACGAAGTATCATTGAAAGCATACACACTTGGTGATAATACTGCTTCGTTTGGAGAGTTGGAAGCTGTCCTTACACGACCAAAACAGGAAATGGGTGTGGTAACTCTTGATGTGTACGAAACTGGATTTGGAACAGCTTCAATAGCACCTATAAACGATACTTACGCTTTATTTTTTGATAGATATTCAATTGTAAATCAATCTGTTACATATTTTAATAATTCGTATGGATTGTATTATGTAGATGCAACTAGATATGTTCCCGTAACACAATCATACATGTCTTCAGCACCAACAGTAACAACTTGGTCATCTGGTCAATCTTACCAACTTGGTGATGTTGTATTACAACCAATTGGAACTGTTGGTAGTGATGGAAAAGAATTAACTGGAAATGGAAACTACTATGCATTTAAAAACCAAGGAGCCTCTGCAAATACTTCTGTGGTTAGTTATAACGCACCACAGCTTGATACTTCAAATTGGGCAAAAATTCAAACAACCCCAGAGGTATATCAAAAGTTGGTGAGAGTTGCATATGTAAATGGTGAAACAGATAGATTGACCGTTTTGACAAACTTAACAGCATCTTACGATTCTGTTCCAAGTGAATATACTTTACAAATTGGTCGCCCACATATTAAATTTGTAAGAGACGATAGTATCGGTTCTAGAAGAAGAACATATTTGGGAACATTAAATACTATTGATACTTCCATAGATGGTGGTCCGCCATATGAAGTATTTGATATCAATGTTAATATTCTTGGTTCTGGAAATCCACAACCATGTATCGGGTGTGATTAAAGTGAGAATACATAATACTTATATTAGAACAACTTAGGAGATTTGAGTATGGCATATTTAGATAATACCGTAATTACAGTTGACGCTGTTCTTACTAAAAAAGGTAGAGAAAGATTGAGTGAAGGCCGTGGAAACTTTAGAATTACAAAGTTTGCGGTTGCTGATGATGAAATTGATTATACATTGTATAATACAGCCCATCCTCTCGGTTCAAACTATTATTCAAACATAATTGAAAGTATGCCAGTTTTAGAGGCAATTCCAGACGAATCACAAACAATGAGATTTAAGTTGGTAACTCTTGATTCGGGAATAACATTAGTACCACAAATTTCAGTTGCAAACTACAATGCTGATAGTGGAATTACTCTTACTTATTTAAGAAACGATACAACAAATGCAGATAGTATTTCATTTACACCAAATACTTCTAATCTAAATGAAGCAGAAACCTACACCGTTATTCTTTTTGACGAAGAATCTGCTGATGTTGTTGTAACAGCAGGAGCACCAGATGTAGCAGTACTTGGTCAGACTACAGCTACTGCTGGTGGTGGAATCAATCTTTCCACTGTATTGACAAAGGTTGGTACATCATTTAGAATTGATCCTAAAGATGTTAAGACTGCTAGAAACACAAAACTTAGAGTTTTTGGTAACAAATCGGGTGCTACAGTAACAATTCCGTTGACTGTAAATCCAGCAACTGTTTAATAAAACAACTTATTGTAGAGGTAATAAAACATGGCAACCAATATTTTTAAAGTATTTGATATTGAAGATGAAACCAATGTACCAGTAGAAGTAACTACAGGACTATGGACTGGCGATACTGGGTCATTAACATTATTCAAATCATCAACAACACAACTAGGAAAAGCTAATTCAAAATATTTCGTAGATGTTTATGATGCTGATCCTGCTACAACATCTTCAGCAGAAGTTCAATTTTCTATTGCATA
>Ga0222714_10001340_pt1 | contig 27732 bp, 24 predicted proteins | sample C33_3DmetaG_FD_165048 | JGI IMG/M metagenome (GOLD analysis project Ga0222714, IMG submission 165048) | Estuarine water microbial communities from San Francisco Bay, California, United States - C33_3D | ecosystem: Environmental > Aquatic > Marine > Unclassified | place: USA: California...
TGCCCTCATATGCAACACCGCTGATGTCATTCTTGGCTAGCCAGTCACAAGCTGCTTTGAGATCTTGTGTCGTGGCTTCACCAGATTTAATACGTGCGAGGAATTCAGATGTGACGAGGTTGTGAAGCTCGTTAAACTGATCCTCAGTTGCTTTTTTCTTCATTTGTCAAAGACACAATTGGTACGATGTCGTGACACAGTACCTCTACACGAGACCCAGGACGGAAAGTAAATCCAGCCTTCATGATCTCGGTACATTTTAAAGCTCTTACAAGCTCATAATCAAGCCGTAGCTTTTCTTCGTGACGTTTAGCAATAGCTTTACACTGCTCAATCATCCCACCATCCAAAGGAACGGAGAAGTTAAGCTGTGCGCCATAGTTATTATTACGAGTGTAGCCAGTTGGCAACGTGTCATTACCCATGTAAAATGGGGAGAATGTCAGTGTTGTCCCGTTACAAGAATTGCCCCCGGTAAACTGCTGTCTACTGGGTGCACCGTTGTTTTGGAACTGAACTGCTTGGTTAGTTACGTTACCTGTAGCAGCAGCAATAGGATTAGCACTGTTGCTAACGGTAGGAGTCTCAGCTAACGCTGGTCCTACTGAGAGAATACAGAAAGAGAGGTAGTAGTAGAGGTAGTGTCTATGTCTCGGGTGATGTCGATTGTTTCGATCACTCCGGCTGCCCGTGTCACAGTCTCCAGTTGAAACTGTTCGCCAGCAGTTGTGACGGACCAAGTAGTCGAAGAATCGGTTATATCCCCACTTGGGGTTACGTTTGTTCCAGACCATGATGAGTATGCACCACCGTACACTTCAGTAGCGATAGTTTCGGTGATGGTTTGGGTAGTTGTGGTGGTAGACTGCATACTACCTTGGGTAAACTGAGGAGTTACGGTTTGAGCCGCTGCCCCCAGTGGAAACAAAAGCAGTAAGATTAGGAATTTCATAGTTGGTTCTTATCCTTTTGTTCTTTAGGACGACTGATACCGTAGGAAGCTAAAGTACCAGATAGAAGTGACGCTACAAACGTGGGATCCATCTTCTGTAGCATTCCCATGTATGATGCAGTCAATACTCCTGCGCTCCATACAAGCACAAGAGCTTTTACAATTTCACTGAAGAAATCATGAATGAAGTTCTTCGTTGTCTGCATGTTTCTGTTTACGGGTGAGTAGTTTCTTGATAAGAGGTTTCAAGACGCTCACTGTCCGTTTAAATACTGCAGTAGCTGTAAGGGTGGCTGCAACGGAGACAGTAGCTGTCGTTGTAGCCGTAGCCAAGATCTCGTTACTCGGTAACGGTACAGTAAGATCTGTACCAGGAATATCGACGTAACGGACCTGTGACGGGACTGGGGGTGGTTTAGGAACAGGAGGAGTGGGTGGTTTAGGTTTCTCCTCCGTTTGTTTTTCCTCGTCACTGTTAATACCGCGTACACCTGGCGGTGGACGAAGGTCGTTAGGAGGCACTACAAGCGGTTTGTAGGTGGGTAAAGTAGCTCGTGGTACCTCCAGTACCGGACGGGGTAGTAAAGGCGGCTCAGGGAGCCTTAGAACCGGCAGTACCGGCGGTGCTCCCAAGTCCATCAGCCGCCAAAGAGACCACGCTCGATGAAATCAACGGCTTGGTCATCAACAGTGTTATCAGATTGCTCAGCAAGTTTACGGAGCATATCGACGATAAGGCGCTTTACTTTGTCGCTATTAAGGAACGACATAAGAACGGGACGAATAAGTGCAATCATTGTTCTTAGGGGGTAAGTGGATTAGTAGGCCAAGGAGTTAGATGAGGCTCAGGGTTTGGTTTAGACGTTTGACTAACCTCGTCATAAACCTCAGCAGAATTAGTGACAAGAGCAACAAACTCTTCAAACGTAGAGGTTTGTTTGATTTGATCTTCCCGAAGACCGCTAGTAATGCGTACCATATCGCGGTACTGTTTAACGTCAGCAGGAACGTCAATACCAGTATCAGCCTTACGGATAATGAACCAGTCAGTAGGAGCAAACAGGCTTGCTGCAATCTCCTTTTGTTGACGGATCCATTGAGTCTTGAGTCCAGTGTTAATTATTTGAACCCCATCCTTATTAAGAACAGGGTCACCATTTTCATCAACAGCGGGTTCATCCTCAAGACGTTTCGGAAGATCGTGGTCCCAGTAGAAACGAGTGTCTACCGGCGGAGGATCAGGAACCCAAGTAATGCCAATAGCATCCTTTTGTTCTTGAGTAAGAACACGGGTCCAATTAGTAGGGTAAATCACGCCGTCCGCAACGAACGACTTGCCAGGTCTGAGTACCTGACCATTAAGTTGAAATGACATAATTGTTCGTTGTTGTTATCGTGCGGTAGCGGGCGAAACACCGGAGCCGCCTGTTGGATGTTCAGCGAAGGCGGCGAAGATATAAGTGCCACCGTTAGTATTAACAAAAGATGTTGCGCCTCTGATCTTGAATCCATTTGAAAGAAAGTCAAACGGCTGATCAGTTGATTCAGCAAGTGAATCATTGGGATACAAGGCTAATGTGGCAGCGTTGTAAGTATTTCTAGCTGCGTCATAAATACCCCAATAGCCTGCTCCAGTGGCCTTGAACATAATCCACCGTGGTCTAAACCCGCAGTACACAAACGGACCATCAGCGTTACCGTTGCCGGTGTAGCTGCCGAAGGACGAATACCCAGGGACTGAGTGCCATAAGTAAGCCACATAGTTGTAAGCCTGGTTCATGGACGTATTGCCCAGCGTGAACACAGAATTTGTAGGAGCTGTGTTGTTCCAGGTTGTGTCTGCGTAAAATCCTGAGGAGGTGTTCAGTTCGCCCACCTTCGTTGGCCCCTGATCGGCGTGATAGACGCGGTGTGCTGCTGAGCCTCTATTGCGGTTGCACACAATCATAAACTCGGGCGCTTCGCTCAGATTGTGCGAAACGTTCTGAACACCAGAGTTTCCCGAATAGGTAACAATGTCAAAACCGTTGCTTCGGTCAGCTGCAAGATTCCAACACCAAGCAACAGAGTTCCCAGAGGGTGCTGAATAAGCTGCTTCAGTCGTCTCCGAAGGCGTTGTAAGTCTAAGGTTTCCACCCCGCACCGAGTCAACCAACTGGTGCTGGTTGCTGTTGGCGCGGTCCTTGACCCACCACAGACCGTTGCTAAAGGTTGACTGAGCGGAGGAAAGGATGTTTGCTCCAGTGTCCAAAACCGTATCGGAATACTCCGACCCATCCGCAATGTCCGGCGAACTTAAATTACTGGTGTTTAGTGCTTTGTAGCCGGTCGGTGGGGTGTAGGCAAAGGCGCGTTGTCCAAAGTTGTAAACCCAAACATTTCTATTAGGATCGTTTGCCCAAGTCATTGGAACATAGTCATAGGCAGTATCAATGTCAGTAAAAGCGTTGCCTTGACTTGTGCCGTTTTTGTAGAAAGAAATAGTAGTGTTATCCATGTCAACAGCAACACCTACAATGTCGCCATTTGCCCAGCTTGATCCATAGCTAGAGGCAGTTCCAAGCTTGAATTTATCCCCATTAGCCTTGTAGCCATACATCGCGTCGCGCGCAGAAGTGTCGCTTGTTGGATCCCATGGAACTCGGCCAATGCCCATGGTTACATCTGTTTGTAATGCGTCTTGTTTTACTTCCCAGTACCACTTACCTGAAGATGGCAGCTTAAATGTGCCAGCGCAAAAAGTGTTGTTAGGAACGCTTGTTTGACTAGCAACTAAGTTACCGTCACTCAATACAGCAGGATCAAGATAGGTAGAGTTGTTGACAATAAGTGGATTCAACGTACACCAGTTCTTCGTCGGCGTGTCGCTCATCACGTCCGTACCAGTGCCGGAGGTGGTGAAGTTATTGGCGGTCCAAGTGTTGCTCAAGCCGCTGCTATCAGTGCCATCGCCGCTGGCAAACTTCAGATAGAACGAATTACCGGTGTAGCTGCCTGCGTACTTGATAGGACGCCAGACACCGTTGTCGTCTAGTTCGGCAAATTGATCAGGATCAAGGGCAGAGCCGTCGATGAAGTTGACCTCGGATAGGTAAGCGTCGAGATAGCGAGACTGTCCAATTTGTTTGCCAATGTTGTGTTCGACTGTGTTGTTAATATCTGTGTCTGTGTTTTGTGTGGGATATGATGCCGTCGCAAGATCAGTTACTTGTACGCCATTTATGTACAGTTTTGTCCTGTTAGACGCAGTTGCCTGAGTTGTGTCTATAACCGCAACAATGTGATACCAAGAGGATGGGTCACGGAAAAATTGAGTTGTTTGAATATTGAAGCCAGCATTATAGACAAAGATGCGATGCGCTGTATCGGGATCTTGCGAAAACGAAATTCCAGATGATGCAGAATTATTTGCCCAAAACAATGGCTGGTTGAATGTGCTTGTATTATTTTTGACAGTGTATTTAACCCACCCGCTCCACGTCCACGTCTTGCGATTCCCCGCACTAGCTGGAGTCCTGCTCAGGTACGCCGAATCCGCCGAGTTAAACCGCAAGCTCTGCTCGATCTCATAAGGGGCAGCACCTCCGCCACCCCAAAATTGTGCATGATTCATTAAGCAATACCCTCCGTCCAGTTACCAAGCAGGAACGTAGAAGAATCTACAATGTAGAACGGTGCAACAGCGGGGAACGTAGTTGGAGCAGTATAAGCACCACCTGGGAAGTCCCAACCAGTTGCAAACGTTGGAGCAGCAGTAACACGAATAAGACCGGAGAAACCAGCAGCACCGTTAGTAGGAAGTGGGATAGTGATAGCACCACACGTCCAGAAGTGACCGTTTTCTAGGTTGAAGTTACCGACACCTGCGGTAATTGTTTCTTCACCGTTAAACAAGCCACCAGTGTAGCTGTCGCTTGCATCAGCACGGATAAACTGTGATGCTTCAAGACCATCAACCTGATCAGCATTGATGTTTAGTGCATCAATATCTGCTTTAGTTTGGTCAGCGGTAGCACCAGTTTCAATACCGTCAAGCTTGGTGTGATCAGCGTCCGTAAAGACGTTGGAATCAGTTGCAGAGTCTACAAGGGTACGAATCTCAGCAGCAGTTTGATCGGCAGTAGCACCTACTTCAATACCATTAAGTTTGTTTTGCCAAGCATTGGTGAATGCATTAGTATCTGCATTACTCTCATATGCAGTTTTAATTTCCGAAGCAGTTTGATCAGCGGTAGCATTTGATTCAATACCGTCAAGTTTGGTACCGTCAGTAGCTACATCACGACCATCAACAGTCCCAGAAAGAGTGATGTTTCCAGTAATGTTTATGTTACCTGTACCAGTGATGTCACTACCGTTAACGTCAAGGTCACCACCCAGCTGAGGAGTAGGATCAGTTACAACGTCAAACGCAACGGAACCTGCACTAAACGACACAAAACCAGTACGTTGATCAGCAGTGAAGAAATCACCAACACTAAACTTACCGTTGTGGTCAGTGATAGCAGTCCAAACCTTACCACCATTTGACTCAACAATTTGGTTAGCATCAACAGGCACACCACCGTTCTCAGGCAATGCGTTGTAGTTAGTACCAGAACCAACGTACTCCATCGTATGACCACTAGAAGCGATCTGGGAACGGAGATAGAACGAAACAGCAGCGTCATCATCTAGGTCATCTGTAAGACCATCGTTGATGCTTCGGTTGTTAGTGTTAGGACGGCTAATAGTAACAGTCCAACCATTACCACCTTCGCTATCAGTGTTAGCCGTAGCAGACAACACAGGATAAGTTACAGTACCCGCAGTCGGGTGTGTAACGTCAACAAGCATGTTACCTTGCGGACGGGTAGCAGAACCAAACCAGCTAGCATCAGCAGTAGGTTCATTGATGTTAAAAGAAACAATAGGAGGATCGTTATCTACGTTACGAGTAACTGCACCATCTACGTTAGACGTAAAGATAGCAGTGGTAGAACGACCATCAGCAACAAGTGCTTCATCACCAAAGTCAGTGGTAGAAGCAGCCAGGTTAGCCTGACCACCATTCAGACACTTGATGTGATAACGGTTAAAGAATGCATAGCTAGAGGTAGCTTGGCAGTAACCGTTGTTAGTAACAAGGATACCAGGACCATTCAGTGCAACGTGGGTGTAGCTATCGCAGACCATAGACCGCAGGGGACTATCGTCGTGAGGAGTAGCACCGTTAATCAGCAGACCACCACCAGTAGGAGCAGAGTCAGTATCACCAGCAGCACCACCAGCAGGGTTATGTGCACTCAATGCATTGTTGTTAATCTCACTATCCGAGAAGTTAGTACAATTCTGGATGTACGGAGATTTAGTAACAAATGCATCATTATAGAATGCAGCGTTCCAACCTTGAGTCGTAGGCAGGGTAGCGTCAAGAGTGTTACCAGTACCAGAACCAGCTTTAATGCCAGTAAAGGTCATACTAGAAAGGTAACTACCGCTATTCAGCTCAAACAGGTTATTGGTTTCAGTACTAGGATCTGGGTGTACAATGCAGCTACGCAGTGCTTGACCGATGATAGAAACGTTACGACGTTTAATCTGAATAGGTGCAAGCTCTTGGTAGACACCAGGAGCAACTACCACAATCTGTCCATCACCATCACCAGTTACAGTGATCTGAAGACCAGAACCAGAACCGCCAAGAGACGCATTACTGGCAGACAAAACGTCACCAATGTAATAAGTGTTGACAAGGGGAGTACGGCTAGTCAATGTAACGGCAGACACAACACCAGAAGCGTTGACAGTGATGTTAGCAGTCAAGCCAGTGCCAGTACCGCCAGTCAAAGCAACGGAAGAGTAAGAACCCTCAACGTAGCCAGAACCACCGTTAGTCAGTTCAACATCAATTTCTTCGTTGATCTGGTTAATAGCAGCTTTAATAGTTTGCTTTGGTGCACTGATACGGTGACCAGTACTAGCGTCATCACCAGTAGGATCAACGTAAACAACATTAGTTTGTTCACGGAATGCACCACCAGAGCTAACAGCAGTCCAACCTGTACCATTCCAGATGGACACCGTAAGGTCGTCATCATTCTGGAGCCAGGTCTTACCTACTTGGTAATCGCTACCAGATGGTGTGGTCAGCTGAACAAGGGTGTCAAACCGCTTAGCAGCAGCACTAGAGGTGAAGATACTGGTGTCAGCAGGACTAGGAGAACCTGCGTTTTGCTCAGCAAGGTTGATGATGTCACCAGCTTTAATGCGGTCAAGATCAACAGAGCCAGCAGCAATACCCAAGGTAGTTTGACCACCAAGGGTAGTTTTGCTCAAACCAGTGCTATCAACAAGGATGTCACCAGTAATGGCATCGTCGATCATGTCGTCGATCTTAGCCGTGGTAGCAATCGTGGTGTCGTTGTTAGACCACGTATCGCTAGAGATGTCAATGTCAGCAGCCTTTATTCTATCGAGATCAATAGAACCAGACCCAAGACCAAGAGTAATAGTGCCGTCGCCATCATCGGTTATGGTGATACCAGTACCATCGGTACCAATATCATTAGTAATAGCAAGGTCAATGCGGTCATCAATCGCAGCAGTCGTGGCAATAGTATCGTCATTGTTCGGCCAAGTCTCCGAAGATGTGATAGTTTCACTTAGCTCATCTTGGAAACGGGCGTCGATAGCAGCAGTGCTGGCTACACGATCATCATCGCTTACCCAGGTGTCTGTGCTTTTAATGATTTCATCGGCTTCATCAAGAAACCGCTGATCCATAGCTTTGGTGGTAGCAATCTGGGTATCAGAACTAACCCACGTTTCGTCACTATGGATCGTAGCAGTTTCGTTGTCCCAAGTATAAGCTTTGATTTCCTGAACAGCAAAGTTGTTCTGTTCAAAGTTTTTATTAAGATCTTGAGCACGAATAGAAGAGCCAGCAAAGAACGTACTCTTCAGTGCATCTACGTTTGTGTCCCGATAAATACGAATCTCTTGACTACTGGTTGGAGTGGAACCAGAGTCAAAAGTAATCGTAGTAGCGTTGGCAAAAGTATAGAGATTAGTTTCTGCGGGATTTGTATCAGGATCATTAGCATCATAATACAGGGTCCCATCCACCGTCACCTTAATGTCGGTTTCGTCAAGGTATTCAAATGTAATGTTGTAGAGATTGTCACTTCTCCACGCCGGATAAATTTCAGGATTTACAGCCATTACGCTAATCAGTAATTGGGAATGGGTGGATTAACGAAGAAATTGTGTAGTCTTTTGGAAAGTTTGGTAAGTATTACGCTCACGTTCTTCCCGAGTTTGATACAGTACTTCGACTTCAGGATGCTTACGGCGTACAGCTGCCCAAGCAGCGTCACGCCACCTTTCAGCACGGTCGTTAATTAAAGTGTTGTGCATGTAAGCTTGCATAGGATCTTTAGAACGATCACCACGGCGAATATCGTCGTACATAATACGAACGGATTCTTTCACTTCTGGACGTTCAGCAAGACCATTCAGCTCGTCTTCAAGGCTCTTACCATTAACACGGTGCTTACCCATCTCCTCTTGAAACCAAGAACGGAATTGAGGATAGTCAGACAAGTCTAGACCATCAAACGACCGGGTAATAGCAAGGGGCATATCATAGTTACTGTTGTGCAGCAAGGTACGCCCAGGACTTTGTTCAAACCTAACATTAAAGGCACTGGTAGCGTTCCACATACGCTCCATAAAGTTCCAGTCACGAACAGGTTGACCGTTCAGCACATCAAACTTCATAGGCAGCGGTTCACCAGACAGCAGCTCACTGCTCAGGTTACGGTTACGAAGAGTCTCCCACCAGCTGTTATTGATCTCACGCATGTAAGGGTTGATAAGTTTACCCAGGTCACCACGCAGACCAGCCAACGGAATAGTGTTGTTAGCAAGACTTGCAAGAACCTTTTGTTGACGGCTAAAGTCAGTCGTAAACAGGTCAGCAAACTGACCAAGACCTTGCAGGTAAGACTTACTCATAGCACCTTGACCAACAGCCAAGGCAATCTCACCCATGCTCTTAGCACCCCACTCTGGTCCCATCAAACGGATAGAATCACCAGTGTTTGCAATAGAAGCAAGGATGTTGTTAAATGGTTCAAACAGCTCATAGCTGACCCAAACATTGCCAATCTTAATGCTACGGGGTTGCCAGCCAGTCGATTCCCAGATCTTACGTTGTTGAGGATCCAACGGACCATCACCAGTCAAACCACCGTTAAGGTAATGCAAACTAGCCATCGTAGTCAAGGTACCGCCAACAGCTTGGCGTCCAGCAATAAGAGCTTTAGCGTTCTCTAAATCTTCAACAGTGTTGATTCCGTATTTACGGACACCATCAAGGTTATCGGCGTTAGCACGGAGGATGTCAATAGACTCCTTATGAACCAAACCTAACAGCGGGGTGTTCTTGTAACTAACCATCAAACCGTTGATACCGGTACGGGCAAACCTAAAGAACGGAGCAGTGTAAGGAGTGGACTCCATCATGTTTTGAATAGCTGCACCAAAACCACTCAGGTCTTTGGTAAGAGTTGCTTCTTCAAAACTAGCTTGCAGATAAGCATCACTTTCAAAGTTCAGGTTACCGTTGTCATCAAGGTACTCCTTATAGAAGTTATCCTCATACTGACGAAGTAGGTTCTCATTAACTTCAGTAGTCTTACCCACTTTAGTGTCGTCCAGTGCTTGACGCATAGCGCGTTCACGAGCACGAGCACGTCCCATGATAACCCTAAAGGCGTCGTCACCAGCACTCAACGAAGACGAAGATGCAGTAGCAATGCGACCTAAAAGATTACGGGGATCATTAAGAGTACGAGTCCAATCAGCAATACCAAATGCAATCTGATCACCCATGTTACCACGAGTCATGGTCCAAGCTCGTTGAGCTTCCCAGTCATCATCAGCAACACGGCGAGATTGTTGGAAACGGTTTTGAATCGTCTTAACGTCACCTGCCCAGTAACTACCAAGGTTATTCTTAAACACTGCCCAAGCTTCAGGTACAGCTTGGAAATAAGCGTTTAGTGCAGCAGCATTTGCCCGAGCAGTGTCGGTGTCAAGCCGTGCAAAACCACCAATAGTGTGAGCAACGTTACGGAAGAACCCAGAGCTAAAGGTACCGATGATAGCACGTTGAGGAGTTTTAACACTACTCAGCATACTGTTGACTTGCATCGAAGCAAGTTCTCTAACAAGATAACCAGGCTCTTGAGTAAGACCACCACTGGTCAGACGGTTACGCATAAATGCGTCAAGGTCCATCCAGTTTTGAGGTTTATCAGCCTTAGCGAAGACATCAGCCAAAGCAAGAATAGTATCGTTATCCTTAGCATTCTCTGCCAGCTTCATCATCATGTTGACAACAGCTTCAGATTCAGCACGGTAAGCCTCGGTGACTTCTGCAAGTTCTGCTTTACCTTCAGGTTTGTTGGCAAGCAGCTTACCACGTAGGCTTTGACCACCACTACCCCAGATGTATCGTGAACGTTTAACGTTAGTTAGACCAACAATAAGTCGATCAGCAATAGTTTTAAACGGACCATCAATATCCCGGAGATCAGCAATCTCAGCAAGCTCTTTACTAGCAAGTCCAAGGTCACGCAGTTGACTAAACAGTGAAGCGTTAACCATGTCAGCCATGACAACGTTTTCAGTCAGCCAAGCTGTAGCACCATTAGGGTATTGAACTGCTTCATCAAAGAATGGTTTCCAGAAGTCTTCTGCATCAACAGCAGTTTTATCCCGACCAAGAACCTCTTGAATACGTTCAAACGAATAACCGTAAGCTTCTTTAAAGCTCTTACCCAGTTTACGTGCTTCCTCAACAGCAAACTCAAACTCACTTTCTTTCATCAACCGCTTAGCAAGAGTCTTAATCTCACTCTCTAGCATACCGGATTCAGTCGCCATTCGACTGGCTTGAACCGGCGTAAACATAGAGTCGGTAGAACCTGCACCATCAATAGGATAGGATTCATGAAGACGTTTGGTTTGAGCAGCCTGATCCACAACGGAATCAGCCATAGAGTTAGGAGCACCTTGCCACGGATCAGCCATGTCAGGGTTAGAGTAAGCACTAAACTTACCAGTTTGAAGCATCTCAGCTTCGGTTTGAAGATCAGCTTTAAGAGATTCGATCTCAGCCAATGCTTGATCCTTTTGTGGACCATCAGGCATACCCTTTGCTTGAGCCTCAAGACCATTCAATGCTTCGGTAGCTTGCTGCAGATCAGCAGTTTGCTGAGGCAGATTAGCTTCAATTGCATCGTTTTCTGCTTTAGCTGCTTCAAACTTCTGGTTCTCAATGTTAGCACGACGCATCTCGTCTAACCGAGTACCACGGTTCTCTAAAGCAGTGTCAAACCGCTTTAAAGTACGACCAATAATGGCATCAGCACCCATACCTTCAAGTACGTTTTTAAACGTCTTCATCAAAGGGTGGTCGGTTTCTTTAGTCGCAAGGACGCCTAACACCGGCTGAACAACCGGACTTAGTGCTTCACCTACCCAGGGTACTTTCTTAATAAGTTCTTTTTCGTACAACTCTTGGGATAGGTTACCCTCTTGAGAAGTGGACGAAATGACACTACCAACAGCACCGATAGCAACGTCCCCTCTAACAGTAGTAGGAGATGGGAGCAGTTTACCAGCGGGAGAACGAGAAATAGCTCTACCCATGCCATAGAAATGGACACCGGTTTGCATCAGTTTACCCCACCAAGTCCTTAGCTTGGGATCATACTCAGACAAACTGAGGGGATCAAAGTCAGGGGTATACTTACCTTTTTCTTTTACTTCACGTTCATAGGCACCAGAAGCCATGTCAACGACACGTTCTGGGAAAGTAAGAACAGAAGACCAAGTTTTAGCGGTACCACCTTTGATCGCATCAAACATCTCATAGGTGTTATCAGTCAGATCATACTGACTAGGATCTTTCGCCTTACGGGCGTTTTTCATCCAAGTGCTGTTGATGTCTGCCCGTTCCATCATGGCATACGGTGCAAGATCAGCTTCAGTCGGCTCAATACCGTTGAGTGCGTTCAGGTAACCTTGAGATTGTTTGTAAGGAACTTTCTTTTGAGGTTCAGGTTTCTCAGGTTGAGGTGCTTCAGGATCAACAGTCCGTTCTTGTTCCTTGAGTTTCTTTTGTTCTTCTAGATACTCAAGACCAGCTTGAAGAGTATCATCAATGTTATCAAGAATGGGATCCATTATTTACCTCCCTTAAGTTGATTTTGAATGTACATACGGAGATTTTTGAATCCACGGTAAGGGGTCATACTGTTGCTACCACGAGGAGCAGGTGCTAAGAAATCAATACTAGCGATGGTTCCATCTACAGAACGAACACTGCCGCTGCCACCTTGCTTACCAAGAACTTGACCAGCGGCTACACGTTGACCAACTTTAAAGTTAGGTTTAGAGTCAAAATGGGCATAAAGAACGTCTACAGTCTCACCTGTTTGTGGGTCTTTAGATTCAACCACAACAAAATGACCATACCCAGATCCATCAGGATTAACTTGATAACGGACATCTTTTACAACACCGCCAAGAACTGCTGGGAATTGCTTGTCTTCAAAATAAACATCCATACCAGGCTGTCCACCAGCACTCTCCATAACAATAGAGCTTACTTGAGGAGCATACTCTGCAATCGGTTTAGCAGGGCGTGGATTAAAACTACCTTGAGGGTCATCCATAATCTGTCCCCTACGGATGCGATTAGGCGTAGCACCAGAGCCACGGATGAATCGTTGAACCGCTGGACCTTGAGCTTCGATAGCTTCCTGCTTTACAGTTTTTTTGAGATCTGTTCCATAGATAGATCGGTGGAGTTCATTTGCAAAATCCCAACCGGTTTTGTTTGTGGTACTAAGAGCAAGGGTATCAAAAATTGGATCATAGCTTTGTGCCCTACCAGCGTTAAAATCTTCTAAGTTTTTCTTAATAGCATCCGACCATAAATCAGGTTGCTGGAAGATCTTTTCACCTTTTTTAAGTCGGTTGATGTAACCGTTAGTTAGCTCAACACGAGCACTGTGATCAGGGGCAGCGGGTAGTGTCTTGTAAACACCGTCTTTGTAGTTCTTCTCAACCTTAGCCAAAGCACCTTCATGGGCATCAGCATGGTTTTCAACACCAAGAGTCCTTAGCAGACGTTGACGCTCAACAAGATAGTCAGCGTAGGCACGGTCATAACGTTTGTTCCAATCCGTAGTCTTTTCGTCACGTCCACTTTGATTGTTGTAGAAATCGTTAGTCAAAGACGTAACACGAGCCTTACCACGTACAGCGTAATCACCAGCAAACTTGGCGTACTCTGCATCATCACGAACCGCTTGACCATAAGCAGTCACCACACTTTGTGGCATACCCTCAAGGTCTTCTGCAACAAGATAACCACGACCATTTACAGAACGCAGATAATCAAGTTTCTTTTTAGCTTCATCAACGTCAATTTCTTCACGAGTTTTATAGTCGTCATAGAAACTGAAAGCAGATGGGTCGTTAATACCCGTTGACTGCATGACTTGTTTACGCCGTGCATCAAGTTGATCTTGAGTAAGAACAATACCTTGAGCTTCTAGTTCAGCAACTTGATTCCAGAAATCTTCTTTGTCAGCTTCAATGATCCGTTTTCGTTCATTCTGTTTTTCGACATATTCAGCGTTATCAGCATCATTGATTTTATCCCACGTACCATTTTTACCAAAGATACGGTTACGATAAAATTTAGAATGAGATGAACCTTTGGGATCATTAGCTGCAGACTGTTCAATAGCCGAACGGAATTGCTGGGTGTTTATTTCCTTAGATTTCCGTAGTGACGGAAGGATCTCCTGGTAAACCATATCCAACGCATCCCCATAACTGCGGATACCTTTAGGACCAAGAGTACCGGCAATCTCACTGACAAGAGCGTTGATGTCTAAATCATTCTTAAAGCTTTCAATGGCAGTATTAACACGTAAATCTGATTTCCTAACAAGACCACGTTCTTGTACTTTAGCACTAAAGGCTTGATTAACGTCGGTAATACCATTATTGTAGTCGCTTAAAGCCTCTTTACTAAACTGATCAACACCAGTTTCAAGGTCATACATTCGTGCAGCAGCATCGAGTGCAATACCTGTTAAAACTTCATCATCATCAATTTCGTCGGGGGTAAATGAACCACCACCAGGACGAGGAAGTTGAATTGTTTTACTGGTAAGAAATTCAGTCAGATATTTTTGATAGCTTTTCTTACGATTAGCAAGGTAATTACGCATACCTGCTACACGTTGGTAAGCAGGCAGGCTCTTAATATACTCAAGTGCTTCAGGAGGTGCACCGTTTTTGTGCATATCCAAAGCCACATCAGTAGCTTCAGCACTTTCCTGTTTTAAAGTATTGATACCAGTATTAAAATTAGCTTGTTTTACTGGATCAACACCAGCTAAACCAAGGCTTCTAGTCTTAGCATTACCTTCAACCATTTGGTTGGTAATGTAAGCCTCACCAAGGTTCTTAGCCAGCTCCATAAACTTAGGAGAAAAAGCAGCTAAACCCTCATAGGTTTGAATCTTTCTTTTTAGATTAGCTTCGTTTTGAGCCTGTTGTTGTGATTTAAGATTAGCAAAGTTGCGATCAACTTGCTCCATGTTTTCCCGTAGGAACGGAGAAATGTCAGGTGCTTGACTTGGCGAAAAACCTTGGCTTTGCGCGGCACCTGTAAACAAACTCTCCTCTTGAAATTCAGCCATAGTTTAGTTAACCGTAATTAGCTTGACCTGGAACACCAAGGAAGTTCATTCCTTTAGGAGTTACACTAAGACCAGTTTGGAATGCTTGCATACCAATCCCAAGTACATTAGATGCAGTTTGGAACCCACTAGCACCAACAGGAGCTGACATGGGAGTAGGAGTAAATGTAGCTGCCGTAGGAAGCACAGAAGTTTGAGCAATAGCCAGTTTATTCTGAGCTTTAAATTGCTGCTCTACACGTTGTCTACGGAAAGTAGATGCAACGTTTTCACTCATCAATTGATCAACAAGTTGAGCACGGCTACGTCCGTAAGCACCAAGAGTAGCAACAGCAGCACCACGTTTAGCACTTTTACCGTACACTTCCCGAGCAGCTGCTGTACCCATAGCCTCAACTAACATCTTCTGCATCGCCTGACTTTTATAAGCAGCACGATCATAGATGTCATTTAGCCGCATTTGTTCAGAAGTCCAAGACGCCTGAGCTGCTAAATAGTTATTTTCAATCTGTTGCTTTGTGTAGTCTAGCTTAGCATTGAACTGTGCTAGGATTTGTTTGTTTTGCTGATCAACCCTAAACTGGTTGATAATGTTATTGTAAGTAGTGTTGTAAGCTTGGTTGTAAGCTTGTTGGGTTGCTACTTTGTCCTGTTGGATCATGTTAGCAATGCCAAAGGCAAGCTGACCGCCAGCAAGAGCTAGACCTACAGGGTTAGCGAATAGACCACCACCAAGATCACCACCAGGAGGTTTTGGTTGAAGATAATCTGCTGCGCTTGTCGGGTTTACTGATCCCATAATCGTACAATCTCTATAGAGTAAACATTGTCAGGTCCATCCGGGAAAACCCGTAGTACCTTAAAACCTAAATACCTAGCTAAGTTAATTAGATCAGTATTTTTAATATCAATAGTAGTCCAAAGATAAGGACGGTTAATGTGTTCCATTAACGCTTTACCGAATCTTACTGTTGTTCTTGGATTCTCTTTGACTTTATTTGTCATTTGTATCCAAACGGCGTTGTCGTCCGACACACCATAAGCTCCATATAGACTCCCATCTGGTCCATAGATAAGATAGGAGTCATCTTCATGGATGTACAACGCTAAATGCAAGATAGGGTGCTGCCCAACTCGTTCAAAGTCAAGTAGTCCCCTACCCAGCATTTGACTGGTAAGCTCTAGTACGTCGTTAATGTTAGCTGGTTTAAAGGTAAAACCACGGGTGGATGTAGTCATTAAGCTCGTCTATAGAAACCTGTGTTGTACCGTCCTTCCCAATTCAGACTAAGAAGAGTCACCGGCAAAGGTGAGTCCCCGATAATGCTAAGAGAAAGGTTGTCGTTACGTTGATAAATTGGTACCGTGTGAACCGCATCAGCAGACAAATTAACGTTGTTCAGATCATACACATTAGGCTGGACAGCTTCAATGGTTTGATCCCATTCAGGACGACCAGTAATGTTGATTTGATACTTAACAGGACCGCTAAGACCGGTAGACACTTTGATACGGTGAATAATAAGATCAGAGGTAAAGTCAGAAATAGCAGCTTGACCTTCTACCTGGGTAACAAAGAACTTAGGAAGATCAACTTCCATGTTATAAATGTACCCAATGATCAGATCACGTCCACGGTAATCGCCAGTAATGTCCGCGTAATACCCGTCTGCATCGCTCTCTACGGTGGGGTAAAGTACTGCGCCTACCGATGCACTAGTAAGAGCATCAGAAGCGCCTATGTAGCGTCCTAGGAGCACTACAGAGAGGGTTTTACCAGTGACGTTACTGTACGGTAACCGGATTCGAGTAACGTCTGTACCGTCAGAATCTGGATCGTACACTCGATAAGGGTTGATATTCCAAAGGTCAAGGCAGACATCAGTCTTTTCTCCAGTAGGTAGGGTCAGATAACCTTCTTCACTAGCCTGTGTCAAATCATAAGATTGAACATACACATTGCTACCATTGGCAACAACAGCGTAGTAGGTACTAATGTCAAAGAATTGATCCAACAACGTACCAGTCAAATTCCACTTGTACCACGTATTAGCACCACGCTGCTCTCCTTGCTGCACAAACCGGTACTGATAAACAGTACTACTGTCAGTTGTTCCCATTGAAATAAGGGACAAGGCAGGTGATGCAATCATGTTATCAACAGTAGCAGGCATTAGCTCAGGTACATACTGAGTCTGCTCTACCATTGCAGGTGGGTTATTGATACTAATGTTACCAATCTCATACAACCTGCTATACAATGAGGTCTTAGAAAGGAACGCAAGACTAGTACCAAGGGTAACTGCCTCTACATTTGGATCACACTCATAACTTGACAACTCAGTAATCTTAACAGTTTTAGGACTGAGGATGTCATCATTACCAGCAATCAAGAACTGTTCAGTATCACTAAACAACACAAGACCAGCACTGGTAGGTCTCACGTACCGTAGATTAACCGGTTTAACCGAAGACGCACTGACATCAATCGGATCATCATCACTAACGGTCAAAGCAGTCGTAGCAAAGAAGTTGAAATAATCACCTGCTTTACTGAGGATCACTGTTTCATTAGCCAAGAAGCCTAGACGGTTTCTATAAAAGAAAACGTTGTTAATTGTAGTGCCAACAAAACTTGGATCAGGGTTAGTTGTCAGATCACCGATGTTCCGATCTTCCCAAGAAATAGGTCCAAAGGTAAAGGAACCATCAGCATTACGAACAAATTGATGAGGTAATGTTTGAGCGTCAAGACGATAGGTAATACCCCATGCAGTAGATTCTTCCCAAATGCCAGGACCAGAATTAGCACCGTCATCAGCAATAAACTCAACATACATGTCATCAGCGTCAATATCAACACTGTTGACAACCTTTACTTTATAACCATCTTTACATTGCAAAGGAAGGTCAGCAACATTAGAGACCGACTCAGTGAAGGTAAACACAGAGTCTTCACCAGGACCGCCAACAGCAGTAATGGTGAAAGCAGCGTTAGCACTGATGTACATACCAGGACCAATCGCTTCAGCAGCAAAGGTAGTAGTACCGAATGTTTGACCGTCGATAGCAGTCACAAAATTAGCAACTAGTGCGCCAGCATCACTAGGTCCGTTAACATTAGCTCGCTCAGTCCCATCAAGGAAGATTTTATAATGACCTTGACCAATAACTTTAGTAACAAAGAAAGCTTCGTTAGGACGTGCAGTGGTTGTGATCGTTTCCATTGCTACAGCCTTTGCCTTGTTAAGAACAAAGGTGTAGTCATTCAGGGTGAGAACTTCAATGTCAGCAGCAGTAGCACCATTGAGATAACCATCGCTAGGAATCGAACTAACAACACAAAGATCTAACTCATCTTGGTAATCAGAAAGAGCAGTAGCTTCTGCAGTTACAGCGTTATCATAGTTCGTCTGAGCCGTGTTCATTGCGGTCTCAGCATCTGTTAAATCAGACTCAGAACTAGTAGCTGCAACAGTCAGAATAGCTTCATAAACACGATAACCTTGAGCAGCCAAGACAGGATACTCATCGGTATACTCCGTACCAACAGCATAGTTAGCTGGAAGTGTTGTGCTGTTATCAATAATGGTACCAGCATTTCTAACAAGATACCTGCCTTCAGCATTCCTTAAGATACCTGAATACAAGTATTGATCAATTACATGCTGCTCATTAGGAGGTTGATAGTAGTATTTAACTTCAAACAAAGATGTTTGAGTCTCTGATCTACCAGCTAGAACCTCAGCATAGTTAGCTTGAGCAGCATGAAGATCAGCAAGTTCTGTTGCTGTAGTCTCAACAGCAGTATTGTAGGTAGCTAGATCAGCCTTGAGATTAGTGAGATTACAAGCTCCGGCATGGACAACATCAGAACCCATATCAACAGCTCGTGGTGAGCCGTCTAACAGGTTCCAAACACGGAACTGGTTATCATCATATTGAGCAACATACTTTTCCTGTGGATCCCTCAGGATTGAAAACCACTTACCATCAGGAGTAGCGCCTTGAAGATCAGCTTGAAATTGTCCGCCTGGGCGCTTAAGAAGACCAAGAGCATAGTCTGGGAATGCATTCACACAATCCTTAAGTTGTCCAGGAAACTTACGGTTATCTGGTTGTTGTGAAATGCCAAGTAGAAAGTTGGGTATCCTTTGGGTTACAGTACTCATCGCATCAATGCTTGGAAAGGTTGGTAGCTGTTGTAATAATTTGCACCATCACTAAATCCAAACATAGAGTAGTCGCCTTGATTACAATCGTATTCAATAGCAGCAGCTCGGGTTTGGAGTTCTTGTTCTTGGAGCAGAGCATTAAGCTCACGGTCACCTACCATTTTGGTAGAACACATGCGAGCAGCTCGGGCAGTAATATAAGCTTGAATAGCAGGTGGAACGTCGGTAAAATTAAAATACCAAACTACATCAGCACGGATGTTACCAGTAAATTCATAGGTATGATTTAGGCGATCATACAATTTATTACCACGTTTCACCACATCATACGCTTCTTTGTGATACGGTACATTTGTATCAATTTGAAGCATATTACTTGGATAAAGAATAAAATTAGTTTCAGTGTCAGGAGATAGTTCGTACTGACGTTCAGTATTGAAGGTCCAACCTTCAGCTTGAACTTGACGATTTGTTTCCCGGAGGGTGTTGAGTACAATAGATACTTCAGGGTTCTGGAGATCTAGTGTGGTGACAGGTGCCTGTCCCACTGAGCTAAGTATTTGATTTACAGCATCCAGTTCGGTGGACACAGCATAAGTAGGAAAGGGCATAGTTACCTATCACAAAGTAAAAAAAAGGGGAGCCGAAGCTCCCCCAGTAATAACCAGAAATAATCAGGCAAAAGCAGCGTCGCCAGAGGCAGCGCCAGCAAACAGTTCCACACAAGCAGCGGGGTTCAGGTAGTCAGCACCCATAGCCAGGCGACCAACGATCACATCACCCTGATACAGGATAGAGGTGTCACCGGAGGTAACTTGGACTTGAGGACCGATAGCCTCAACACAACCAGCAGCTTCGCGCTGGAAGATCAGACCGCAGGACTTGCTGAACTCAGAACCAAGACCATACTCGTTCTGCTCACCGTAGGAGCCAGAAGCAACCTTATCAGCATCTTCCATAGCGTTGTCGATGAAGTCACCCAGGTTACCAGGAGCCGCAACACCAGTGTCGGTGGTACCGCCGGTCGTGCCGAACTTGGTACCGTAGTTGCTGAAGAAAGGAATGTTGGTAGACTTGTAGATGTCGATACCAGCAATGCTCATGATGCCCTTACCGGACTGCAGAGCAGTACCAGTGACATCACGGTTGATCAGGCTGTTGCCAGTCACGTTCTGAATCAGAGCGTAGTACTGACGAGGAGTCAGGACAGCAACACGACCATCTTGGGACACACCCTTCTCATCCAGCGCAGCGGCTGCATCGAAGAAGGCGTTAACCAGAGCATCGGCGTCATAAGCATCCGAGAAGTTAGCAGTGGTGCCAACACGGACCTGAGTACCACCAGGCTCTTTGTAGTCAGTGGCAGACACAGGCGATGCATTACGAGCACCGTTGGTGATCGAACGGAAGATCAGGCGGTCATACTTCTCAGCGAGAGCATAGCCGATCTTACGGGAGATCTCAGAACGCAGGTCATAATGGGCAAGGACCTCATCCAGCTCGTAGACGAATGCCGAGCTGATCAGCAGGTCGTCAACGGTAATGGTCTTTTCAGCCACCGGAGGTGCCTGGTTGGAGTTGCCCAGGATGCTGTTACCAGGAGTGTGGTACTCAGCACCAGTGCGACCGGTATAGATGAACTGCATCGACTTTCCGTTACGGAGAGTCCGCTTCATCACAAGGTCACGAGCGATAGTCTGTTGTTGGAAACCCTTGAACATCTCACCGCTGAAAAGCTTGAGATAAAGGGCGCGTTGGTCTGCACCAAAATTAGATGCACCCAGCTCAGTAAGATTTGCAGGGGCATCAGTGGATTGAAATGATCCAGGATAAGCCATTGTTAAAAAAGGAGAAAAGTTAAAGTACTTGCTCCCAAACGTTTGGAAAAATTTTTTGTAGCGATATGTTGTGGTCTATCCCACCGTCTAGACGGCAAAGGGTATCTCCGTAGAGGCCAATGCCAATAGGTAAGGGAGGGTTTGCACCTCCCAATGCCGCTTTAACGGACTACCGTTTTAGTGTAAGAAACGCCGCGATACTTGTAAGTGACTTGAACAGCCATGATAATCTCCAAGTGTTTGACCCCCGTTCCATGATCAAACTTCATGCGTCCCCAATGGGATGAACGGACGGCGTTAATTATACACCCTTGATGGTTCCAAAGCTCATACCGTAGTTACGGTACATCTTGTTCAGACGATCAAGTTCCTTAGCAGCAGCAGGAGTGCCAGACTGCTTAAGGGTTTTAGCGTAGTCACGCAGGATTTGTTTATCATCAGATGACAAACTACCTGCAATTTTTAAACCATTTTCTTTTTTAGGTTTAGGAAGGTTCTTCATAATTACCCGACTGTGGGGGCGGATAGAGCCACCGGAGTTGCCTCAACAGAAGCAAGGTCCAGAGGGAAGTTGTGTGCGTTTCGTTCGTGCATGACTTCGAATCCAAGGTTGGCTTGGTTAAGAATGTCTGCCCAAGTACGAACAACACGTCCCTGACTATCAAGAAGGGACTGGTTAAAATTAAAGCCGTTAAGATTAAAAGCCATCGTGCTAACGCCAAGGGCAGCGAACCAAATACCAACAACAGGCCAAGCAGCCAGAAAAAAGTGTAGACTTCTGCTGTTGTTAAAACTCGCGTATTGAAAGATGAGTCGTCCGAAATAGCCATGGGCTGCTACGATGTTGTACGTTTCTTCTTCTTGTCCAAACTTATAGCCATAGTTTTGAGACATCTCTTCAGTCGTTTCCCGAATAAGAGAAGACGTGACAAGGCTACCGTGCATAGCACTAAACAAGCTACCCCCAAAAACACCAGCAACTCCAAGCATATGGAAAGGGTGCATGAGAATATTGTGTTCAGCTTGGAAGACCAACATGTAATTAAACGTGCCGGAGATACCGAGTGGCATTGCATCAGAGAAAGATCCTTGACCGAAGGGGTAGACGAGGAACACTGCAGTAGCTGCAGCGACAGGAGCGGAGTAGGCAACGAAGATCCAGGGACGCATCCCTAGTCGATAGCTAAGTTCCCACTCTCGTCCCATGTAAGCATAGATGCCAATGAGGAAGTGGAACACGGTGAGTTGGAATGGACCCCCGTTGTACAGCCATTCATCAAGTGAACTAGCTTCCCAAATTGGGTAGAAGTGAAGTCCGATGGCATTGCTGCTCGGAATGACGGCTCCCGATATAATGTTGTTTCCATACAACAAGGAGCCTGAAACTGGTTCGCGGATTCCATCAATGTCAACAGGTGGTGCGGCAACGAATGCCACAATGAAGCAGATGGTGGCGGCAAGTAGACACGGAATCATCAGTGTCCCAAACCAGCCTACATAAAGACGGTTGTTAGTAGAAGTAACCCAGTCACAAAACTGGTCCCAGGCATTCTTCTGCTGTAAAGCAATTGTTGCAGTCATTTAAGTTTGTCTAGGAAAGTATAAGCATACTTCACCCTATTACCTTTAATTCCCCAACCCAACCAGTAGTAAGCTGCGTTCATGTAATAGGGGAGTTGCTGGTAACGAGTCTGAAATTGATCCAGCTCCTGACGGAACTGAAGTTCGTTTATCATGTAACGGGTTTGCCCTTTCAGACTACTAGGATCGCACCCATATCTTTTACAGAAACTGCCCAGACCATGATAACGTCTGGGCGTGGTCCATTGAATTAAACCGTACCCGCCACGAAGGCAGCGATCGTAAGGAACGATAGCACCACCCTCGCAGACGTTATGACGGAAACCTGATTCCTGTTGAATGTTACCCATGATCACCGCCAGGGCAACTTTATCTTTGATCTCCGCTTTAACTTGCAGTTGTTCTAGGACGTACTGTTGCGCCGGGGTGCATTGGGGACATTCAATCATAATAATCAGAACTTATACTTCACACCAACTTTGGTGCCATAGGAGTTAACAGTGTCAGCAGCGAAGCTGATCTCACCGTAAATGCCAAGCTTCTCAGAAGCTGCGACAGAGCCACCAGTTTTACCAGTGAACTTAGTATCTGCTTCGCCACCATCAGGGGAGATAACAGAAGGACCAGCTTGGATGTAATAGCCAAGCACACCGGAAGAACCTTCGTAACCAACGTGGAAGTCGGTAGAAGTACCGGAGTAGTCGGAACCAGTGAAGCCGCTGTTAGCTTCAACGTTCACGTAAGGACCAGCGATTGCAGGAGCCATCAGACCATGTGCAGCGCCGAGGAGGAGACCGGAAGTGATAATAGCTTTCATTTGATTTTGAGTTTGTTTTTCTTAGCAGTTTGAGCGGAGCGTTTAAAGTTAGCAGCCGTGGGTGCTCCTTTAGACCCAGGCTTCCTCATTTTTTCACCACTGCCAGCAGCAATACGTTTGCGTTTGGCGTGGATGTTTGCGTAAAGACCAGGCTTAGCCATTACTTTTTCGTCCCTTTCTTAGGGGGACGACCTTTCTTTGAACCGTAGGTTCCTTTACCTTGAGGCATTACCAGATACCAGGAATGATTTGTCCAGTCAGCGCGTAAGCGCCAAGAGCAGCCATGATGCCAAGCATAGCAAGGCGACCGTTGAGCTGCTCAGCTCGTTCGTTATGTGGGACACCGTAGGGATGATCAGTCATAATGAGGGGTGGCTCTTTGGCCCAGATGTTAGTGTCGTTCATTTAGAATTTAAGTTCGGAGCGGGCAAGCTTCTGCATAATCTCATCACGATATGCAGGGTCACGATCATACTTAGGATCGGACATTGCCCGCACTACCTCTGCTTGACTCTTGAATGTGTCAGCAGGGGCAGCAGTTTTACCTTGAATCATTTTACCTTCGTAACCGTTTGCGTCAGTGTAACGTGCTTGAAGACCAGCGAGTGCCAGGTTAATAGCAGCAACGTTACCAGAATCGACAACGTTATCGAAGGCTTGGATCTCAGCTTCAGAGAAGTTTTGTGCTGCCCAACCAACTAGTTGTTGATAAGCAGCTTCACCACCTACAGAATTTTGGATGGTGTTGATATCACCTTGTGACAACTCAACGGTTTGAGGAGCATCAAAGGTAGGAAGATTTTGTTCGTACTCAAAGTAAGCTTGAACAAGTTCCTTACTGGACATCTGCTCAAACTGAGCAAGAGTCTCAGCACTCAATTCGCCATTCGAGTTGAACTCTTCCGCAGCTCTACTAATGGCTTCGATTTGCGTAGAATACTCAGACCGTTCTTCTTGTTGATCTTGCTGATCTTGAGGTTCTGGTTCCGACGTTTCTTCTTCATTGCGTGAACCAAGTTTCTTTTCAAGTTCGATGTAAGCTTTTTCAAGCTCTTGTGCATCTTTGTACTTTCCAGCCAACCGAGCATTAGCTTGGTTGATCATCTCTTCTCCAATAGCCAGAGATTCAGCTTGGTCAGCTTCCATTGCACTGACTACTTCTGGATCACCAGCTGGATCATAAGATAAAATTTCTGCCATAATTATTGCATTGGGGGAATGACATCCTCGCCCATTGCCGCGTTCACAGTCTCAGCTGCCATCGGGTTTTTGGACGGATCTGCCAGGGGTGATTTCATCAGTTGACCTGCTTGTTGCATCATCATCTGATCTTCTTGTGCTTGTGCAGCTTCAGCTCGTTCTTGCTGAATCTCTTCCATAGACTTCACAAGGTTCAGCACGTCGATACCTTGTGCAGCTGCCAGACGTTTGATGGCTTCATCAGCATTGATGTATTGCATCAGTGCCTCAGGTCCAAGCGTTTGAGCAATGGTCATGATGAATGCAGTGAGAGACTCACGATCTTGTCCACGACCAAGAGCATTGATACCAGCAACAATGGTTGGACTTACTAGATCCTTAGGGATTTTAGGAAGCTGTCCACTACGTTGCAGTACCAGCATCTTGCGGTTCAAATAAGGCAGCAAGAATTCAACAGTCAGCAGGGAGAATAGTCCACCGAGTTGTTGTTCAAGTTCAAGTTGAGTGAGGCGAACCTCTTCTGCTGTAACTCGTTCTGCTTGTCGGACGCTCATGATAAGGAATGCATCAGCCAAGCGTCGCTCAAGCTGTTGCATCATAGTCATGGCAGTGTTGAAGTCAGCAGTCTTACCTACTTGGATAACACCGATGTCATCGGGACGACCTTGAACGATCGCACCGTTGCCTGCCTTCGCCAGCGTCTGTGCTTTAGTCGTGCTTGAGGGTGATACCACGAAGACGACCTTAGCGGCTGCTGCAGAGCCTTCTACGAGTGCCTGGGAGAGTGCATCAAGCGACTTAAGATCTCCCAAGAATTCCTCAACTCTACCCCGTCCATAGTTTTCGCCATCGACAGAATTGAAACGCAGTACAAGCCAAGGACTAGCATCCTTTGGAGCTTTGCTATCGGAGCCGGGAATCTTTTTACCATAGACCTCCTGATACCATAGCCAACGGTTGTTGTCTAAACGTACATGAGTATAAACTTCTGCATCGTTTTCAGATGAGAAACTCTCTTGAGTAACCGGAGGTGGTTCTTTGAGAATTTCTTTTGGCAGAAGGTTTTTGTTAATAAGTTCTTTGGTTACGATCTCAATTACGTTACCGTTACCATCTCTATCGACAACGTAGCGATTTAGTGGGTAATGTTTCAACCCCTCCTTACCCATGTAGATCAGGGCATTACCGCCAACCACCAGATGCTTAAGAGCTTGGTGAACAACGACACGATCACTGGAAGCAGCAATCGAATCCATCACCATACGCTCCATCTTGGCAAAGCTAAGATCAAGTTCCGAACGCATTTCAGGTGGAAGCTCAGCTCCCAACTTATCGTCACGTACTTGAAATTTAAAAAACGTAGTTTGAGGAGGTAGGAGGGACAGCATCAATTTAGATGCTAGTGTCACTACACCCTTTGCACCTACGGATTGCCAAGGTTGCTTGAGTGATTGATGGGTAACACGGAACTCATCACGTTGGATGAGGTAAGGAATGGTGAGCTTTGAGCACTCAACCGCTGTGTCTAGAAACTGTGAACGGTAGCTGGATAGATGATCGTACCTGCTTTTAGCGTTCATTTAATTAACCAATACTAAGGCCACCACCGGAGCCACCTCCGATGTTAAGGGGAATACGAAGAGACGCCGCACCACTACCCATTGCACGAGTAGTTTGACGACGAGAACGAGAGGTACGAACACCAGTGTTCTCTGCACCAACAGTACTTTGCAGAACTCTAGGTGCTTGAACTTCTCGCATTGCTTTGGTTTGAGCAAGCATGGCTTCACGCTGAGCCTTCATTTGCTCTTCCATCATTCGTTGCTGTTGTTCCATCATAGCTTTTTGGCGATTAGCTTCTTCGTTAGCTGATCGCATTGCTTCTTGTTGTGCGTGATGTTGACGCCTACCTGCGCCCATGATTAAGTCTCCTCATCGAGTCGGTTTTCAATCCACTCTACAACACTACGTTGCCCAGCACGATACATGATGTGACCAACGCTTGTGTCAGGAGTGGGGTTAACTGGTGGAAACACATCTTCTAGTTCTTCCAAAAGACGTCGGACATCAAGTCCAGGTGTATAGGGTAGAGCCATAACAATTACATTGCGCGATTTCTGCGACGGATACTACTGGCTTTAGTTCCGGTAGTACCAATCCGAAGATTACTTTGTTTATCAAGAGTACTGCCTACAGAATAAGCAGAACCATATGTAGTTGAAGCAGGCTGTCCAGCTGGTTGATTAAGTTTACCAAACTGGTCTTTCAAAGTTGCCAATTCTGATTGAAGAGATTCAAGTTGTGATTTAGTTTTTTGCTTCTCTTCATATTCTTGTCGCTCAGCTGGTTTCATTTGACCAGCTTTATATCTGCGAGCACTAACTTCTAGTTTATTTTGTGCGCCCATAGCTATGCGTATTGAGGAAGGTTAGGGTTTGCATGTTCAAAGAACGCTGGCATACGTGCTCGTCTGGTGTCAGCAAGCTCAGGCGCTTTACCTTCATACATCAGGCGATCACTGTTTTCCAGCCAAAATTTTTTGTTTAGATATTTATTGGGATTGTTAGCCTTGAGCGGCTGCACTACCCAATTGATAGTTGCTTTACGGAGCTTGTCAAGAGAAGGACTCCAATCAAGATCGAGCTCCCGACACACCAGGCTATTTGTAGCCACGTGGACTTGTTCATCACGGCTAATGTCAGCAGATACAGTCCTCAATCCCGCATCGCCCGTAAAACGGAAAAAGGGTAGGAGCACAAAGAAAATTGCACGTTCGGCAACCAGTGCCTTGAGGATCGTGTGATCCGGATGAGCAATCCAGGCGTCTCGGAGACGTTTGGCTTCTTCCTCAGCTTGCGGATCAACGCCAAGAGCATTGGCGATGTAACCCAATGCAAGGTCGTGATTTTCTTCGTCTTTGACATTAGACAGTAAGAGCGTCCGCGCCAAATCCGGTACGTCATTATCTAGAGCATCAGTGATAAAGTCACCCACTGGAAGTTCCATATGGCGAATTGCCAAGGCACGAAAGATAGTTTCTTCCGCACCTTCCAGTACTTGACCAGCAGTTGTTTGGACAGGAGTCCAGGTACGTTTACGTGAAAGTAGTTTTTGATAAGGGTTCATTCGCCGCAATTACAATCAGGAGCAGGGTCATTAAGAAGCGACTCCAGGTAATCGTCCACTTCCGACTCGTCCAAAGCGGCATATGCGCTGGTCTTGTCTTGCGTGTCACCCATTACCTGAAGCGAATAGTAGAGACTAGTTTGGTCAGATGCCAGCCAGTCTTCAATAAACGCTTCGTCATAGGTGATCACATCAGACCAACTATTGAAGCTGTAGCCGTGCAGAAGTCCGGTCTTATCAAGCATACGCATGATACCGTCTGCAACTT
>Ga0222714_10001343_pt1 | contig 27700 bp, 24 predicted proteins | sample C33_3DmetaG_FD_165048 | JGI IMG/M metagenome (GOLD analysis project Ga0222714, IMG submission 165048) | Estuarine water microbial communities from San Francisco Bay, California, United States - C33_3D | ecosystem: Environmental > Aquatic > Marine > Unclassified | place: USA: California...
AGCCTTGCGACACTGCTGGCCTTGATATTCAACCGCTCTACGACGAAGAGTTTTTCGTGACTGTTCCGAAAGGGCATCCCTGGGAGGGCCTAAAAAGTGTGCAGTCTGCAGAGCTTCGTGAGCAGACCATGCTTTTATTGGGCATAGGTCATTGCTTCCGGGACCATGTGCTTGAAGTCTGCCCAGAGGCAGCCCGCTATGCCCAGAATTCGGCAGGCATTCAAAAAACCTTTGAGGGCAGTTCGCTTGAAACCATTCGCCACATGGTGGCCTCGGGCCTTGGTATTACAGTCTTGCCTCGTATGGCCATACCCCCAGACAACCAAGACCCCATGCTCTCTTTTATTCCCTTTACTCCGCCTGCACCGACCCGGCGGGTCGTAATGGTTTCTCGCAAAAGTTTCTCGCGTCAGTCGGCCGTTGAGTCGCTGCGTTCAGTTATTTCAGAGGCAGATCTACCCGGATGCACCAAGCTTCTTGGGGCCGCCTCGTTTGCGAAGGCAAAAGCCGCAGGAGTTGCCGCGTGAACGGGCGCTTAAGTTCACCAAACACCGTGGCCGACATGGAGTCGGTGGTGGGCCAGACCCCTTTGGTTCGGCTGCGCAGACTGGGCGAGCCCCTTCTTTCGAGTCGTGGCAACCTGGTGCTTGGCAAGCTTGAGGGCAACAACCCCGCGGGCTCGGTGAAGGATCGACCGGCCTTGTCGATGATCTCTCGGGCCGAGCAGCGCGGTGAAATCAAACCCGGCGACATGCTCATTGAGGCAACCAGCGGCAATACAGGCATCGCCTTGGCGATGGCCGCTGCCATTCGTGGATTCCGAATGCGGCTGATCATGCCCGACAACCTCTCGGTTGAGCGCCGCCAGACCATGCGTGCTTTTGGTGCCGAGCTTGTCCTGGTGACTCAAACGCAGGGCATGGAGGGTGCGCGTGATTTAGCCATGGCCATGCAGGCCCGCGGCGAGGGCAAGGTTCTTGACCAGTTTGCAAACGACGACAACTGGATGGCGCACTACGAGGGAACCGGCCCCGAAATCTGGGCCCAGACCCAAGGGGCGGTGACCCATTTTGTTTCTGCCATGGGAACGACGGGAACCATCACGGGGGTCTCGAGGTTCCTTAAAGAGAAAAACCCCGAGGTGCAAATTATTGGCGTACAGCCCACCGACGGCTCGTCCATTCCCGGGATTCGCAAGTGGAGCGAGGACTACATCCCACCCATTCGCTCCAAGGCCAGAATTGACCAAATTGAAGAGGTCACGCAGGCCGATGCTGAGGCCATGGCTCGCGAGCTTGCCCTTACCGAGGGTCTTTTTTGTGGGCCGTCTGCCGCCGGTGCCTGCTCAGTGGCCTTGCGTCTTGCAGAGTCTTCGCAAGACGCTGTCATCGTTTTTATTGTCTGCGACCGAGGCGATCGTTACCTCAGTACCAATTTATTTCCGTCATAGCAGATGGTCTTTGCTGGGTTGACTGTTTTTATTTAAATGGAGGCAGGGGCTTCACCATGGATGCAATTTATGAAATTGGGGAGTTCTCAGGGTTTACTGAATACCTTGATTTTGACACCATCAAGATCACCGACTCGGGCACTTTAATTGTTGAGGAAATTCAAGACCTCAAAGAGCCACGAACCACCAAGTCGGGCAAGTCCTATCTTTCTATGCGAATTCGTGCTGAATACGACCTGGCCAAACACCTTCGCCGCACGCATTTAATGCAGGCTCTTGATGACGACATGGGTGGCGGTGAGGTGGTTGTGAATGATGAGCGGTTAAGTGAATGGAAGACCATTCCTAGCCGATCGAATGACGAACTCAAACTGAAGGCCTTGGAAAAAGCTGAAGAGCTTGGCTACTGGTAGGCCCATGCAGACTCAACAGACAGCATCAATTCCTGCCGTACGCACGCGCTTTGCCCCAAGCCCCACTGGGGATCTTCATGTTGGGGGCGCTCGAACAGCGCTTTATTGCTGGGCCTATGCCCGCAGGCACGGTGGGCAGTTCATTCTTCGCATCGAGGACACCGACCTTCAGCGCTCCACCCCGCAGGCCGTCAAGGCCATTTTTGATGGCCTCGCCTGGCTGGGCCTTGCGCCTGATGAAACCCCCGTTTATCAGACCCAACGTATGGACCGTTACCGCGAGGTTATTCAAGCCATGCTTGCCGATGGCCGGGCCTACCGTTGTTACTCAAGCCAAGAAGAGCTTGATGCCATGCGCGAGGCTCAGCGGGCGGCGGGCCTAAAGCCCCGGTACGACGGTCGCTGGCGACCCGAGAACGCAAAGACGAAAGGACTCCTACCCCAAGCCGAGCAGCCCTTTGTTATTCGTTTTCGTAACCCCGACCATGGCGTTGTGAGCTGGGACGACGGGGTCAAGGGCCGAATTAGCATTGCCAATGCCGAGCTCGACGACCTGGTTATTGCCCGAGCCGATGGGTCGCCTACCTATAACTTCTGTGTTGTGGTGGACGACATGGACATGGCCATTAGCCATGTCGTTCGGGGCGATGACCACATCAACAACACGCCACGGCAAATGAATATTCTTAAGGCACTGGGGGCTGCAATACCTCAGTACGCTCACCTTCCCATGATTCATGGGCCCGATGGCGAGAAGCTCTCCAAGCGCCACGGGGCTGTATCGGTGATGCAGTACGAACTCGATGGTTACCTGCCGCAGGCGCTTTTGAACTACCTTGCTCGGCTTGGCTGGAGCCATGGCGATGATGAGATCTTTTCAATGGAGCAGTTCTGCCAGTGGTTCAGTCTTGAGAGCTGCAGCAAGTCGGCGGCGCAGTTCGATTTCGATAAGCTCAAGTGGCTCAACAATCACTACATGCGCGACGCCCTAGGCGAGGAGCTTGGGCAGCTCATTGCGCCACGCCTGAACCTTCTCCCAGGGCAGCGAATGCAGGGGCCCGCGCTCGAGCAGGTCATTGATCTTTTGAAAGACAGGGCCTCCACACTCAATGAGCTTGCCTTGCTCATTCCCGCCTATTACGCCTTCGATTTCCCGCGCCCCGAGGGTCTCGATGAGATGCTAACGCCGCCCGTAGTGCAGGCCATCGACAAACTTGTTCAGGAGCTCGAGGGCCTGTCGAGTCAGCCGCTTGAGCCTACTCAGGTGGCGGCTACTTTAAAAACCGTTCTTGCAAGCACCGGGCTGAAGATGCCTCAGCTGGCCATGCCCTTGCGGCTTATTCTTCTAGGCCGAACCGACACGCCTTCCATTGACAAGGTCATTGCGCTTTTAGGCTCGCGTCGACTGCACGACCAGTGGCAGGGGTTTAGGGGGGCATCGGCAGTAGAATGACGGCATGTCTGGAAACACATTCGGCCGTCTTTTCTGCGTAACGTCCTTCGGTGAGTCGCACGGGCCAGCCATTGGCTGTGTGGTTGACGGCTGCCCGCCGGGTTTAGAACTTAATGCAGGCGATATTCAGCCTGCGCTTGATAGGCGCCGACCGGGTACATCACGGCATGTTACCCAGCGGCAAGAGCCCGATACGGTTGAAATTCTTTCAGGCATCTTTGAGGGCAAGACCACGGGCGCCCCCATTGCCCTGCTTATTCGTAATCAGGACCAGCGCAGTAAAGACTATTCCGACATTGCCAATACTTTTCGGCCAGGCCATGCCGACTACGCTTATCTTCAGAAGTATGGCCTGCGGGACTATCGCGGAGGCGGACGTTCCTCTGCTCGAGAGACAGCCGTTCGAGTTGCCGCTGCGGCCATCGCGCAGAAGTGGCTTCTGCAACGCTATGGCGTTTCTATTTATGGGCATATGACGCAGCTTGGGGATATTCCCATCGAGTTCAAGGACTGGGCGCACGTGCCCAACAATCCGTTTTTTGCCGGCAACGATCACCAAATTCAGGCGCTTGAGGCCTATATGGATAGCCTTCGTAAGGCGGGCGACTCCTGTGGTGCACGCATTGAGGTGCAGGCGCATGGCGTGCCTGCGGGCTGGGGTGAGCCGGTCTTCGATCGGCTTGATGCCGACATTGCCCATGCCATGATGGGCATCAATGCGGTGAAGGGCGTGGAAATTGGTTCGGGCTTTGCCAGTGTGACCCAGCGTGGCTCTGTGCATGGTGATGAGATGACCCCGCAAGGCTTTCTCACCAACCATGCGGGTGGTGTCTTGGGCGGCATTGCTACGGGCCAGCCCATTACCGTTGCCATTGCCATCAAGCCTACTTCAAGCATTCGAACGCCGCGTCAGTCAGTTAACCTTCAGTCGCAGCCGGTTATGGTGGAAACTCACGGCAGACATGACCCCTGCGTGGGTATTCGCGCAACCCCCATTGCCGAGGCAATGCTCGCCCTGGTGCTTATGGACCATGCCCTGCGTCATCGCGCGCAAAATGCCGATGTTCTGCCACCCATGAGCCCCATCCCGGGTCAGGCTTGAGCCCTCTGGCTCGGCTGGCGGTCTTCTTTGCCAGCTACTTTGCCTACGTGGGGCTTTTTGCCCCCTACCTGTCACTCTGGCTCAACGGCCGTGGTTTTTCGCCCGCCGAAATTGGGCTTTTAGCCTCTCCTATGCAATGGACCCGGGTGGTGGGTCCGCCGGTCTGGGGTGCGCTTGCCGATCGTGACCATCCCGATCGTCTGCCGAGAATGCTCGTTACCTGCTCGTTGATTGCGCTGGGCTTTGCAGGGCTTTTGCTGTTTGATTGGTCACTCTGGGCGTTGTTTGCAGTGCTTTTTGCAATGAGCTTTTTCTTAAGTGGCCTCATACCCGTTACCGAGTCGATGACCATTAAGGCCACAGGCGGCGATCTTGGACGCTATGGCCGCGTGCGTCTCTGGGGCTCGGTGGGTTTTATTGTTGCTGTGCTTGTAAGCGGCTGGCTTTTTGATCGAATTGGAATTGAGGCCCTGCCTTTCGGGCTTTTGGTGGTGTTGGCCTTGCTGGTCTTTGCAGCAAGAGGCCTGCAAAGCGAGCCGGTTTTGGCTGAACGCCCTGCCAGGCTTTCTTACAGAGAAATTCTTGCAACGCCTGCGGTGAAAGGCTTTTTATTTGCAAGCTTTCTCATGCTCTTAGCCCATGCCCCGCTCTACACGCTTTTCTCTCTCTGGCTTGAGCAAAAGGGCTACAGCCGCACGCAGATTGGTCTGCTCTGGACGCTTGGCGTGGTTGCCGAAATTCTGGTCTTTCAGTTTCAACGCCATTTCTTCGCCTGGTTTTCGGTTGCCACCATCTGGCGGCTTAGCTATGCGGTCACAGCCCTTCGCTTTGCGCTTATAAGCATCTCCGAGGGTGGTCTCCTTATTCTTCTTCTTGCCCAGGCCATGCATGCCGTCACCTTCGGTCTGCATCACAGTGCTTCGGTAGCCTTGGTTCGGCAGTGGTTTCCTCCTGCGGCCCAGGCGCGCGGGCAGGCCCTTTACACCATGGCCGCCTATGGGCTTGGAGGCTCGCTTGGCGGGATTGCGGCAGGCTCCCTCTGGGAGGCCTTTTTTCCAGAGGCCGCCTTCTGGGCTGCAGCCCTTGCCGCGCTTGTAGGCCTTGCGGTCTCGGGCTGGGTGATTCGGCATGCCAAGCATTAAGAACTCGGCCATAAGCTAGGCGATAATGTAGACCGCTTTGACCTGCCAAGAAGGATAACCAGTCATGCCCACGCTATACGACAAGCTTTTTGATGAACACGTTGTCGACCGTCAGGACGACGGCACCTGCCTGCTTTACATTGACAGGCACCTTGTTCATGAAGTCACAAGTCCTCAGGCCTTTGAGGGACTGCAAATGGCGGGAAGGCCACTGTGGCGCAATTCAGCCAACCTAGCCGTTGTTGACCACAATGTGCCAACGGAGGGTAGGGCCGAGGGCATTGCAGGCATCAAGGACCCCGTGTCTCGACTGCAGGTGGAAACGCTCGATGCCAATGTGAAGACCTTCGACATTAAGTATTTCGGTCTCATGGACCCAAGGCAGGGCATTGTGCATGTCATTGGACCCGAGCAGGGGGCAACACTGCCCGGTATGACAGTTGTCTGTGGCGACTCGCACACCAGCACCCACGGGGCTTTTGCCTGCCTGGCCTTTGGCATTGGCACCTCTGAAGTCGAACATGTTCTTGCCACACAATGCCTCCTTATGAAGAAGGCGAAGAACCTCCTTATCAAAGTGGAGGGCACGGTTGGTGCAGGTGTGACTGCCAAAGATATTGTGTTGGCCGTTATTGGAAAAATAGGTACAGCAGGAGGCACAGGCTATGCCATTGAGTTTGCGGGCTCCGCCATTCGTGGGCTTTCAATGGAAGGTCGTATGACACTCTGCAATATGGCCATTGAGGCCGGCGCGCGCGCAGGCATAGTGGCCTTCGATGAAGTCACGCAGGCCTATGTGACCTCGCGTCCCCTCGCGCCCAAGGCAGAGCTTTGGGACAAGGCCTTGGCCTACTGGAAGACGCTGCATTCCGATGCCAACGCCCAGTTCGATAAGGTCGTGGAGATTGCCGCAGAATCCATCGAGCCTCAGGTGACCTGGGGCACATCGCCCGAGATGGTCTTACCCATTGGTGCGCGGGTGCCCAATCCAAGCAACGAAGCCGACCCCAGTCGACGCGAGGGCATGACACGAGCCCTGCAGTACATGAACCTTGAGCCCAACACCCCCATCGCCGACATTCGTATCGACAAGGTCTTCATCGGGTCCTGCACCAACTCGCGTATTGAAGACCTGCGGGCCGCCGCCGCCGTGGTGAAGGGGCGCAAAAAGGCTGAATCCGTGAAACTTGCCATGGTTGTTCCGGGCTCGGGCCTTGTGAAGGCCCAGGCTGAGCGCGAAGGGCTTGATACGATTTTTAAAGAAGCTGGGTTTGAATGGCGTGAGCCGGGATGCTCCATGTGTCTGGCCATGAATGCCGATCGGCTTGAGCCGGGTGAGCGTTGTGCGTCCACAAGCAACCGCAACTTCGAGGGCCGCCAAGGCGCAGGGGGTCGTACTCATTTAGTCTCGCCTGCAATGGCAGCTGCTGCGGGTGTCGCAGGGCATTTCGTTGACGTAAGGAGCATGGCATGACGCCTTTGACCATTCACCAAGGGCTGGTCGCCCCCCTTGATCGGGCCAATGTTGATACCGATGCCATCATTCCGAAACAATTCTTGAAGTCCATTAAACGGGCAGGGTTTGGCCCCAACCTGTTTGATGCCTGGCGTTACCAAGACGAGGGTCAGCCAGGCATGGACTGCAACAAGCGGACGTTGCGGCCCGAGTTTGTTTTGAATCAGCCACGCTTCAAGGGCGCCAGTGTTCTGCTTGCCCGTCAGAACTTTGGTTGTGGGTCGTCTCGGGAGCATGCACCTTGGGCTCTCGAGGACTTCGGATTCCGAGTGCTTATTGCACCGTCATATGCGGATATCTTTTTTAATAACTGCTTTAAGAACGGGCTTTTGCCGATTGTGCTTCCGGGCGAGAAGGTGGACGAGCTGTTTCGCCTCACCGAGGCGCACGAGGGGTTTTCGCTTGAAATTAATCTGCCTGAGCAGACCGTGCGGGCCGTGCCACCGGTAGGTACAACAACCAGCACGTTTGAGTGTTCATTTGAGGTTGAGTCGTTTCGTAAGCACTGTCTTGTGAATGGACTCGATGACATTGGCCTTACCCTTCAGAAGGCCGAAGCCATTCGGGCCTTTGAGGCAAAGCGCCTTTCTGAAAAGCCATGGCTTGCGGCTGACCCTCATCAGGCGCTTGCCAACTAACTAACGAGGTTTATTTTGACCACCTTAAACATTGCTGTTCTTGCCGGCGACGGCATTGGCCCAGAAATTACCGAGCAGGCTGTTGCCGTCTTAGAGCGACTTGCCGCCCAGGGTCAGTTTGCCCTGAATCTTGAACACGCTGCTGTTGGCGGGGCAGGCTACCGTGCAAAAGGCCATCCTTTGCCTGAAGAGACCATGGCCCTTGCACAGGCCAGTGATGCTGTTCTATTTGGTAGCGTGGGAGACTTTCATCTTGATCACCTGCCTCGCGAACTACGTCCAGAGCAGGCCATACTAGGACTGCGTAAGAGGCTCGAGCTTTTTGCGAATCTCAGGCCCGCATTTGTTTTTCCAGATCTCGTCGATGCATCAACCCTCAAACCCGAGATCGTCTCGGGTATGGATATTCTTATTGTCCGTGAGCTTACCGGTGATATTTATTTTGGTCAGCCGCGTGGTGTTCGACGCCTCGACAACGGCGACCGTGAGGGCTTTGACACCATGGTCTACAACGAAACCGAGATTCGACGCATTGGCCGAGTGGCCTTTGAGGCCGCAGCCAAGCGAAGCCATAGGCTTTGCTCGGTGGATAAAGCCAACGTACTTGAAACCACCCAGCTTTGGCGCAACGTTATGACAGAACTCGCCGCAGACTACCCAAACATTGAGCTCTCGCACATTTATGTTGATAACGCAGCCATGCAGCTTTTAAAAAACCCCAAGCAGTTCGACGTGATGGTCACGGGCAATATGTTTGGCGATATCTTGTCAGACGAGGCCTCCATGCTGACTGGGTCCATTGGCATGCTTGCCTCGGCCTCGCTTGATTCAAACAACAAGGGGCTCTATGAGCCCATTCATGGCTCTGCGCCCGATATCGCGGGCCAAGACAAAGCAAACCCTTTGGCCACCATTTTGTCAGCAGCCATGATGCTGCGTTACAGCTTTGGTCTCGAGGCGTCTGCTCAGGCCATTGAGCAGGCTGTATCGAAGGTGCTGTCGCAGGGCTATGCCACAGCCGACATTCAGCGCCCTGGCGCTCAGATGGTTGGAACCAAGGCCATGGGCCAGGCTGTTGTCGCGGCCTTGGGCTAGATAAAAGAAAAGATTGATAGGCGCAAACCGATAAAGGGAGTCAAGCAATGCGCGTAGGACTGGTGGGATGGCGGGGTATGGTGGGTTCGGTTTTAATGACCCGAATGGTTGAAGAGTCTGACTTCGGTCAGTTTGAGGCTCGGTTTTTTTCGACCTCAAACGCAGGCGCAACGCTCCCGACCTCGCTTGTTGGTCTGCCGAGGGTTGAGCCGCGCCTTTACGATGCTCACGACCTTTCGGCGCTTAATGAATGCGATGTCGTACTCACCTGCCAGGGAAGTGACTACACCAAAGAGGTCTATGAACCTTTACGTCAGGCTGGCTGGTCGGGCTACTGGATTGATGCCGCCAAGACACTGCGTATGAGGGATGACGCCGTGGTTGTGCTTGACCCTGTGAACCAGCCCGTTATTGACCAGGCTTTGAACAAGGGCATTAAAAATTTCATTGGTGGTAATTGCACGGTGAGCTGCATGCTCATGGCTGTGGGCGCCCTATACAAGGCAGGTCTTGTGGAGTTCATGACAGCAACCACCTACCAGGCCGCCTCCGGTGGTGGTGCTCAGCACATGCGCGAACTTCTAAGCCAGATGGGGACGTTGAATGCGTCCGTGCACCAGCTGCTTGATGACCCGGCCAGCGCTATTTTAGAAATTGATCGCCAGGTCTTAGCAACCCAGCAGAGCCTCTCGGCCGAGCAGACCCAGCACTTTTTGGTTCCTCTTGCGGGCAGCCTCATTCCCTGGATTGATGCCGACCGCGGGGATGGTACGAGCCTTGAGGAATGGAAGGGGGGTGCCGAGACCAACAAAATTCTGGGTCGCGGCCCGGGTTTCAATCAGCCAGCTATTCCTATCGATTCTATTTGTGTTCGTATTGGAGCCATGCGCTGTCATAGCCAGTCGCTTATGTTCAAACTCAATAAGAATGTGCCACTAAAGGACATTGAGCAGATGATTGCCGAAGACAACCCCTGGGTTCGGCTTATTCCGAACACTAAAGAAGACAGTATCCAAGAGCTCACGCCGGTCAAGGTAACGGGCAGTCTCAATATTGCTGTGGGACGGCTTCGCAAACTTGCCATGGGCGAGCAGTACCTGGGTGCCTTTACCATCGGAGACCAGTTGTTGTGGGGAGCCGCCGAGCCCCTACGCCGTATGTTGCGCATTCTGATGCGTTAATGCCCTATCGACTTGCCCTCGGTCTGGCCTACGATGGAACACATTTCCAGGGCTGGCAGACTCAGCCCTCGGGGGCGTCGGTTCAAGATCATCTTGAGCGCGCCTTAGCATCGTTTGTTGGTGAGCCGGTTGCCTGCATCTGCGCCGGTCGCACCGACGCAGGCGTTCATGCCAAGGGCCAAGTGGTGCATATCGATGTCGAGGTTGAGCGGCCCGTCTGGAACTGGGTTCGCGGGGTTAACTCGTTTCTGCCCTCGGGTATACGGGTGCAGTGGGCAAGCCCCGTGGCTCCTGATTTTCATGCAAGGTTCTCAGCAAGGTCGCGGGCCTACCGTTACACGCTTTATAACCATGCGGTGGACTCACCCTTGCAGAGTCGCTTTGCCACCTGGGTTTTCCAGCCACTTGACCACCTTGCCATGCATGCGGCCGCCCAGGCTTTGGTGGGCGAGCACGATTTCTCCAGCTTCCGGGCGGCTCAGTGTCAGGCGCAGTCGCCTGTTCGCAGGCTCTCGTCAGTGATTGTTTCGCGCGACAACCGCTTGGTTACCATCGATATACGTGCAAACGCCTTTCTGCACCACATGGTTCGCAACATTGTGGGCAGTCTTGTGGCGGTTGGCCAAGGGGTCCAGAAGGAAGATCATCTGGCCAACCTGCTTGCGGTTAAAGACCGTCGTTTGGCAGACCGTACATTTCCTGCCCAGGGGCTGTGCCTTGAGCATGTCGAGTACGATCAACTCTTCGTATGCGAACCCGAGTCAAAATCTGTGGATTAACCCGGCCCGACGAGGCCATTGAGGCCTGCCGCCTTGGTGCAGATGCCATTGGCCTTGTTTTCTATGAAAAAAGCCCCCGGGCCGTCACCCTTGACCAGGCGCTTGCCATTCGACGTGCCCTGCCACCCTGGGTCTGTTCGGTTGGGCTTTTTGTGAATAGTCCTGCAGACGCTATTCGTGCCACTGCCCAGGCCGTTGGCCTAAGCCATATTCAGCTCCATGGGGACGAACCGCCCGAGCTTGCAGCCGGGCTTGGGCGCCCAGTTATTAAGGCCGTTCGCTTAGGCCCATCACTGTCTCGTGAATCCAAAGCGCTTGATGACCTGGCCGCGGAGCTTAAAGCCTGGCAGCCGGTTGCCCAGGCGATCCTATTCGATGCCGACTCAGCCGGATTCGGAGGCAGTGGCAGTCGATTCGACTGGGGACTCTTGCCAAGGCTCACCGCTGGATTGGAAGATCGCTGGGTTTTAAGCGGGGGGCTCGATCCTGGCAATGTTGAGCAGGCCATCTGCACCACGCATGCCCCTTGCGTTGACGTCTCCTCAGGCGTCGAGCAGCAAGACCAGGGCATTGTTCACAAGGGACGCAAAGATTTGCGTAAGATGAGGGAGTTTCTGCAGGCTGTAGCCCAAGCAGATGCGCGACAAATTCCGGAGTTATGAATCATGAAGCCAAACGATTTGCCTTATAACTACCCCGATGCCTCTGGCCATTTTGGGCCTTATGGGGGGTCTTTTGTGTCAGAAACATTGGTTTTTGCACTGGAAGACCTTAAGGCAGCCTATGCCAAGCTGAAGGATGACCCCGGTTTTAACGAGGAGCTGACCCGAGAACTCAAGCACTTCGTCGGCAGGCCAAGCCCTATTTATCATGCCCGTCGCTGGTCGAGCGAGCTGGGTGGCGCTCAAATTTACTTTAAGCGTGAAGACCTCAACCATACGGGCGCTCACAAAGTAAACAACACCATCGGGCAGGCCTTGCTTGCCCGTGCAATGGGTAAGCCAAGGGTTATTGCGGAGACAGGAGCAGGGCAGCACGGCGTTGCAACGGCCACTGTCGCAGCCCGGTTTGGTATGAAGTGCGTTGTTTACATGGGGTCAACCGACGTGGCCCGGCAGGCGGCAAATGTCTATCGTATGAAGCTGCTGGGCGCAGAAGTTGTGCCTGTTGAAAGTGGCTCAAAAACGCTTAAAGACGCGCTGAACGAGGCCATGCGCGACTGGGTGACGAATGTTGAGGACACCTTCTACATTATTGGTACGGTGGCAGGCCCTCATCCCTATCCCGCCATGGTGCGCGACTTCAATTCGGTGGTGGGCAAAGAGTGCCTCTGGCAGATGCCCGAACTCATCGGGCAGCAGCCCGATATTATTGTCGCCTGTGTCGGTGGGGGTAGCAACGCCATGGGCATTTTCTACGACTACATCGACAAGCCCGGGGTACGCCTTATTGGAGTTGAGGCAGGCGGCGAGGGTGTGCAGTCTGGCCATCATGCGGCCTCGCTTACGGCAGGAACCCCCGGCGTCTTGCATGGCAATCGAACCTATTTGCTGCAAGATGCCAATGGTCAAATTACAGAGACCCATTCGGTCTCAGCAGGGCTTGACTACCCTGGGGTTGGACCTGAACATGCCTGGCTGAAAGACTCTGGTCGCGCCGAATACGTTCCCGTAAACGACGACGAGGCACTTGAGGCCTTCCATCATTGCTGTCGTATCGAGGGCATTATTCCTGCGCTTGAGACAAGCCACGCCCTTGCCTATGCAGCCAAGCTTGCGCCCACCCTGCCGAAGGATAAGTCCATTCTGGTGAACCTTTCGGGTCGAGGCGATAAGGACATGCATACCGTTGCCCAGGCCTCTGGCCTTCAGATGTAGGCAAGCCGCCGAGTGCATCTGGGTATTGCTGGTTAAAAGGGGAAGGCTTTGGCATCAACGCGGCTCTTAGAGTGCTTCAAGGCTTTGCAGTCCCAGGGTCGCAAGGCACTTATTCCTTACGTTACGGCAGGAGACCCCTCCCCCGACGCAACGGTGAACCTTATGCACACGCTTGTGGCCTCGGGCGCCGATGTTATTGAGCTCGGCGTTCCGTTTTCCGACCCCATGGCCGATGGCCCAGTCATTCAGCGTTCGAGCGAGCGTGCCTTGGCCCGTGGCGTAAGCCTTTTAAACTGCCTTGACTGGGTGAAGACCTTCCGTGAGACCGATAACGAAACGCCCGTTGTGCTTATGGGCTATGCCAACCCCATTGAGCGCATGGGGGTAGCCGCCTTTGTCTCCAAGGCATCTCAGGTTGGAGTGGATGGTGTGCTGGTGGTGGACTACCCACCCGAAGAAAGCGAGGCCTTTGCCGCGGCCTTGCGTGAGCACGATCTTGATCCTATTTTTCTTCTTGCGCCCACCTCGAGTCTTGAGCGTATCCAGAAGGTGGCCAAGCTTGCCGCGGGCTACCTTTACTATGTCTCGCTCAAAGGGGTCACTGGGGCAGGCCATTTGGATGTCGAACAGGTCGCCCAAAAGCTGCAGTCCATTCGCAGCTTTACCAATCTGCCACTTGGTGTTGGCTTCGGTATTTCGGGGCCGGAGTCTGCAGTCTCGGTTGGCCGACTTGCCGACGCCGTGGTCATTGGCAGCGCCTTAATTCGAACCATGGAGGAGGCTGCCCAGCGCGGCCACGACACCCTGAAGGCTGCGCGAGGTTTTCTTCATCCGATTCGGCAGGCGCTTGATGCGACTGCCTAGCTGGTCTGGGTAGCAACAGGTTTAGGAAGGTTGTGCAATGAGCTGGATAGAAAAACTGCTGCCCCCGCGTATTCAAGCACCAACCGAAGTTCGCAGGCGTGCTGTGCCCGAGGGGCTCTGGCTTAAGTGCCCCGCCTGCGATTCCGTTCTCTACAAGGCGGACCTTGAAAAGAACCTTCAGGTCTGCCCGGCATGCAACCACCACCTTCGAATTCGAGCACGCCAAAGGCTTGACGCCTTGCTTGATCCCGAGCCAAGGCAGGAACTCGCTCAGGACATCTCCCCGGTCGACACCCTGAAGTTCAAAGACAGCAGGCCCTACACCGAGCGGCTGGCCGAAGCCCAAGCCGCCACAGGCGAGAAAGACGCCCTGGTGGTTATGGCAGGCCATATTCTTGGTCGGCCAGTGGTTGTTGCCTGTTTTGAGTTCGAGTTCATGGGTGGCTCCATGGGGTCTGTGGTGGGCGAGAAATTCGCGCTGGGTGTTGAGGCTGCCATTGCGACCCGAGTGCCCTTCATTTCCTTTACGGCCAGCGGCGGCGCCCGTATGCAAGAGGGTCTTTTTTCACTTTTGCAAATGGCGAAAACCACTGCGGCCATTCAGCAACTTGCATCGGAGTCGCTTCCCTATATTTCGGTTTTAACCGACCCCACCATGGGCGGCGTCTCGGCAAGTTTTGCCTTTATAGCCGATGTCGTTATTGCAGAACCCAAGGCGCTTATTGGTTTTGCAGGCCCTCGGGTCATCGAGCAGACGGTGCGAGAAAAACTTCCTGAAGGCTTTCAGCGTGCGGAGTTTTTACTTGCGAAGGGGGCGGTTGACCGAATTGTCGACCGCCGCGAACTGCGACAAGAAATCGCCGATTTATTAGGGCTTCTTACTCAGCAACCGCTATCGGCTGAGCCCGCCAGCTAACCACCAGGGCGCGTATGCACGATCGGCAAACCTCGCCGCGCCTCTCGGCCTGGCTCGACCGGCTTACCGAGCGCCGTGGCAATGAGATTCGACTCGGCCTTGATCGGCTATTAGACGTTGCCCGGTTCATGGTCTTGCCCATGCAAGACAACGAGGTTCGTCTTAAGGGTCTCGTGTTAACCGTTGGCGGCACCAATGGCAAAGGATCAACCTGTGCCTTTCTAGAATCCATCGCCCTGCAGTCTGGCTACCGTGTCAGTTGTTACACCTCACCGCATTTATTCCGTTTTCAAGAGCGATTGCGGTTTAATGGCGAAGAGCTTGACGACCAAGCCTGGGAGGCGGCCCTTGATGAGGTTGAGGAGGCACGCCTTGCCGCCGGTGATATTGACCTGAGTTTCTTTGAGGTCACAACCCTTGCAGCCATACGCATCGTGCAGGGGCTCGAGCCCGACCTGGCTATTTTTGAAATTGGCATGGGTGGACGACTCGACGCAGTGAACTGCCTGGCAAGTGACGCAGCAGTCTTAACATCCATCGATCTCGACCATCAGGCCTTTCTTGGTTCGACACGCCAGGCAATTGCCTGGGAGAAGGGCCATATTGCAAGGCGCGACTGCCCCTTCATTCTTGCAGACCCTAGCCCCCCTGAGGGCCTTCTCGAACTGCTTGAACAAAGACAGGCCGATGTCTGGTGGATTGGTCGGGACTTTGGCTATGAGGGCGATAAGATTCAGTGGCAGTGGTGGGGGCGATCGGAGCGGCGCAGTGGGCTTGGCTATCCGGCTCTTCGCGGCATTAATCAGCTGCTTAACGCTTCCGCGGCGCTTGCTGCTCTATCAGCCCTGCGTCACCAGCTTGCCGTGCATCAAGGCGGGGTTCGCCAGGGGCTTGCCCAGGTGAGCCTTCCGGGGCGTTTTCAGGTGCTACCGGGCCAGCCGGCGGTTGTACTTGATGTTGCGCATAATCCGCATGCTGCGGGGGTTCTTGCTGCAAACATGGACCAGATGGGCTTTTTTCCGAAGACTGTTGCGGTGGTCGGCATGCTGGCAGACAAAGATGCAGCGGCCATCTTCGCTCGACTTGGAGGTCGTGTGGACAGCTGGTGCCTTGCTTCATTAAGCAGCCAACAGGCGGGTGCACGCGCGCGTCTTGCGAAAGAGCTACGCCCTTTTTGCGAGGGAATGATTGCGGGCCTCTCCGAGATGGAAAGACCCGTGGAGCCTGTTACGATTTTTGAGTTCGATGATCCCGAATCTGCTTTAGCGCATGCGGCGAGCCTTGTGGGGCCGAATGATAGAATTGTAGTGTTTGGATCTTTCGTAACCGTCGCCCAGGCGTGGCCTTTGGCGAAGACCCTGGGGCAGGCCCCTCATCTCTCTTAAAGCACCCTTGAAGCGGCCTTTTCACTATCATGGCATTCGAATACGGCTCTAACGACCCCGCGGTAAACAAGTCCGCCTCGCTCGAGGGGGGCTACGACGAGGAGTTTCTGCGTCGCGCGCGCTGGAGGCTTTTTGGCGCCGTTATTTTTGCTGGGTTTGTTGTAGCGGCATCTGCCCATCTGCTTCTTGATGACCCAAGGCCTCTTTCACACGACTTCACAGTGTTTATCTCCGAAACAAAAGAGCTCGATTCGGCGAGTTCGTTGGATGATGAGCAGCCAGACGCAGAGCCGATGCAAGAGGAGCCTCCGGTGGCTCAGAAGGACAAGGCGCAGTCATCCAGCCTTGCGGCTTCACCTGGGTTTGCCTCTGGTAAGTGGTACGTGCAGGTGGGGTCGTATTCGAACCGTGGCGCTGCCGAACAGATACTTAAAAAGATTAGAGCCTCGGGTCAGTCTGCCGTTGTGGTGGTTGTGAAGACGCCTGAAGGCACGCGCTATCGGGTGCGAGCGGGTCCTTATTCAGAGCAGCAGGCCAGGGCCTACGAGAAGGTCTCGCGGTCGATGGGTTATAAGCCTATGGTGATCAAGCCCTGAGATGCTAGATCTGACCTGGATTGACTGGGTTTTTTTGGTTGTTACCGCGTCATCAACCCTGCTTGCCTTTTTGCGTGGGCTTGTGCACGAGGTTTTAGCACTTGCCAGCTGGGTGGTGGCCTTTATTGCAGCAAGCCAGCTCGCAGGGTTTGCGGCAGAGCCCCTACCCCAAGTTTTCACCGAGCCGGTTCGGCTGGCCCTGGCCTTTGCCATTGTGTTTTTCATTGCCCTTTTTGTTGGACGTTTTGTCTCTTACGCATTAAAGGAGCTTGTAGCCGTCTCGGGCGTACAGGGTTTTAACCGGTTCCTTGGCGCCTTTTTTGGCTTTGGGCGAGGCTTGCTTATTATGTCGGTATTGGCGGTCTTGGCTGCTATGACGTCGTTACCATCGGATTCAGCCTGGCAGAATGCCTGGTCAAAGCCTGTGCTTGAGCTTTCAGTGCGAGTGATTTCGCAGTGGCTGCCAAGCTACCTTAGCGATCGCGTTGTTGTGGTCTCCTAGCCTTCTTTATTTTTTCGAGGTCTTTTTATGTGTGGTGTGGTTGGCATTGTCTCGACCGGTCCGGTGAATCAGATGCTCTACGACGCCTTGCTTCTGCTTCAGCATAGGGGTCAGGATGCAGCGGGCATTGCAACGGCCCAAGGAAAACGCATTTTTATGTCTCGGGGAACGGGACTTGTGCGCGATGTCTTTCGAACCCGCGACATGCGTAACCTTTTTGGCGAGATGGGCATTGGGCATGTTCGCTACCCGACAGCCGGAAGCGCTATGAGCGCCGAAGAAGCCCAGCCGTTTTATGTCAATGCCCCCTTTGGCATTGTTCTTGGTCACAACGGAAATCTTACCAATGCGGCCGAACTGCAAGACGATATGTACCGTCGTGACCGACGACATATTAATACCGAGTCCGACTCGGAAGTCTTGCTCAATGTGCTTGCCCACGAACTGCAACGGGCTGTAACGGGTCTTACGCTTGACCCCGATGCAGTCTTTGCGGCTGTGGACGCTCTGCATCAGCGTGCTCGTGGCGCCTATGCCTGCGTTGGAATGATTCCAGGCTTTGGGCTAATAGGCTTTCGTGATCCGTACGGCATTCGTCCGCTGGTACTTGGGCATCAGCTTGGGCCGCGGGGCATGGAATACATGCTGGCATCGGAGTCGGTAGCTCTTGAAGGACTGGGCTTTCAGCTTGACCGCGATATCGCTGCAGGTGAATGCATTGTCATCACCGAAGACGGGCAAGTCTTCTCAAAGGTAAGTGCTGCTGCAAAAAACGGTCTATTCCCTTGTGTCTTTGAGTACGTCTACTTTGCCCGCCCCGACTCCCTTATTGATGGCGTCTCGGTCTATGAGGCTCGGTTAAAAATGGGCGAGAGCCTCGCGCAGCGAGTGCAAGAGGCGTTTCCCAAGGGTGATATCGATGTTGTCGTGCCAGTGCCCGAGTCAAGCCGTCCCGCAGCCATGCAACTGGCTATGAAGCTTGGACTTTCCTACCGAGAGGGTTTTATAAAGAACCGTTACGTGGGACGCACCTTCATCATGCCCGGCCAAGAGATACGACGTAAGTCGGTGCGACAAAAACTCAATGCCATGAGCTCCGAATTTAAAGATAAGCGGGTGCTTATTGTTGACGACTCCATTGTGCGAGGAACGACCAGCCAAGAGATCGTTCAGATGGCGCGCGAGTCGGGCGCTCGAGGCGTTATTTTTGCCTCGGCGGCCCCGCCGGTTCGTTTTCCTAATGTCTACGGCATTGACATGCCCACTCGCAACGAGCTCATTGCATACCATCGCAGTGATGATGAAATCTGCCGGGCCATTGGCGCCGATGCACTTGTTTATCAGGGTATTGAGGCCATGAAGTCGGATGTACAGTCATTTAATTCGCAGCTCACAGGTCTTGAGGCCTCATGTTTTGATGGCCACTACGTTACAGGGGACGTCTCAGCAGAGCTGCTTGATCGGCTTGAGGCTAGCCGCCGCCAGCAGGCAGAGGCCGCATGACTAAGCCTGTTTCTCCAATGGGATTTGAAACGCGAGCTGTTCGAGACGGTACGATGCGCTCGGAGTTTGGAGAGCATTCCGAGGCGCTCTACCTGACATCGAGCTTTGTCTTTGACGATGCTGAAGAGGCGGCCCGACGTTTTCAAAACCTCGAGCCAGGCATGGTCTACAGCCGATTTACAAATCCTTCCGTGCAGATGTTTGAGCAAAGGCTGGCGTCGCTTGAAGAGGCGCAAGACTGCGTGGCTGCAGCGTCGGGTATGTCTGCCATTCTTTCGGTATGCCTCGGGCTTTTAAAGTCGGGCGATGAAATCGTCACCACAGGAAGTCTTTTTGGGGCAACGATTCAACTCTTTGATAACTTCATGACGAAGTTTGGAGTGGGTGTTAAGTACGTTGATCTCTCGCGGCCCGAAGAGTGGGAGGCAGCCATTAGCCCGGCAACCCGGCTTTTTTATCTCGAGACACCCTCAAACCCGCTCACCCAGGTTGCCGATCTTCAGGCCATTGGAACCATCGCGCGTAAGGCAGGCGTTATTACAGTGGTGGACAACTGCTTTTGCACACCCGCGATTCAGCAGCCCCTTCGGTTTCCTATCGACCTGGTTTTACACTCTGCAACGAAATACCTAGATGGTCAGGGTCGGGTTCTTGGCGGTGCCGTTGCAGGTCCTAAGTCCTTGGTGGATCAAATTCGCGCTGTGGTGCGCACCTGTGGGCCTTGCCTGTCGGCATTCAATGCCTGGGTACTTCACCGTTCCATGGAAACCTTGGCGCTTCGTATGCGGGCCCACAGTGAGTCGGCCCTGGCCTTAGCGGCCTGGCTTGAACAGCACCCGTCGGTGGCTCGGGTTTTTTACCCTGGCCTAGCCTCCCATCCTCAGCATGCCCTTGCCATGCGCCAGCAGTCATCGGGAGGGGCAATCGTCTCGTTTGAATTAAAGGCCGATAACGAGGGACAGGCGCAGGAACGGGCCTTTCGGCTTGTAAACGCAGTCTCTCTTTTCTCGCGCACGGGCAACCTTGGGGACACCCGAAGCATCATTACCCATCCGGCATCCACGACGCATGGCCGCATCAGTGAAGAGGCGCGCGCGCGCGCAGGAATTCGGCAGTCGCTTATTCGGCTTGCTGTTGGGCTTGAGACACTTGAGGATCTTAAGGCCGATCTTAGCCAGGGGCTTTAAAACCAGCCCGTTCATAAGGCCCTGGCGCCGGCCTTCGCGCCGGCCCTGGCCTTTACCAGGGCTTGACCTCCGCCTTGGTCTGGTCATGGGCGCTCTTCTTCTAGGGCTTACCGGGTGCGCCACCACGCCTGCCGATCGTGTAAAGGTTCCTCGGGCGGTGATAGGGGAGTCGCGTGCCGAAAAGAATCAGACCGGTCTTTCCGATCTTGCCATTCAGGCCATTGGGCTGGTTGGCGTTCCCTATAAATGGGGGGGCAACACTCCAGCCGGTGGCTTTGACTGCAGCGGCCTGGTTGTCTACGTGGCCTATCGCGCAAAGGGGCTTAAGCTTCCGCGTACGGTGGTGGAGATGAGTCGCTTTGGCCAGGAAGTGGACGTCGATCAGCGCCTGCCGGGTGACCTTATTTTTTTTAACACCACGGGCCATCCGTTTTCCCACGTTGGCATTTACGTTGGCAAGAACCGTTTTGTGCATGCGCCGACCGAGGGCGGTACGGTTCGCGTCGAGTCTTTGTTGTCGTCCTACTGGGCGCCCCGTCTGACGATGATTCGTCGGCTTCCAACTGGGCCCTTGTAACGCCAATACCCTGGGCGCCTGATGGCTGGCCGAACGCTAGGGTGTGTGTCGGCGTCTAGGTGGATGACTTTGCACACTGACGTACCGCGTTGCCAATGGCAAGGCATGCGGTTATCCCTGGTGATTCAATTCCAAAAAGGTTAATAAGCCCTGCCAGTCCATGATGACCCGGCCTCTGCAATACAAAGTCTGCGGCGGGCTCTTTGGCATTTTGCGTAAGCTTGGGTCGAATACCCGAGTAACCCGGCTGCAGGCGTTCGGCCTTCAGCGAGGGCCACCAGCGTTGCACCGAGGTTGCAAAGTCTGCCAGTCGTGCGGCATTGACAGCATAGTTAAGGCCGGGGTGCGTTGAGCCTGGAAGACGACTAGGGTCGGCCGGCCCAAGCCACTCGACATCCGGGCCAAACTGAGCCTCTCCTGCAATGTTAAGCGTCAGGTGCGTGCCTAGACCGCCTGGAACAGGTGCTGGGTAGACAAGGTGCTTAAAGGGGTGGCCTCCGGTAAGGCTTGCATAGTTTCCTTTAGCAAAGTGAACCTGCGGGACATGGTCTGCGGAAAGTCCTTCAATGCGGTTTGCAACGGCATCGGCATCAAGCCCTGCGGCATTAATAAGAAGTTGGCAGGAAAGCCTGTGACTTTCCTGCTGCCCAACCTTAATGTCTAACTGCCAGCCCTGGCATGCACTGGCGCCTAACGGGGTGGCTGCTAGAAAGCAGCTCTGCGTGACCACATTGCCACCGGCTTTTTCAATCTCGCCCTCAAGGGCAAGCATCAGTTCATGAACATCAACAATGCCTGTGGAGGGACTAAAAAGAGCATGGTGGGCGCGAACCTCGGGCTCCATTGTTTTAAGTTCGTTTTGTGAGAGCCAGCGAAGGTTTTCTACACCAGCGTCCTTGGCCCGCGACGCGATGGTCTGAAGCGCAGCCACATCTTCGTGTTGGCCAACAATGAGTTTTCCCAGTTGTCTGTGGGCCACCTGGTGGCTTCGGCAAAAGGCATAAAGAAGTTCGCGGCCTTCAACACACCAGTTGGCTTTGTTCGAGCCTGGGGGGTAGTAAAGCCCTGCATGAATGACGCCGCTGTTACGTGAGCTTGTGCCCATGCCATGGCGGGGCTGCGATTCAATAACAAGGGTATCAAGCCCAGACTGCGCCAGCGCTCGGCCGATGGCCAATCCAACAGCGCCTGCACCGACAACAACGGCATCAAGATCGAGGGCCTTACCAGTCAATGGTGTTTCCTTGGTAGTCGATGAACCAGGCCTGGGCTCGGGCCTCAAGCCTGTCGATGGCCTTTAGTAGGCCGGCTACGGAGTCGTCGGCTGCGACCGTGGCATGGCCGGACTGAAAAGGTGCCGAGAGTTTGGAGGGCACAGTGCCGGGCTGCAAGGCTGCAAACACAGCCTCGGGACGGGTGCGATGCGACTCAATGGCAGCGGTCTGTAAGAACATATTGCCAGCCGCCTTGGAGGCACGATAGCCGTACCATCCCCCCAGTTTGTTGTCCGAGAGGCTGCCAACCCGAGCCGAGAGCACCGCAAAAAGACAGCGGCCCTGGCGGGGAAGAAGGTCGATGAAGTACTTAAGAATAAGGGCGCGGCCAATGGCATTGACCTCAAAGGCGCGCACGAGCTGCGATGGGTTTAAGGCAGCCAGGCGCTTTTCTGGGCCCTGGCCATCGATGGTGAGGGCGCCCGTGGCATCGACAATGACAGAAAAAGGCCCCTTGCCTTTTTCTTGTGCAGCGACATGCTCGAGACCCTTTTCGTCTTCCAAGGCAAAACCTGCGTGACTTGCACGGCTAACACCTACAACCTGGCTGCAGCCAGGGCTGTTTTGAAGGGCCTGAACGAAGGCCGCGCCGATCGTGCCGGAGCTTCCAAGAACCAGGGCCTTAAACGGGTGTTCAATGCTTTGCAAGGCAATGTCCTAACCAGATGTCGAGAAGGGTGCGTTGATTTCTTAGGCATTGTAGGTTGACTGGCCAGACCCTGATGGGGGAATTGGCGTCTTAGCTGCAATGTCTTTTAAGGAGCTCAAGGCCGCTGAAGGCGATTAGTGAAAATCGCGTGAGGAAGACGCCATCTCGCCAAGGCGTTGAGCCAATAAGGGCGTGTGGTCTTCGATTCTTAGGGCAACCAGGTTTGTCACCTGGCCTGGGGCATCGCTGGCAATGGTCTGGTCGCGCTGCCAGCGGCCATAGGCTGTAAGAAGCTGGCCGTGAAGCACGGCCTGTTTGTACTTTTTTAGAACATCGGGCCAGATAATTAGGTTGATGCTTCCCGTCTCATCTTCCAGGGTGATGAAGACAACTCCCTTGGCGGTTCCTGGCCGTTGACGATGGGTTACAAGGCCACTGGCCCGGGCCAGTTGTTGATGGCCAAGTTCTTGAAGTTCGATGGCGGGCCTGCTTTGAAAACGTTCTTTAAGTTCCTTACGAAGCAGGGCCAGTGGATGACGCCCGAGGCTAAGGCCTAGGCTTGCATAGTCGGCGACAAGGTTCTGAGCCTCGGTTGGAACAGGCAACAGACTGGCAGCGGGAAGCTCTTGTTCGCAGGCGGTATCCTGCAAGACGCCAGGCAGACGGTCGTGACCCGTGGCAAGCCAGTGAGCCTGATGCCTGTCGTTGCCAAGGCTTTGAAGGGCGCCGGCTGCAGCCAGTGCCTGCAGGTCTTGGCGTGATAACTCTGCGCGGCCTGCAAGGTCGTCTACGGAACGAAATTTTCCGGCTGTTCGGGCCTGCACAATACGATGCATAGCCTCTTGGGTTAAATGAGCCACCTGGTGAAGACCAAGTCGCACGGCCCATTGATCGTCGATGGGTTCAAGGCTTGCAAACACCTGGCTGGTCTTTACGTCGACAGGGTGCACCACAACACCGTGGGCGCGGGCGTCTCGAACCAGCTGCGCCGGTGCATAAAACCCCATAGGCTGGGCTTTGAGCAAGGCGGCTAGGAAGGCATCGGGATGATGACATTTCAGCCAGCAGCTCACATAAACCAACAAGGCAAAGCTTGCGGCATGCGACTCGGGAAAGCCGTACTCGCCAAAGCCTTGAATCTGTGCGAAGACGCGTTCGGCAAAGTCACGGCTGTAGCCGCGGCTAAGCATGCCATCGACCAGTTTTTCTTGAAAAGGGCCAAGGCTTCCACGGTGTCGCCAGGCGGCCATGGCTCGCCGAAGTTGATCGGCCTCGCCTGCTGTAAAACCCGCAGCAAGAATGGCCAACTGCATCACCTGCTCTTGAAAAATGGGTACGCCCAGGGTGCGCTCCAAGGCCTGTTTGACCGATGGGCTTGGGTAGTCCACGGGCTCAAGGCCCTGACGACGTCGCAGGTAGGGGTGGACCATGCCCCCTTGAATGGGGCCTGGCCGCACAATGGCCACTTCAATGACCAGGTCGTAAAAGCATTGGGGTTTAAGCCGCGGCAGCATACTCATCTGGGCGCGTGACTCAATTTGAAAAACCCCAAGCGTGTCGGCCGCGGTAATCATGGCGTAGGTGGCGGGGTCTTCCGCAGGAATGTTTTGCATGGCCATAGGCCTTGCGCCCAGGGGCTTGTCGGGATGCTGCTTCTGTCCTACAAAGACCAGGGCGTGGGCAATGGCAGACAGCATGCCCAGGGCTAGTACATCCACCTTCAGAAGACCCAGGGCATCAATGTCGTCTTTGTCCCATTGAATGACACTGCGCTCGGCCATGCTTGCGTTTTCCGTGGGAACAAGATCGTGCAGGCTGTAGCGTGCAATGACAAAGCCACCGACATGCTGAGACAGGTGACGAGGAAAGCCCATGAGTTGGCTACTTAAGACTGCCCATTGCTCAAGTTGTGTGTCACTGGGAATACTTAACTGGCCTTCGGTAGCGGCTTGTAATTCCTTGTTGCCAGCAGACTGGGTAAGCCCCTGGGTGAGGCTTTCTTTTAAGCCTTCTGCGCAAATTTGTTTCCCGTCCCACCAGCTTCGGCCTTTGGCTGCAAGGTCGACAAGGTGGCTGTGAATACCCAAGGCTTTACCCGAGTCGCGCAGCGCCGAGCGCGGCCGGTAACGCACCAGTGCGGCGGCAAGGGCTGCACGCTCGCGGCCGTATTTGCCGTAAATATATTGAATAACCTCCTCGCGTCGATGATGCTCAAAGTCAACATCAATGTCGGGGGGTTCATTGCGCTCTTTGGAAATAAACCGCTCAAAGAGCATGTTCATGCGCGCCGGGTCGACCTCGGTAATGCCTAGGCAGTAGCAGACCGCCGAGTTCGCCGCTGAACCCCGGCCCTGGCAAAGAATGCCGCGTGATCGGGCAAAGGCCACAATGTCATAGACCGTTAAGAAGTAGGGCTCGTAGTTCAGCTCGTGAATGAGCTCAAGCTCGTGTTCGATTTGTTGTCGAACCCCTGCAGGTAGGCCTTGCGCATAGCTTGACTCTGGATACCGGCGACGAATGCCATCTTCCGTTAGGTGACGAAGCCATTGCCTGGGTGTTAGACCGGCTGGAACGATTTCATCGGGGTATTCGTAGCGCAGTTCATCAAGCGAGAAAAGGCACTGCTCAGCAAGTGCAAGGCTTGCCTGCATAAGGGCAGGAGGATAAAGCTGTGTAAGCCTGTGCCGTGGCCTAAGGTACTGCTCGGCATTTACCGCAAGCCTTTGGCCCAGCTGGGCAATGGGCTCGCCAAGTCGAATGGCAGTAAGCATGTCGGCAAGCGGCTTGTCTTTGCGGCGATGCATAAGTACATCGCCTACAGCCACTAGGGGTAGCCGCAGCAGACCCGCAAGGTCTTCAAGCTGATAAAGCCAGTGCTTGTCGTCGGCCTTAAGGTGTCGAACATAGCCCAAGGCCAGCTGAGCGCCCCAAAGACTCTTAAGCCACTGGCCTGCGCTAAGTAGGCCTTCGTTATTAAGGGCCTGTGACCGAAAAAGTTGAGGGCTCCAGAGGGCCAGTGTGTTGGCAAGGCTGAGACTTTTTAACTGCTCACGTCTTAGGCAGTACTGCCCTTTTTCGCTTGACTGACGCGACAGGCTAATAAGCCGGCAGAGCTCGCGCCAGCCTTCGCGATTTTTAACCAGCAGGGTTAGCCGACCCGGAAGGTCGGTGAGCTCAAACTGGCTTCCATGAATAAGCGTCAGGCCAAGGGATTTGGCTGCTAAATGAGCCCGTACCGAACCGCTAACGGTTGCCTCGTCTGTGATGGCCAAGGCCTTGTAGCCCAGGGCATGGGCACGGGCGACCAGGTCTTCGGGATGGGAGGCCGCCTTAAGAAAACAGAAGTTCGAGCGGCAGACCAGTTCGGCATAGTCCATAGACCCTTAGCCAAAAAAGCCGTGAAGAAACCAGTGGTGGGCGGGTGTGCGGTAGACCCAGACCATTTGTTGTTGACCGGTCTGCGCAACGAAGTAGTCGCGCTGCAAGGGCTGCTCGGACCACCATTCAGCCTCAATGCGTTCAGGCCCCAAAGTCAGTTCGAGTGCCTGGCCCTGGTACTGAGGCCGATGGTTTTGCACCTTAAGTGCAAGGGGCGACTCTAAAAGCCAGCTTGGTCGAAGAAGGTCTAAGCCTTGTAGCTTTGTTTCTAGGCCAGGGCCTGCTTGCTTTAAAACCGTACGCCTTTGGTCGTTGGCCTTGTCTGCGCCTTTTGTTCCAAGGCCCAGGCCTTTGAGTTTCATGGCCTCTTCGGGCCGGTAGGTGTTCTGTAATTCGGGCTGCATCAACCCCGTTTGACCAAGCCGCCCGTAAAGCCGTTCGGCAAGGCTTTGCAGGCTTTCGGACTGGCTGATGGGCCCTGGAAAGAGCCCCGCTGACTGACCTTGAATAGGCTCAGAGCCCATGACCTCAAGCCCGATGCTGTGCACAGTTTGTTGAAGCGGTTGGTGCTGAAGCTTTTCGTGCCAGAGTTTTTGCAGCTGCAAAAGGTCTTGACTGGGCTGGGCAAGATGCAGATCTAAGGACTGGCTAGTCTGTCGGCCCTGGCGCAGAATAAACCTTGCCTGGGTTAGGCCCTGTTGTCGTATTTTTAGCCAGGCCAAGGCCTCGTGTAGAAGCGGCCCGCTGGCTTTCGTAAGCAGGCTGCACGAGTCGGTGGGCACGGTAAATTCTTGCCATTGAAGAAAATGTTCAAGTGGCTTAAGGGGCTCACGGGGGTCTGCAACATAGCCCAGCGCCTGGTCAATGGCTTTTAAAACCTTAGGCCCCTGGCGGCCTAGCCTTTGGGCAAGGCCTGACCGCGGCAGTTTAAGAACTCCGCCAAGCTTGTGTATTCCAATGGACGTTAAAAAACGTGCACAGCATTCAAGCTCGTGAAGAGCCTGAATAGGCAGCCTTGATAAGAGGCCTTCAGCCTCGTGAAGACTTGAGGCCTGCGCCATGTCTGGCCACGGCCTGCTGTGTAGCTGTTGGTTATAGGCAAGCCATTCGGCGGCCCGTGGGGTGGGGGCATGGGCCAGAAAAAGACCAGGCTGAGAACTCTCACCTTGAAACTGATGAAGGCCTTTAACCAGTTGGTCTTTAAGCTGTGTGAGCCCACCCCAGAGCCGAAGACATCGACTGAGCTCAAGCACAATGCCATGGGATGTCTGGGTAAGGCAGACCTCGGGCGTAAATTGCAGGGCCCACTGGCCAATGCGTTCTATGCGCTGCATCTTCTCGATGCATCCCACGGGTTTCATGCAAGGGCCATGCTCAAGGGAGCTTGGCCCTTCGTGGGCAGAGCTTTTAAGAGGGCTGTGTTGAGCCGACGCAGGGGAGGGTGGCGGAAGGAGGCAGGCGATCCAGAGCATGGCCAATGCCTTGTATTTGAGAGGTTTGAAGCTGGGGATGGGCGTTGAGACGGTTAAACCCAAGTGCAGGATGCTTGGGCTGTTGAGAGGCGCGTTCGTAGGCGCGTGCAAGACCCTGCATAGAAGGATGTGCGATGGGCAGATTGACTAAAACGGGATCGAGCTGCACGGGGCCTCGCCGTTTAATTACTTGCACAGCAAGCCCGGGGTATCGGCGTGGCAAAAGGCAGAGCCTAAGCGGTGCGGGCGAGGGGTTGTTCTGGGCGGACCAGGGCCGAAACAAAAAGACAGGGCCTTCGGCCGTGCGTGATGCCAGTTGGAACCGACGCAATGACTCGTTGCGACTGGGTTCGTCGACCCATGCCAAAAGAGCGCCAAAGGCATTGGAGCGTAGGGTTTGTTCAAGGGCCCAGAGGCGGTCGGCCGTGTTCTGGGCCCGAACAATAAGAATGGCCTCAGCCGAGAGACCAAGCCCAGAAAGCGCTGGCGCATAAGGCATATGAGGAGGGGCCAAAAAAATAATTTTCCTTTTCTGCTGTGCCAGCAGACCAAGCGCCGGGGCAAGCAGACGCATCTCGCCAATACCCAGAGCTCTTACCAACAGTTCGGTAAGGCAACCCCTTGGCCAGCCCTGGCCTGGCAGTTGTTGGTTAAGTTCAGCATGCCCTGTGTCAAGGCTTGCCCCTTGCCCGGGCGCTAGGCCCGTGGTGCTTAGGCTTGTCGCCCGCCAAAGCCGAGGCTCTTGACGAAG
>Ga0222714_10001344_pt1 | contig 27690 bp, 31 predicted proteins | sample C33_3DmetaG_FD_165048 | JGI IMG/M metagenome (GOLD analysis project Ga0222714, IMG submission 165048) | Estuarine water microbial communities from San Francisco Bay, California, United States - C33_3D | ecosystem: Environmental > Aquatic > Marine > Unclassified | place: USA: California...
CTATTCATATAATGGGTGGATTGGGAAATCAACTATTTCAGATATTTACATTAATTTCTTATAGTTTGAAACATAAAAGACCTTTTTATTTTGAAGAATCTGAACCTGCAAGAAAGGATAGACCATTCTACTGGAATAATTTTTTAAAATCAATAGCTCCATTTATTAAAGATGGATCAGAAGTGCTAGTATATAGGGAACCCAATTTTCATTATAATGAATTACCATTAGTAATTAAACCTATAAAATTTGTTGGATATTTTCAATCATACAAGTATTTTGAAGAAAATAAACATTCTATTGAAAAATTTATAAGATTGGAAGAACAAAGAAATATGTTAAAAAATGATTATGATTTTAGTAATTTAGTTTGTCTACATTTTAGAGTGGGAGATTATGTAAATCTTCAACATCATCATCCGTTAATGCCTATTGAATATTATAGAAAAGCATTACAACAATTAATTAATACAACAGATAAAGATAATTGGAATATTTTATATTTTTGTGAAGATAATGATATTAATTATGTAAATGAAAAAGTAAATATTTTAAAAACCGATTATCCAAAGTTAAGTTTTCAAAAAATTGATAGTAAATATCAAGATTGGGAACAAATGTTAATCATGTCCTTATGCCAACACAATATAATAGCCAATAGTAGTTTTAGTTGGTGGGGTGCATATTTTAATAAAAATATCGAAAAAAAAGTTTATTATCCTGGTAAATGGTTTGGTCCAAACGCAAGCCATAATAATCCTAAAGATTTATGTCCAGAACAATGGATAAAAATTATGGTTTAATTTATTGGTGTAAATATTCTAATAAATAAAATAGCTTATTTATAAAAAAATAGGGAAAGTTTTTATCAATTAATTCATCTTCATTTAAAGATCCAAACCATATTGCTGTAAAAAATGGGACATAACAAAGTGAATTATATAAATCTTTATTATATGAATTCAAACTATAATTGATGCCATATTCTTTTACTTTAATAAAGTAGTAATTTTTGAATAAATTATAAACCTCTATAATATTTGTAATATCATAACTTTCAATGATAAAAAATATTAGATCTTGTGTTCCTTTGCCAATAGCACAATGTTGCCAATCTAAAAAACATGGTTCATAATTATTCTCTATATCATAAAATATATTGGGAGATTTAATATCACCATGGACCAATGTTAAATTTTCAGAGTTCATTTCATCTTGAATATTTTTGAATTTTAAAATTATATTATTACAAATTATTTGTTGTTTTTCAGATAAACAATGTTTCCATTTTTTCATAAATTTATCTGTTTTTTCATTAATAAAATCATATTTAAATGGATAAAAACATTCACTTTTACTATGTTTTAAAAAGGGATATATTTGTTTCAGATTTTTGTTCCAAAATTTACTATGTAATTTGGCCATTTTATCTACTATTTTCAAACTAACATCAATATTTTCTTTATTTAAATTTATATTAATTTTATATCCCCTATTAAACATATTTTCTAATATCAGACCTTTATTTATTAAATTATCATCCTTTAATAAATTATAAAATTTTGGCAAATTAATATTTACATCTTGAGAGATATTTTTATAGAAATAATATTCTCTTTCATATAATTCTAATTTTTTAGCCATGATAGAGAGATTATTTTCATTATTATTCTCTATTTTTATTATTAGCGGTTCTTTTTTATTATTTATAATACAATCTACTTTAATTACATCTGCTATAAATCCTCCTTTTAAGTATTCATTATTTATAAAAATATCGTTTATAGAAATATTTAAACTATTACTTATCATTTGTTTTAAATTATCTATTAACTTATTTTCAATTAACAAATCTTCAAATACGATATTATCATAATTTTTTATACTTTTATTAGCTCCAATGGAGGTCAATTCATTGGAAGAATAAATAGTTTCTATACCAACTAATATTTGGGGACAATTTAATTTGGCACTTAATATACCTGATTTAGAATCTTCAAATATAGCAATATTAGTGCCATTATAATTATATTTCTTTAATGCATTATCATATGGTTCTTTATTTGGTTTATTATTTTTACAATCATCACTAGTTATAATAAAATCATTATCTATTTTGTAACATTTAATAATTTCTTCAGCGGATTTTTTATTACAGTTGGTAACTATACATATTTTATAACCCTTTTTTCTTAATTCTGACAAAAAATTATAAACTCCTTCAATAACTTTTATTTTATTTATATTTTGCAAAAATAATTCATCTTTTAAATCAGACAATTCAAATAAAGTTATATTTTTATTTGGAAATAAACATTCTAATACATATTTATCACTATTTCCTTGAATTATATTAGTAAATATATCATCATTTAAAATTAAATTATACTTATTTAATATTTCTCTCCAAACATTTTTATATAATTCATCTGTTAACACTAATGTCCCATCTAAATCAAACATACAAATATATACCTTTTTTAAATAATTTTCCACAGCTTCAGGAGTTCCTAGAGAAAAAACGAATTCATCATTTAATTCTACACCTTGAAATCTTTCATTTTTTTTAATCATTTCAGAAATTACACAAGATGTATAAGGTTCATTATTAAAATTAATATTATTTTCAACTACATATTTACAATACAAATGTAACTTATTTATATCTTGAAAAGCATATGCACCTGTATTTGCATTTTCCGATATTTTATTTTTTTCCATAATATCTATTATAATATTTTCATCATTCATTTTTATATAGGAATATACTGGTTGCTCATCATATTTTTTGGTAAAAAACACACAATTATTATCCATTTTATCGAATTTTTCTATTATATTTTCTGTATAAAAGGTATCACAATCTAATATTATTGATTTATTATGACAATTATATTTTTTTTTTTTCATTATTTCTATTCCCTTAAACAATGTTTCAGCAGCTCCTTTTGTATCATCAATTTCTATAAAAGTAATTAAATTATATGGTAAAGCGGAAATAAAATTAAAATCATTTAAAGCTTTATTGTAAATAATGAAAATCTTATCCTCCTTTCTAAGAGAAAGATTATCAATTACATATTCAATCATTTTTTTATTTAAAATATTAATCAAGGGTTTTGGTTTTTTATATCCTTTATTTTTAAATCGTTCTCCTTTTCCTCCTAGAGGGATTATTATATTCATTATAAGTATTTATAATTTATATATTTAAATATTTAAACATATATAAATATATATATACAAAATATGGCAACTATAGTAACCTGTTATTATTTATTGGATAAATCAAAACATTCACCATCAGAATATAAAATATGGATAAATAATTTAATTTCGAATTTAAAAAATGTTAATATTGTTATTTTTACTTGTAATAAAGATAAATCACAAATAGATGAAATTATAAAAAAAAATACCTCAATTAGATATCATATAATTGAAAAAGAGATTAAAGATTTAATGGTTAGCACAAAATATAGTGATATATGGGAAAATCAATATAAAATCGATCCAACACCTAACTGTGGAAGAGGAATAGATTGTTATAAAATATGGAATAACAAATTTTCATTTTTAAAAGAAGCAATTGAGATAAATCCATTTAATTCGGATAAATTTATATGGAATGATATAGGTAATGTAAGAAATAATAATATTTTTAAATATTTAAATAATTATCCATCTGAAAAAAATATTTCTAATGATAAATTAGATATAGTATTATTAAATAGTTTCAATGATAATTCTCAATTATTTTTTCAAAATGAAATACATTTTTCAGGTTCGATGTTTGGTGCACACAAAAATGTAATATTACAATTAGAGAATCTATATTATATTTATTTTGAAATTTATTTAAAAAAAAATAAATTTATTGGTTGTGATCAACAAATAATATCATCATTATATTTAAAAAATAAAGATAAATTTAATTGTATTATTCCACATAATTCAAGAATAGATCCCTGGTTTTATCTTTATCAATATTATTCTACTTAAAGATAACATATCTAAATAAATATAATGAAATTAGTTGTATTAACTTTTGCTGGGAAAAAGGCACATTTACAAATACTTTTTTCTTATATTTTAAAATTTAAAAAATATATTGACGAATATAAATTATTTGTAGCTACTACTAATTCCGAAGATATAGAATATATGATTGATTTTAAAAATAAGAATGAAGATTTTGTCAAACTTGAGTATTATCGAGAAAATGGTAATGTAATATTAGAAAATAAAAATAAAATTTGGGATTATGCATATAGTATTTGCCAAGAGGATAATACTATTTATTTGAAGCTAGATGATGATATTGTTTTTACAGAAGAATCTTTATTTACTGATTTTATAAAATATAGGGAACAGTCAGAAGCTCCCTTATTATTTCCTGTAATAATTAATAATGTTTATTTCAGTAATTTATTTTCAAATAATAATATTTATAATAATAATTTGAAAGGAAATATGATTAATTCTTGGCCAGTTACATATCAAAGAATTAAACCTATTATTGAATCACAAAAACAGAATAATGATCTTAAAATTGGTAAAATTACTCAATTAAATGAAGTGTTATGCCCTATTTCATGGGGAAATTTAAATTATTGTGTAGGATTACATAATTTATTTATAGAAAAGGTAAAAAAAAATGAAATTCAATCTTTTTATATGGATAATCATGTTGTTCCAAATAAATTTCCAGTATCAATATGTTGTTGTAGTTGGAAAGGCAATCAGTTAAAGAACATAAATGAATTAATTGGAAAAGTCTTTGACGATGAGCCTTGGTGGACAATTTGGATGCCTACATGGCTAAATAAAGATAATGAAGTTTATGGGAAGACAATAGTAGGTCATTATTCCTACTATAAACAAAGAGAATTAGGACTGGATAATACAGATATATTAAAAAAATATAATGATATAATTAATAATTAAATATAATAAACAAAAATTACTTTATTTATTATAAATGAAAATAGCTGTTTTATTGTTTGGTCAACCAAGAGACGCAATTAATTGTTCAAAAAGCATAGTAAATAATATCATAAATCCTAATAATGCAGATGTATTTTTTCATATGTGGTATGATGAGAATGATTTATATATGGAAAAAGGAGAAAAAGATAGATCGGAATGTAATTTGAATAAAGGATTAGATCAAAAATTAGTTGAAATTTATAACCCAAAGGCTTATTGCATAGAGCCACAAAAATTTAAACATTTTAATAATTATAATAATGGTTATTTTAAATGTCCAGAGGTTTATGTCAATAATATGAGTAAATGCGGAAAAAATAAAGAATTAACAAAAGAGGAAGTGGAATTAAGATGTATTAAATATACACATATTAGTCAATTTTATAGCATATTTAAATCAAATATGATAAAAGAAGAATATAGTTTAGAAAATAATATATTTTACGATTATGTAATTAAATTAAGATTTGATATAATATGTAATAATCCATTAATAATTAATAATAATATTCCAAAGGATTGTTTATTATTCCAAAACATAGGTCAAAAAGACAATTTAGTATGTGATTGGTTTCAGATTAGTAATAATGAGATAATGAATATTGTTTGTTCTTTATTTTTAAAATTAAAGTATTTAAATAATACTAAAGGTTATTTAAAGCAAATAGATAGGTTACCCATAACACTATGGAATACATCTGAATGTTCATGTAGTCCTGAGATATTTATAAGAGATTATCTTTATTTACATAAAATACCATGGAAAGGAGTAAATTTTAATATTAATTTATCAAATTTAACTTAAATATAGTTTATTAAATATAAATAATGGATTTTAAATCATATGAAAAAGAATTGCAACAACCATATGTTTATAACCCAATAGATATATCTATTGGATTTTTTGGGCTATGTAGTTATCAAAAGGAAGCATGGGATTATGTTTTTTTTAAAATTAGAGAACATTATCCTACTGCTCCAATTGTTTTGATAAATGATGGTATGGATCAATTTGATTACACGGATGTAGCAGAAAAATATAATTGTATATTACTAAAAAAAGATAGAGAAATATGTTTACATTGGCCAGAATTATCAGCTGCCCATGAATATTTACATAGATGTAAAGAAGTGTGTGATTTAATAAAATGTGATTGGTTAATTCATTTACATCCTGATGTTATTTGTCAAGGAAAAATTAGTTATATGCCTAGAAGTGAATTGTGTGGTGTTGCAGCAGGCTCTAACACAGGTGTATCTGGGAATAACTGGAATACACCGGAGTGGAAGTTAGTAACAGATTATATTAAAAGATATGAACCAAATGTGGAATTAAATGGTTTTGGTTGGTGTGGAGGAAGTATAATGAATAAAGAAGCCTTTTTGAAAGTATACGATAGTCTTTATGGTGTAAATAAAAAATTTTCTTTAGAACACTTTAGAGCTAATTCATTTAAAGCTATTACAGAACACGAAGATACATTATTTTCAGCATTATTTGCTTTAAATGGAATGCCTTACAGAATCTGGAAAGATAATCCAGAATTTCATAGAGGTTCTAAATCAGGAGCTTTTTTACATGGATATAAAGAACATTATGATTTTAAGAAGCAAGGTTTATCTACTGCTGAATATTTTTCCAGAGTAAGATATCAAAATATTCAAAAAAGAAAAGAACAAGGTTTATTAGAAGGGGAAGATTATTCAAGTAATAATCAAAAAAATATATAAATTAGTTATAAAATTTAAATAAAATTTAAATAATATTAAAATATTATTTAAATATGAATTTATAATAAATATATAAATGGCCACTATCGGTGAAGTAAAAGAATATTGGAATAAGCAACCTTGTAATATTAAACACTCTAATAAAACAATGGAAGATAAAGAATTTTTTAACGATGTTTCCAAAAAAAGATACACTAGTGAACCTCACATATTAAATTTTATGGAATTAGACAAATTTAAAAACAAAAAAGTATTAGAAGTCGGATGTGGAATTGGAACAGACGCTCAGAAATTTTCTGAAAATGGGGCTATTTACAAAGGTATAGATTTAACAGAAAATTCAATTGATATTTGCAAAAAAAGATTTAATTTATTAAATTTAAAAGGTGATTTTGAAGTTCAAAATATTGAAGAATATTGTTCTAATGAAAAATTTGATTTAATTTATAGCTTTGGTGTGCTTCATCATACGCCAAATATTGATAAAGCAATTGAAAATTGTTATTCTATGTTAAATAATAATGGTGTTTTAAAGGTAATGTTATATGCAAAAAATTCTTGGAAATATTTCAAAATTAAAGAGGGTTTAGATCAATATGAAGCACAATCTAATGTTCCTATAGCCAATGTGTATACAAATGAAGATATAATGAATTTATTTAAAAAATTTTCTTCTGTAAATATTGTTCAAGACCATATTTTCCCTTATAAAATACCTGAATATAAACAACAACTATTTGTAAAAGAGGATTATTTTGAATGTATGCCTGATAATTTATTTGACTGTTTAAAAAAAAATCTAGGATGGCATTTATGTATAACATGTGTTAAATAATTAATTTAAAGAAAATATATTATGTTAATTATAAAATGACAACAATGAACGCTCATCTTACATTTTATCCAATTTCTAAAAATTTAATTAAAATGACAAACCAACTTCATCAATCAATATCAAATAATGCTAGATTAATTTTTAATAAAAATGAGTTTGTATCTCATAGTGAGATATCATTTTATAAAAAGAATTTTGATAATATTGAATGGCATCCATGGTTATGGTCGAGAATTCCAAGAAGAACAGATAATACATCAATAGGATGGGAATTATATTTTAACGAATGGAACAATAATATTATCTTTTCAGAAAACAAAATGTTAAACTTAGGAAAGTGTGCCAATTCTATTTTTAATTTAAATAATTTTGTAATAAATTATATTAATAATGAAATAAATAAATTTATATTTTCAAAAAACAATATTAGTGATAAAAAATTAATAGGTATACATATACGACGAGGTGATCAAAAAAATATTTCGGGTGAAAACTACAATATTCCCAAATATATACATATTGATAAATATATAAAATACATTAAAGAATTTCCGCCCGATGAATACGATTTTTACATATCTAGTGAAGATAATTTAAATATTTTTAATATTTTAAAAGATGAGCTTCCAGAGTATAATTTTATTATAAATTCTGTATGTAATAATGTAGTATGGAGTAATCCTAATATTGAAGGGTGTATTGATATCGAAGGTTTTTGTTCAAGAAATCCTGAGAATATAGAACATATTGTTTTGTCTGCTTTATTAGATTTACATATTTTACAAAGATCACATATTTTTATTGGTCCTATAAAACATTCTGCTTATTCATATATTGCATATTTATTAGCACTCGGAAAAAATGAAAATGTATCTTTTATAGATTTATCCACTGATATAAGCGATTTAAAAAACAATCAATTTGACTATTTAAATCAAATTAATTTAATTTAATGTAATAATTATATTTTAGGTAAATTTATATATAAATAGATATTCATTATTTCATTTATAATGAATATTGGTTTTTTGGGAGCAGGAAAACTAGGTTTACCTTGTGCAGTAGCTACAGCTGCAAAAGGACATCATGTTAAATCATTTGATATTAATGATAAAATTCATTCTAAGTTACATCCAAAAGATGCTTTATATACACAAGAAGCAGATGAAACTGGAAAAAATTCAATAGGACCTATGATTGAAAACACCACATTAACATTTGTGGATACTCTAGAAGAGATAATCGATCATAGTGATATAATTTTTGTTGCTATTCAAACTCCTCATCAACCTAAATATGAAGGTAATGTTCCTATTCCTGATGAAAGAGAAGATTTTGATTATACATGGTTAATAGATTGTATGAAAGAATTGAGTTCAAAAATAAATGAAAAAAAAGTAGAAAAAATAGTTTCGATTATATCAACTGTTTTACCTGGAACACTAAGACGAGATATTCTTCCAATTACTTCTAATTATATTAAATTATGTTATAATCCATATTTTATAGCTATGGGTTCGGTAGTAAAAGATTTTTATTTTCCGGAATTTATATTACTAGGCTCAATTGATATTGAAGCAGAAAAAAAAGTAAAAGAGTTTTACAAAACGATCACTGATCGTGAAGTTTATTCTTGTTCCTTGGAAAATGCTGAAATGATTAAAGTTTCATATAATACATTTATTACAACTAAAATCGTTTTAGCTAATAATATTATGGAAATGTGTCATAGTTTACCTAATACTAATGTTGATGTTGTTATGGGTGCTCTTAAAAAAGGCACAGATCGTTTAATCTCACCAGCTTATTTAGATGGAGGAATGGGAGATGGTGGAGGATGTCACCCTAGAGATAATATTGCTATGTCTTGGTTATCTAACAGATTAAATATTAATCAAAATTATTATGATTTTATTATGAGAAAAAGAGAAACCCAAACGGCATTTTTTATTAAACTTATCAAAGAGCAAAAAAATAGATTTGATTTACCTATTTGTATTTTAGGAACTGCATTTAAACCTAATACAAATATTAATGTAGGAAGTCCATCAGTTTTATTATGTAATTTATTAAAAGAGCAAAATATAGAATTTGAAGATTTTGATCCAAATTTAAATCAAGGTTCTCCTCCTATAGACTCTCCAAAAATATTTTTTATTGGATGTAAACATGATATTTTTAAACAATATGATTTCCCTGACAATTCTGTGATTATTGATCCCCATAGATATATTCCAAAAAAGGAAAATATTCATCTTATTCAAGTAGGAATTGGTGAAGCTATTTAATTATGATTATATATTAAAGAATAAATATATAATAATAAATATAATATGAAATTAATTGATTACATTAATAATCCAATTGATTTTGGAGAGGATTATATTCATTTGTTAAAAATAGAAGATTTTTTTAAAAATATTTCATCTACAAGTAAAAATATATTATATACATCTCTCAACTATAATAATTGTGATTTATCTAATACTTCTACATCTGTTAATATTATATTATCTTCTAATCCTGACTGTGATTTTCCACCACCAAAACAAGATATTTTTATACATCAAGATAAAAATATGGATATTAATATTCAAACTGAATTAGATATTATGCCATACAAAGATAAAATAAACAAGGATATTATCGATACTATACCATCTCATATTAAAAAAATATATTGTCACTCTGTTGGATATTCTAATGAAAAAATAACAATGATTCCTATTGGAAGAGATTTTAAAAATATTGATATTATTCCTATTACAAATAAATTTCCTTTAAATAAAACACAATTATGTTATTATAATTGCACATTACCTCCAAATATAATTCATTGGTATGGTATGCTAAGACAACATATTTTTAATATTTGTAAAAATATGTGCTTTGTTAAAACCGAATACTGTCTAGTAAACAGAAGTTATAATACTAATAATAAAATAAATTTTTTTAATAATTTAGCTTGTAGTAAATTTATGATTTGCCCTAGGGGATGTGGCATTGATTCTTATAGAATATGGGATTGTATACATATGGGTTGTATACCTATAGTTGAAAAATATGACGGTTATAAAGAGTTTTTTGATTTACCTATCTTATTTATTGATAATTGGAGAGAAATTGAACATTTTACAGAAGAATATTTAAATAATAAATGGGAAGAAATGTTACAAATAAATTATAACTATCATAAACTACGATTTAGTTATTGGACTAATCTAATTTCTAATTCCCATTGATTATTTTATTATTTCAATAAAAATCTATTATAAATTTATAACTCCATTAAATTTATGTTTATTTCTATTATGAATATTTTCACATATAATTTTAAAATTATTAAATTCATTTTTAGATTCTGATTTTAAATTACTTATAAATTTTATTTTATCGTTATTATCCAACTTTAAATAAAATGCTGTATAAAACTCTATAAAATCATAACTTAATCCCATTTCTATCTCATCTTCTTGACCTTCCCATAGATCCGCACTCGGAGGAGCATTCAATATAGATTCAGGTATTTTTAGAAATTCTCCTACCTTATATACTTCACTCTTATGAAGGTCATTTATTAGTTGAAGATCTACAGCTCCATCTCCATATTTACAAAAATATCCCAAATATCCATCCTCATCTTTATTACCTGTTCCAATAACAATATTTTTAGAATCTTGCTCATTTAAAGTTTGAGCTATATAATAATTAATAGGCGTTCGCATATAACTTTTCAATTGCCCTTTTGAAAAAACATTTGATTTATAGTTTAATTCATTTTCTACTTTTTTTGTTATTAGTTCATGAATATCTGTTTGATCAATAGTTATTAATTTTATACCAAATTTATTACATAATTCTTTTGCTCTATTAAATGCCCAATCACTACTATTAATTGGTTGACTAATAGCGCAAATTTGTTTAAGATTTGAATTTTCCATTTCCATTGTATATTTTAATAACGCCAATGTTACTGCCGAATCTATTCCTCCACTAACAGATAATATTGCTCCATTTATATCATTTTCTTTTAAATATGAATTAAATTTTCTACACTTTTCATTTACCCATTTGTTTTGATCAAACTTTTTTTCTATTCGCATATTGTTTAATGATTCTTTCCAATCCATTTTATTAAACTAATTTTTATCTTTATATATTTACTTATTTAAATAGATAAATATATTTTAAGAATATGGATATTACATTTGGTATAATAACTAATAATAATATCAATAATATAAACATTATTATTGACTCAATTGAACAACTAAATATTCCAAACTACGAAATAATAATAATTGGTTGTAATTGTGCTCTTAATAGAAAAAATACCTTAGTTATTTCTTTTAATGAAAATATATACCCCGGATGGATAACAAAGAAGAAAAATTTAATTACTGAACATGCTAAATATGATATTATTGTTTATTTACATGATTATATTATTTTTCATCCTAATTGGTATAAAGGTATGATTCAATATGGTAATGATTTTGATGTTTTAATTAATCCTATTTTAAATTTAAATGGTACTAGGTTTAGAGACTGGATATTGAACATAAATTTTTTAAGAGGTAAATATTTAATAAATGGAAACAGACAAACTCCCATTATCAATGCTCCTGACGAATGGATTCAAAAAGATGAAAATGTTATCCAAAAATATAATATTAATGAAAAATTACAAACTCACTTTATTGATTACGATAACGATGGTAAAGATTTGCAAAAATATATTTACATATCTGGATCGTATTTTATTGCTAAAAAATATGTTATGGAAAAATGTCCTTTAAATCAAAATTTATTACATGGACAAGGTGAAGATGTTGACTGGATACAAAATATTAGAAATATTTATAAAATTTCATTTAATAAACATTCTGTTAGCCAATTGATTAAATATAAATAATTACTTAAAAATAAATAATAAATATAACAATAATGAGTCAATATAAACATAAAATAATAGCTAATCAAGCCATTTTAAATGAAAATATCTTTAATAATTTTAAAAATCAAAGTGATTTTACATCAATATTAGAGCATGTGTCATTTTAACAATTGATAAAAAATTAGAGGAAACATTTAATAAATCAATGTTAGAAAAAAATAATGTTAATAATGAACAATTAGGATTACTACTTGTCTATAAAAAGAACCCAGAATTATTCAATTTAATAAATGGAGTAAAAAACGAACATATATGGTTATTTAAGTATTTATCACAATAAATTATATTCATCAAATTGATGTGGATATACATATCCAAATCTATATCCGTGCGTATATTTCTCAACTGAAAAATTAGTTATTTTAATATTTAAATCTTCGCAAGATAAATAAAAAAATTTTTCGGGTATATTGTTATTATATCGAGAACCTACAATCATATTCATATTATCAAACATATATGAAAAAAATTTTAAAAAAGTATCTGTTTTCGAAAGCATATTATAATCCAACATCCACCCCCGATGACTATTTGCACAAATATTAAGTACATCTATATTTGTGTTATTTAATTTAGATTGCATAGGTTTGATAAAATTTACATTCGGTCTTGTAATAAATATATTTTCATATCTGAAATTATTTTCAACCTCATATTTTTTTACCATATTAAGACATTGAACAATAGAATATAATGGACTTTTTCGTCTAAAATATAATAAATCATTAGTTTGTAATTCATCTTGATCTTGTTATTCTTTATCATTATTATTATCATAAAATAAAATTTGTTCTTCAATTAAATATTTTGTAGGTTTTAACTTTTCTAGAAAAAAAGATAATAAATTTTTATCTAATTTATAATAAATACCAGACATAACACCATTATAGTCCTTAACTTCTTCTTTATATGTTTCATCATATTTCTTAATATTTTGTTCCATTTTTGAACCAAGCACTTTATTTTTATTTATATCTTCATTATAATCCCAAAAATGACAGAATACATCAACATTTTCATCGAGTAAATTAGATGACATATTTTCTATTAATTTTTTGGATGTTCTTAGTTGACCATATAAAATGATTGCTCTTTTTTTCATTTTGTAATATTATAACATATTATTATTTTATCAAAAAATAATTTAATTTTTATTACATTTCAATGTTTTAATAGATTTACCTATATTATCAGAACTGAATATAAAACTACCAGATACAATATTATTTGCACCTGCTTTAATTGCCAACTTTGATGTGTAGTTATTTAATCCTCCATCTACTTGTATATCAATATCTTTATATTTTTCTCTTATAAGTTCAACTTTTGAAAGTGTTTCAATCATAAATTTCTGCCCACCAAAACCTGGGTTTACTGTCATAATTAAAACCAAATTTAATTCCCGAATTAAATCTAGTAAAATATGATTTAAAGATATATTTGTCTCAGGTTTAATTGCTATACCCACACTGATATTTTCATTTTTTATTTTATTTATTATATTAAGATGATCCTCTTTATTTATAATTGTTTCAATATGATATGTTATTGAATTTACACCAATATTTATTAATTTATCTATCCATTTCTTAGGATCTGTAACCATTAGATGACAATCTAAATATAAATTTGGATATTTTTTTCTGATACAAATTATTTCAGGGATACCTATGGCTAAATTATCAACAAAATGCCCATCCATTATATCAATATGTATTCTATCTACACCACCATTAATTACTTTACTTATTTCATTATTCAGATTCGTAAAATCAGCAGATAATAATGAAGCTGAAATTATTATTTTTGGCATTTATTATTTATATTTATAAATATATTTTTTTTTACATAAAGATAAAAAATTCATTAGATTATTTTAATGCACATTTTTTAATAGATAGTTATAATTACTTAAAAATAAATAATAAATAATAAATATAACAATAATGAGTCAATATAAACATAAAATAATAGCTAATCAAGCCATTTTAAATGAAAATATCTTTAATAATTTTAAAAATCAAAGTGATTTTACATCAATATTAGAGCATGTGTCATTTGAACAAGGATTAAAATATATTGATGAAATAAAAAAATATAAATGGGAATCCTTACCATGGAATAAATTTTTAGAAAATGATAAACTTGGTAATCCTACTGTCTTTAATTATTTAAACCAATTAAATAATATTACATTATCAACTTATAATATTTCTCCTACCACCCTTCGTTATATTTGTTTTGGTTTACATATTGTAAGATATATTAAGCACTTAGGAAAAAAAGAATTTAATATAGTAGAAATTGGAGGAGGATATGGAGGACAATGTAAAATATTATTTGATTTATTAGAATATGAAAATATTAATATAATTAACTATACCATAATAGATTTGGAAGAGGTTGCCAAACTACAATATAAATATCTTACTACATTAAAGTATTTAAAAATAAAAACATTACCTTATGAAAATTGTTTGTCCCAATTAGATAGTAATTATGATTTATTTATAAGTAATTATGCATTAGGAGAATTTTTACCAGATATACAACATTTTTATATAAATAATGTATTACCTAAGTGTAAAAATTATTTTATTACATGGAACACTAGACCTATTCATGATTTTTTTAAAACATCTACTATTATTGAAGAAGTGCCACAAACTAATCCTACCCAATTTAAAAATGTAATTATTACTAATTAATTACCTTTAAACAAATATTATTTATAATATTTCCTATTTTTTTAAATGTTAATCCATGCTTTTGCAGATTTAAAAATATATTTCTTTCATTCGGAATTTTTATATTAGATTCAAAGTTAATTTCACAGATTTTTTCTATAGTTTTATGATTCATAACAAAAATCCAATCACATATAGGAACATTATTTCCTCCATCATAACATAATATTTCATTTTCTTTCAATAAATAATTATCTAAGAATAAATTATATTCTTTAAACATTAAATCTGCTCTAATATATATATATATATCATAATCTTTTTCCCGCATTTTAAATAAAGTTTTTAGATTAAAAATAATAATTTCATAAGTCATTGTAAAATTTTCTATATCATTTATTTTTATTACATCATTCACTATATATTTTGTTGGATTATAGTATTTTATATTTTTTTCTATTTCTTCACTAGTGTTTTCTTTTATTATGATTCTATCCTTTGGAAAATTTTTATCATAAAAATTACCCCAAATATCTTGAGACCAGATATGTAAATATAAATACATATTGAAATTAGTATTTTTCTTCTTGATTAGGTCTATAGTATTTTCATTATTAGTTTTCAAATAGCTTTTGTAAAATCTACCGCCTAATAAAATAGCCACATCTTTCATTAAAATATAATAACACATTTTATTATATTTTAATTATTTTAACTTATTCAAATAAATATTTATTATTTTGCATGGATCTAAATGAATAGTATCGTTGAGAAAGTATGTATTTATATTTTCTTTATTTAATTCATTAAATAAAGATAGATATTTCCAATTATATTCAATACATTTTAATTCTAAATTTTCATTAAATAACCTTGTTATATCGTTTATTATATTACTATCTTTAACATCTATATAAGGATGAGTAGGTAGTGTATGAGGGGGATGAGGACCCCAAATTATTATTTTATTTAAATTAAAATTATATTTAATAGTTTCACAATATTTATTAACAACTATTTTTACTTCTTCTTCTATATTACTTTTATTTTTAACACTTTGACTATAAATTTTATATCTACAATCTACTTCTCCAAACATAAATATTATAATATCATCTTTATCTGTTTTATCTAATATTTTTGATATTATAGGTATTCTTTTATCAATATTATAAGCATATGCACCATCTTCACAACATCTATATCCATAAAATATTATTTTTTCATTATTTTTTTCATAAATTCTATTATATAATTTTTTATAATTTTCAACATTATTATTATTCAAATTTTCTGGTAATTTACCAATAAATTGCCATGTATGTGAATCTCCTATACAATGATATGTTGATAACATATATATTATATCCCTATATTATTTACTAGTTTTTAATATAGTTTACATGCTAATTCTTTAATTGTTAAATCTTTAATTATTAAATTATTTCCTACATTATTTATTCCAAATAAATTTTTATTTACTATGATTGCTGGTATCCTTCCAAAATTACTTTGATATGTTATAAATAATTTACAACATTGACATAATAATAAAAAATCTATAAAACACTTTTCCATATTATTTTTATTAGTTGACCTTTCAATATGGACAGGAATTTCATCAAAATATATAATATTTTTAAATTTTTTTAAATCTATTATTTTATTTAAATTTATATCACTCGTAATAAATATTTTTTTCCCTAATTCCCTATTTATTATTACATCTATCAATGCTTTTATATTTTCTATATTATTTCCTAATGGAAAATGATTAAATTGAGGTCTATTTATTTGTTTAATTTCTTCATTCATAAATACATCTCCCAATCTCAATTGAATTCCTATTAACTGATTTTTATTAATTATATTATCTATTTTATTTTGAATACTTTTATTAGGTTTTAATATTTCTTCAAATATTCTTTTAAATAAATGATGACTATAATCTTCATATTTTTGAATATTCTCAAATTCATGAATAAATTGCCATATATTTTGATTTGTATTTATTATTAAATTTTCACAATCAAAACTATTTTCACTAAAAATATCTTTTAATTCATTTACAGAATGATTAACTATTTTCTCAGTTTTTCCGTGTATATTATATTTATAATAATCATATTTTTCATAATCAAAAAATTCATTTAATTTAAAATCATCCCATTTTATTAATAAATTACTATTTGTTTTATCACATAAACTCAAACAAGATGCAATACCCATCAATCTATCTCCAAATCCACCTGACAATGTATTCGGTAATCCACATTCATATATAATATTTATCATTAATGTAAAATATATATTCTTATTATTAAGTATATATTTTAATATAATTTTTTTAATACTTCCAATAAATCATTTATCCTATTTACATAAGTATGTTTTTCTTTTACTATCTTCATTTGCTCTTTTATTAATTCATAATTTTCACACTCTTTAATACCTTCATAAAATAGCTTGCTCTCATCATCATTGTAAATTACTTTTTTTTCTAACAATTCATAAACCCTCTTTGAGTTTGTAATTCCTAGGTGTCCATAACTAATTGCTTTTAATATCCTACATGGTATATATCCTATTGTTTTATGACAAGTTCCAGTTTCTCCTTGTCTTATTTTATTTGGGTCACCACTACATCTTATATCAGGTGATAATTTCGATTTCATAGTTAATTCTTGAACTTGTTCATAGGATAAAGGTCTATGCCAAGGATTATTAAACTTAACACTAATTCCATTCCTTTCTGATTCTTCTACAAATTTTCTTAACTCTGGATTATTTCCCGCACTATAACTACCACACCAATAAATACAATTATCTCTTGGTAAATTTATATTTTCTTCTTTTATTTCATCTGGTAATAAATCTGTTGCCCAACAAGTATATATACATTCATATTGCATAGGAATTGGATTATTGTGAAATCTTGCTATTCCTCCATTATCTTTCAATTTTTCATAATAAGTAGCCTCACTTATTTTATCACATTTATTTTTATCTAATACATAATTATAATTTACATCTTTTATATGATCCACTAAATATCTTATTTCTATTAGCCTTTTTACTTTATTCAAATACTTTTCTGGATTTCTACAAATATGAACAAAATAAATTGAACTCTCTACTATTGGTATATTATTATCTGCATATCCTTCTGTTATAAATAAACAATTTGTATAATCAAAGTTTTGAGGATAATCTTTATCATGAAACCAATAAGTATTATAACCTAAAGATTTAAATGCTTTAAACCAACCTCCATGTATATATGAATGTGTGTGCGTATGTATAGGGAATCCCCATATAATAACTTTATTAAATTCCATCTTTAATAAAGTTACTAATTTTTATTTAAATGATTATAAATACTATTTATTTAATAAATGTAATATTATGCAAGGATGCCTTTGTATATCCCCTATTACATTAAATAAATCTGGTTCTTTTTTCCATAAGATAGCTAATGCAAGCTGCTCATTATTTACATTATTTTTTTCTAACATCTCTTTTTCAAATATTTCCTCTATTTTCTTTTCTACTTTTAAAACAATATCTTTATAACCTCCAAACATCCCTCCTTTAAACAAATTATCCGCTTTCCAGATAAAATTTTCATCTATATTATACATTTGTAAATCATCCCTTTGTTGCACAATAAATTTATTTTTGGAATTGACTATTAAATTATTATTAATACTCGGATAGTAATTCATTGGATTCATATTATAAAAAAACCTTGAAATACCTATATCCATCCAAAAAAAAAAATTCGTATTATATGGATTCTCTTTAATTGCCATATTTAACCATCCAAATTTTCCATATTGAATAATATTATATTCAGCCAATTTACATTCTACACGGTTAGGATAAGCTATTCTCTTTTTATATTCTTCGCTATTTATAATTTCTTGCATCCTACCTTTATATTTATAAAAACTCGAATTTTCCAAAATATCTTCTTTTATTATTAATGGAAAATCTTTCGGTCTATTTTCCTCTATAAATTTTACAAATTTTTTTTCAGTTACCACATATAATTTACAATTTAATAACAATGTCTTTTTTATCCATTGTAAGTATTCATCTATACTTCTTCCATCTCCCTTTTCCTTCCGATTGATATCAAAAAACGCTGTAACAATTGTCGTTTCCATTTACATATTATTTGTAATTATATTTAAATATTTTTTTAACAATTTATTCCAACCAAATTGTTCTTCCCCAAATTCTCGTATTTTCTCTCTTTGTTTTAATGCATTTTTCCTATTTTCTTCTATTTTTTCCTGAATATATAATAAATCATTTAATTTATTATCTGGAATGATTGTTATAAAATCATTAGCTTCTAGATTTTTTCCTGATGTTTCATTTATTACAACTCCTAATCCAGCTATTAATGCCTCTTTGACAACCAAAGGATCTGCTTCTCCTTCACTTAATAGTAATAAATTACCATATTCAGTTAAATTTTTGAACACTTCCTCCCTAGTCCATTGACCTTTCCAGTTACTTAATCCTTGACCACCCGGCCCTATAATATCAACATTTTTTAAATTCTCATATTTTTTTTGCCCTTTCCTTTCTGTTATTTTACCCAAATAAATTGTTTTTTCTTTTTTATTAGGATTTGTTGTAAAATTGAATTTTTTTTTATCTATTCCATTCTCTAATTTATATATTGTTGATTTATTACACCCTTGTTGTATCATAAACTTCATATCATCCTCAGCTAAGACTAAATTTAAACAATTAATTGGACTGCTTACCATATATTTAAAAATAGGTTCAAATCCATCCCTTTTCATCATTTCAATATTATTTATGTAAGGATAATGACTTGTTAATCCAATTTTTTTACACTTTAAAAAAGGAACTATATGAAATAAACAATCATAATGTATATGTACAAAATCATAATTTCCGCTATTAATTTCATTTATTAATTCTTGACAATAATTACTATTTGTCTCCATTTGCTCCCTTGGATTAGCTCTAAATTTATTTATAATGGATACATCTATATTTTCTTTTTTTAATTCACAATAATATTCCCAAATTAATATTTCTACTGCCCCCCACCCTATTGGAGGAATAGTCATAATACCAGGTCCAACTAAACATATTTTCATTTACATATTAAAATATATTTACTTTTAACTATTAATTATTGAAATATATTTATTTATAACATTATTCCAACTAAACTTCTCCATACCATATTTTCTTATTACTTCTCTATTTTTTATACTTATCAATCTATTTTTTATTATTTCTTTTTTAACATACTCTATATCATCTAGTTTATTATTTGGTATAATTGTTATAAAATCTTTTGAATCTAAATTTGCAGCACTACATTCACTTATCACTACTCCTAATCCACATAACAAGGCTTCCTTTACTACCAATGGGTCTGCTTCTCCATCAGATAATAGTATTAAATTCCCATAATCAGATAAATTCTTATATAATTTATCTTTATCCCACTCTCCTAGATAATTATTATTAGAAGTATTAAATGTAGAATTATGATAGTTTCCTACAAAATCTATTCCATTTATATTTTGATAAACATATTGTCTCTTCCTATTTTCTATTTTCGCCAAATAGATTGATTTTGATGTATTTATTGGATTTTCTTTAAAATCAAATACATCATCTCTCGCACCATTTTGCACAACATTTATTTTATTTTCCGGAAATCCGTGTTTAATATATTTTTTTTTTATTTCTTCACTTATAGCATTTATATGAATTCTATTTCTATTTTCAATTACCTTTAAAAAAATATTTTTAAAATACCCTTGTTGGTTATGTTCAAATCCATCTTGAGTTATATATGCATAATGAGATGTGTAAAATATTTTTATATCTAACTTCAAAAAAGGAACTATAACAACATGATCATCATACATAATATGTACTATTGTATAATTATTACTATTTATTTCTTGTATTACTTGATTTAAATTTTTATTATTTATTATTGTGACATCTATATTTTTCTTTTTTAAATTTATATAATAATCCCAAACTACAGATTCTACAGCACCCCAACCTGTTGGTGGAATTGGTTTATACCCAGGACCAACTAAACATATTTTCATTATTTATATTTAATTTTTATATTTAAATTCTAATATTTTAATACATCTTCATTTATTTCTTTAATAATTTTTTTTATAAAAAATATACCCATATTAAATCTTATATTATTTAGAATATTGTATTTTATAGTCCATGGGTATATCGTCTTATATAATTTATCTAATATATCATATTCTTCTTTATTTAAGATTTTGTTATTAATTGTCGATAAAAGATTTAAATCTACTTTTATTATATCAGAATCATAATGAGTTATCCAATTTTCTTTTTCTATTCCATCATTCATTATCTGATCTATACAATATAAATTTTTTCTATATGATTTTATTTCAGAAATAATATTTGAATTTATATTTAATTCTTCTTGATAGCTATCTACTGTTCTTAATTTAGATAATCCTTTATTAAATTTCTCTAATAATATTGGTATATATTTATTTTTAATTATATAACTACATGTCGTATTAGTATACAATAATTTATAAAACCCATTATCATAATATTTATCTTTTGCTATAACTCTATTTGATCCATTTAATATAATCATATCTGGCAAATTATTTTTTATTACATTATGAATATTTTCCATAAAGTTATCATATTTTTCATTATTTATTACTATATCATCTTCTAAAATCATAAAATATTCATTTTCAATTTCACTATTACTATATATTTCGTTTAATAATTCACAATGAGACATTCCACACCCAATATCACCATCTTCATTATATATTGCTTCAAATCTATGTTTTTTTAATTTAAAATCTATTGCTTCCATGTTATCTCTTCTTTCTTTGGATTTTTCAAGATTTATATAATACATTTTATCAAATTTATATTCATAAGTTTCCTTATTTCCATTTTCTTCACTTTCTTCTTTTTTTACACCTTTTAACATTTCAAACGCCGATTTTCTCAGCATAAAAAATAATTAAAAAATGTAAAATCAACAGGCGTGCTTACTCTTACGAGGTTGTTTCTTAACGCCGATTGTCTTACTTAACCCTGTCTTTTTGTTTCCACAGGTGAAAGACGATGCTTGAAACTGAAACTCTACTGGTCTTGTTTGGTTATGTATCCAACATTCAGTTAAGTTCAGTATATTTATTGCAGAATTCTTATCCCTTGTTCTAAATACGATATTTTTGTTTTCGCAACTCACGCAGTTAGAACAAGTGAATAATCTGTAAATTTCTCCTCCATTTGTATCTTTGTAATGTTTCAAATCTTTTCTACATTCACAGCATTTTTGAGATGTATAAAATTCATTAATAGTTATTGTATCATACTTTTTATGAATTAGTTTCCTTAATCCTTTATTCATTGTAGGCATAGTATATTTCATTTGTGAAGACCTACTCCAATTTCCATAACCAATTAGGATATTTTCTCCAAATGTTTCCTTTATTTTATTCAAAAATGTATCAATACTTTTCTTACCATAACTATATTGACGAAATTTCATTTTTCTCCAAACTTCTTTCTTGTAAAAATCGGTAGTTTCTTTATTCAACTTATCTTTTTCTACAAGATATATTTTAAATTTATCATAATTAACTGATTTGCTATTTTGCATTGATAATCTTGTTTCTTTTTCTATAATTTTGTGTTTCTTCTTTTCTTGTAATAATATTCGCTGGTTTCGTTTTCCATAACTTTCTATTTTTCTTTGTGATGCAGTATATTCTAATTTGTTTCCTTTTTTATCCATCATATACACTAATGAATGCTTACCAGGGTCGCAACCAACTATATTTCTGTCTTTCAATGTATCTAATTGTTCTTTGGATAAATCTTCTATTGTATGAAAATCTTGTTCTTGTAAAACAGGAACTCTTGAACCCCATTTCTTATCTTTCAAATCTTTTCTAATAAATAATAAACAACAACTAATTCCATCTGTTTGAATTTGGTTATGAAATTGATAATGCTTGTTCTTGAATATTTTATTTTTCATATCTAAAAAGTTGCACCATATTTCATTTTGATTATCTTTTACATTACTCAATAATTCACCCTTTTTTGTTTTATTTCCATCTTTGTCTTTTTCAGGACAAAACAAATTTATAATAGAAGCAGTATCTAAAATAATATGTTTTGGAATAATATTGTTTCGTAATGGTAGTGGTTGAAATAATTTATTTTCTTGTTTTTCTAATACCGAATTCATATATAACATTCCTTTCAAATATTCAAATGGTCTAACCTTAATATCATAGTGAATTGACTTTTTAATTTCAGTAGGTAAAATATTAGGAAGATGTATATTTTTCCAATCATCAAATAATATATCCGTTTCTTCTAACGATAAACATTTGTTTTTGAATTGAAATAATATTGACTTATCTTCTGTTATTTGATTTGTAGTTTTGTTAATAAATCGTAAAAAGTGTTGGATAAAATGTTCTTGAAAATTGTTATGTAAAGAAGTATGTATTTGTGTTGCTAAATATGGTAATAAAAAAGTTGTATTTTTCAAATTAGTTTTTTCGTGGTTTAGTAAAGGTTGGTATTCCGTTTTGTAAAATGCATCTAAAACTTCTAAAAGTTCTGTATCCTTTCCTTTCTTTCCTCTATTATCACGACTTCCTAATGTTTTGATACAATACAAAATAAATGTTTCATCTATGGTTGGTAATGGTTGATTTTTATTATATTTGTCTAAAACATACAAACGAATAAATTGATATGTATGAATAATCAAATCATTCATTTCAAAAACCAAATTATTTATGACTGGTTGTATCGTATCACGATTTAACAAAATCGCTTTTAGCGGAATTTTGAAAGTTTTGTAAGCAGATTTTTCATTATTCCTAAACTCTTTGAACTCCTCCTTTTTCTTTTTCTTAACTTTCATTTTATATATATTATAAATATTTTATTTTTAAGTTATTATTAACGCAAAATATTTAAATATAATTTATTTATAATTATTATATTTATAAATAAATGGAAATATCTAATGAAACTGAAATGAAATATAATTGTGAAGTGTGTAATTATAAATGTATATATCCTGCACACTGGAAGCAACATATAGAAAGCGAAAAACATAAAAATAATGGAAAAAGAAAAACGAGAAGTGATAAAGTATTAGAACCAAAATGTAAGCATTGTGAATATAAAACCAATAATTTGACTTGTATGAAGGTTCATTGTTTAACACAACATTCAAACAAAGAAGAAAGAAAAAAAGAATTTAAATATTATTGTGATAAATGTGATTTTGGAACATATGCAGAAATATTATTTACACGACATTGTGAAACAAAGAAACATAATGAATAACCCATATTATAGTTTGCTTCCATCATAACAAGGACCACATTTACCATTAGTTCGTAAAAATCCGATTTTTGTTATTTTATTACAATTACAACATTCTTTACAATGGTCTTTTAACCAACTTTCGTATTGTTCGTATTTGCCACATTTCGCACATAAATAACATTTATGTTCTTTATTTTTCATATAACTACTTTCGCATTTTTTACAATATTTACATTCACATTCATCATCAAATTCTCCACAATTAATACAACAACATTCTAAACAAGAACCATAACAATCGTCAGACCAGTATGATGTGCCACTTCCTCCACAAGCACAACAATTGCTTCTGTCTTTTTTAATTTTATCTTTTTTCTTTTTTAATTGTATTTTGTCTTTTTCAATACATTTTTCGCATTTTTCGCATCTTACGCAATTTATTATCAATGGTTCGTTGTTTGTATTAACTAATGTTAGTAATGAATTTGCGTCAATTTCAACCCAAGGTTCTGGTCTATTTTCACTACAAGTTTTATGTGTATGGCATATTTCATATATACCCTTAATTTCACCATTAAGTGTATGTGCTACATCAGCAATTCTTAATTCATCATCATAATTAAACCGATGTTCTAATATAATGGTTGAACCTTCAGTTATTTCAGGAAGGTTAATTTCACAACTTATTTTACAAGATACACATTCTCTTATGAATTGAATGTGCGTTTTGTTTTCTAACAAAGTTTTCATTAACATTTTTGCATCTTTGTGGATTTGACTTTCAGTTGGTTTGCTATAATGATGACAAGGATTAATACTATCTACTTTATGACGAAAATGATGAACTCTTATTTCACCCTGCACTAAAATTAAATCTTTATTACATTCAGGACAAATATATTCATCTTTTTTATTTGCTATTTTAGGATAAACATATTCACCAGTAAGTTTATTGATTGCTCCAAGAGATAATAATTGCGACATTGTTGTATAAGGTATATGTATGTTATATGTTATTAATTTTGTAATCAATTTTATTTCAATTTTATATAAATATCAAAATATTATATATGCCTACTCATAAAAGTAATGATTATAAATTAACAGCAGTTCAATATTATTTAGTTGAAGATAAAACACAACAAGAAGTATGTAAGATTTTCAAATGTTCTCCAAGAAGTTTAATGCGTTGGGTAGAAAGATACAAAAAAGATGGAAATGTAGATATTCATTATAGAAAACCAGTTGCTTATAAAGTTAAAAAAGAATATGTAAAGTTTTTAGTAGATGAAATAAATAAAAATAAAACAATTACATTACAAGAACTACACCAAAAACTAAAAGATAAATATAAAAATACGGATATAAGCACTATGCAACTTTTTAGGGTTGTGCGTGATAATAATATAACTTTGAAACTTACAAGAATTCGGCACGAACCAGTAAAACGATTTGGAAAAGATATTGATATAAACTCAAAAATAAAAGAATTTTATGATGAAGTGAAAAAATACAAAATGGAAGATATTATTTGTATTGATGAAACAAGTATAAAGTCATTACAAAAACGAAACCATTGTTATAGTAATAAAGGTAAGAGATGTGTAATAAAAACACAATCACAGGAAGTATTCAAAAAATATACTGGCGTATTTGCTATTTCGGTGAATGGTGTTGTAAATTGGGATTTGTATGAAAAAGGTGGAATAAATACAGATAGGTTAATTGATTTTTTAGAGCATAATATAACAAGTAAATTAAGGAATAAATTAATTATTTTAGATAATGCTTCCGCACATAGAAATGAAAGAATAAAAGCATTAGTGAATAAACATAATACTATTTTATATGCTGTTCCGTATCAACATTTTACTAATTCCATAGAAAATTATTTTAGTATGTTGAAATCAAGATTACAAAAATTAGATGGGTTAAAGTATGAGAACTTGAAGGAAAATATAAATAAGGTAATTGGTGAAATACCAAAGGAAAAATATGAAAATATATTTAAGGGTGCTTACGAACGACCTGAAAAATATGTTCCAAAAAATAAAACAAGAAAGGTAAAGAAAATATACAAGTAATTATTTATAAAAGTGTCTATAAATAATCGGCGTTTGAAATGTTAAAAGGTGTAAAAAAATATTTCTAATATTATTTCTTATGTTTAAATCCATTTTTAATTTATTATAAATAATATTTATTCGATCTATTTCTTTCTTTTCTTCCTCTAAAAAATATTTATATTCATTTATTTCAACCATATAAACCTTATGTTTTATTTTATTATTTAATAGATTATAGTATTCTTCCATTAGTTTTATATATATTTAAATTTTATATCTAAATATTTAACTTATATGAAACATTTTTTTGAACTATATCACTATACCCATCACCTTGTTTGGTGATATGTGGATGCACACAATAACAAGGAAACTGATTCTGAATAATAGTAGAATAAAATACATCTATTTCTCTTGGATAATTTACCATATTCTTCACTATAAATTTCATTACTGATTTATTAATTATATAACTTCCTGTTGTCAATGTTCCTTTTACCCTATTTACATTATCACTTTTCTTTTGTAATTCTGCTCCTCTATGATTACCTGCTAAATAAAAAAGTCCAAAATTTAATTTTTCCAGTTGATTTTTCATTATATCTATAACTTGATTAAATCTTATACCATTTCCTATTTGAAATTCGGTATCATCTTCCAATATCAATACATTTTCATATTTTCTCTCTATACATAACTTTATTATTTCAAAATGACTTAACATACATCCTAATGCACCTATCTTATATTTTTTTTCATCTCCTCCTGTTATTTTAAACCATTCCGGAATTGGATTTAAAAAATTAGGATTCCATTCATTCACCATTTCTTCAGTTGGTTTTATAGCTTTAAAAATTTCATAATTAGTTAAACCTACTCTTTGTAATTCATTAATAATTTTTTTCTTTCTGTCTCCTCTATGCTCTAAATTTATTACAAAAATCTTATCAATATTCATTATATTTTTAATATAAATATTTGTTTTTATATTAAAATTATCTTCTTTTAAATAAATTATTCATATTT
>Ga0222714_10001349_pt1 | contig 27650 bp, 29 predicted proteins | sample C33_3DmetaG_FD_165048 | JGI IMG/M metagenome (GOLD analysis project Ga0222714, IMG submission 165048) | Estuarine water microbial communities from San Francisco Bay, California, United States - C33_3D | ecosystem: Environmental > Aquatic > Marine > Unclassified | place: USA: California...
TTCTTCTGGTCGCGGAAGTGCAGTGGGTCGGTCAGTGGCTCGGGAACGGCCACCTCGGAGAACGCGCCGCCATCAAACAGCGCGGTAAAGCGTGCGCGCGGCGTGATCGCCATGTGATGGCCGCAGGAGGTGCAGACATTCAGATTGTCGGAAAGTTCGCGGTGGAAAAGCATGGTCCCGCATTCATCGCATTTGGTCCAGAGGTTCTCGGGAACCTCACGGCGCGAAAAGAGCGAGTTAACCTTGGGGCGGACATAGTTGGTGATCCAGTTCATTGCACCGGCCTTGGAAATCTGTTGAACCGAGATAATCCGAGCGCCTGGGAATTGCAATCAACGCCTGAGCGCGATCCTCGCGGCAAGCCACGGGATGCCCGCGCCAAGGATGGTCAGGGTCATCTGGCTCAGGCCCCATCCGCTGAGCAGAGCCTCGGGGCCGAGGGCCGATAGATCTATGTCGGGCGGAGCGACGAGGATCAAGGCAAGGCCATTCGAGGCCCGCCCGTCGATGCCAAAAAGCAAAATGGCAAAAAGATTGTTCGCAAGGTGCAAGCCGATTGCAGGCCCAAGCGACCCGTGCCTGGCAGTAATGTCGGCCGCGCTGAGGGCAAAAAGAGTTGCCCAAATGGACCAAACCAGCCCTTCGATCAGGGTCTCGGCGTTCAGGAAATGGATCGAGCCGAACACCAACGCGGGCGCGATCATCCAAACCCTTGGCGATGCCCAGCGGGCTGCAAGTTGTTGCTGGATGTAACCCCGGAAGAATGCCTCTTCCGCAGCGACTTGGATGATCACCGCCGGGAAGGCCAGCGGCAGGTAGGCAACCCAGAGCGCAAATGGCCGGATCAGGGCGATATCCTCGTCGCTCGGCCACGGCGGGGCAGCCTGCAAGACGGCGAGGACCAGCAACACCTTCACAAACACGCTGCGAAAGCCGCTCCGGGTCAGATCACGGGGGCCAAACAGCGTTGCCAGGCTTCGCCCATGCAAGCTCCAGACAACGATGCCCAAGAGGCCGAGCGGCAGGGCAAAACCGGCAAGCTGCGCGATCAGCCCCGCAGCGGTTGTTCCTGTGGCCAGCGACCATGACGGCGGAACGACGGCCGACAAGGCAAGCGGTGTCAGGGCAAAGCCGAAGACGACCGTGATGATTCCCAAGAGGGTCTTGCCCAAGCCGGTTTCGCTTCCGGCAAGGCGGGCGAAGGCTGCGTGGGCGCTGTAATCACCGGGAGCGTAAAGAATTCGCATGACAGGACCCTAGGCCGCAGCCTTGGCGCTGGCAATCAAGGCTAAACTGCCTTGTCTGCGCGCATCCGGTCTTTTAGACCTTTGCCGATGTATCTCCGACAAGGACAAAATTCATGAACCGCCGTTTCGACAAATCCAAGCTTCCAAGCCGCCATGTGACCGAGGGCCCCGCCCGTGCGCCTCACCGGTCCTACTATTACGCGATGGGGCTGGATGAAACGGATATTCACCAGCCGCTGATCGGAGTTGGCACCTGCTGGAACGAGGCCGCACCTTGCAACATCGCGCTCAATCGTCAGGCTCAGGCGGTCAAGCTTGGTGTCAAGGCCGCCAGCGGCACCCCGCGCGAGTTCACCACCATCACCGTGACCGACGGCATCGCCATGGGCCACGAGGGGATGCGCTCCTCGCTCGCTAGCCGCGAAGCGATCGCCGACTCGGTCGAGCTGACCATGCGCGGCCATTGCTACGATGCGCTCGTGGGGCTTGCCGGTTGCGACAAGTCGTTGCCGGGGATGATGATGGCGATGGTTCGCCTCAATGTTCCGTCTGTGTTCATCTATGGCGGCTCGATCCTGCCGGGCCGGCTCGACGGCAAGGACGTGACGGTTCAAGACGTGTTTGAAGCCGTCGGCAAACATCAGGCTGGCGCGTTCTCGGATGCCGAGCTGGAAATCCTCGAACGCGTGGCCTGCCCTTCGGCGGGCGCCTGTGGCGGCCAGTTTACCGCCAACACCATGGCATGCGTCTCTGAAGCCGTCGGCCTTGCGTTGCTGAATTCCTCGGGCGCCCCGGCCCCCTACGAGAGCCGCGACCAATATGCCATCGCCTCGGGCGAAGCGGTGATGAACCTGCTCGAGAAGAACATCCGCGCCCGCGATGTTGTTACTCGCAAGAGCCTTGAAAACGCGGCCCGCGTCGTCGCCTGCACCGGAGGTTCGACGAACGCCGGCCTGCACCTGCCGGCGATTGCGCACGAGGCGGGCATTGATTTCAACCTCTTCGACGTCTGCGACATCTTCCGCGACACGCCCTATTTCGTCGATCTCAAGCCCGGCGGCCAGTTCGTCGCCAAGGATCTCTACGAGGTTGGCGGTGTTCCGGTCGTGATGAAAGAGCTGCGCAAGGCGGGGCTTTTGCACGAAGATTGCATGACCGCTTCGGGCCGCAGCTTGGGCGAAGAACTGGACCGTATCACCGTCGAGGCCGATGGCCGCGTGATCCACCCTGTCGCAACCCCGATCACCAAGACCGGCGGCGTTGTCGGTCTCAAGGGCAACATTGCCCCCGAAGGCGCGATCGTGAAGGTCGCAGGCATGTCGGAAGCCGAGCAGGTCTTTAGCGGGACCGCCCGTGTCTTCGAATGCGAAGAGGATGCATTCGAGGCCGTCAAGGCGCGCAACTACAAGGAAGGCGAAGTTCTCGTCATCCGCAACGAAGGCCCTTCGGGCGGCCCGGGTATGCGCGAAATGCTCGCCACCACCGCCGCGATTTCCGGACAAGGCATGGGCAAGAAGGTCGCCCTCATCACCGACGGCCGCTTTTCGGGCGCGACCCGTGGCTTCTGCGTGGGCCACGTCGGCCCCGAGGCAGCCAAATGTGGCCCGATCGCGCTGCTCAAGGATGGCGACAAGATTACCATCAACGCCATCACCGGCGCGATCGACGTTGATCTGACCGCCGAAGAGCTTGCCGCCCGCAAGGCCGACTGGAAAGGCCCGCGCCCGACCAATTATGCCAGCGGCGCCCTTTGGAAATACGCTCAGCTCGTCGGCCCGACCGTCGACGGCGCGGTGACCCATCCGGGCGCCAAGGCCGAGACCCATATCTATATGGATCTCTGACGTGATCACCCGTCGCCGACTGGCTCTGGCCTGCGCCGTTTTGGCGCTGGCCGGGTGCGAGCCGAGCGGCGGCGGGTTTTCCTTTCTGACCGGGCCGTCGGCTTCGGCCGTCACGCAGGTCAAATTGCTGGATGGCGAGGTTATCGTCGCCACCCCGTCCGGGTATTGCATCGACAGGAATGCAACGCGGGCCGACTTGGGCTTTGCGGCCGAGGCAAGCTGTGCGCTGGTCGCGCGAGGGGGTGCCGCGCCCCGCCATGATGGGCTCATCACCGTTCAGGTCGGCGACGGCGACAGCGCCATCGTAACCGGCCAAGAGAATACGCTTCGCAATTTCCTCAAGAGCGATGAGGGCAAACAGCTTCTCGCCGGAGACGGGCCGGTGCGCGGAATCTCGGTCGGCAAAACCGGTATCTGGAATCATGTCGTCGAGGTGTATCTGAATTCGGTCCCGGAAGGCGAGTTCGAAGGTTTCCAGCCAGTCGAGTGGCGCGCTTTCTTCGATCTCAAGGATCGCCTCGTGACAATCCGGCTGCGCGGCTACGATCGCGCGCCGCTCAGTTTTGAGCAAGGGCAAGCCCTGTTGCGGACCGCGATCGACGCTATGATCCAAGCCAACAGTGTTGTTGCGGCGCCCGAAACTGGGTAACTGTTTCTGATAGTGGCACAACAATAGCCTCCCGAACCTGATTGGCTCGCAAGGGCGCGGTCGACGAGGGACGAGGCATGAAGGCGGAGCGGATTGGCTTGAACGGCAAGTTCTTGCAGCGGCTCACCCTGTCGCGCTGGACCGCCTGGGCAAGGCGGGCGGAAGAGGTCGAGCTTTCCGAGCTGCGCCGGATGCGCAACACCGCGCGGCAGCTTCGAGTCCAGATCGACCGATTGCTGTCGATTGCGGACAATCGCTTGGCGCTTCCCCGCATCGGCACGGCGACCTTCCCAAAGCCAAGCGGCACCGACTGGTCCTGGCGGCCAAACCTGTGGAACAGCCCGATACCGGTCTCCGGGATCGCCGCCATCGAGACAAAGGCCAAGTTCGGCGACGAGGTTACGATATTTCACGATTGCCGCGAAAGCGAGCTGACGCTGCGACAGGTCCGCAACCAGCGGGAACGCGATCTGGCCCCCTATGGGCTGCACATGGATGTATTCGGGTTCGATGGCTCGTTTCTGTCGCTGGCGATCGAGCTCCCGGCTATAGGCGCTCAGGGGCTTCAAAAGCAGCACCTGCTGCGCGTCGATGGGCGGATCGAATGCGAAAGGCCCCTCGAAATCTTCGCCCGCCTCAACGTGCGCCATGGGCCGAACACCGAGCAATTCGTGCGCGAGCTGGCGATCAAGGATGGCGAAACGATGGTCGAGTTCGATCTGGCCTTCTCGAAGATAAATGAAAAGCGTGTCGAAGGCATTTGGCTCGACCTGATCTTCGATAACCCTGGAATGAGCCAGGTGACGATCCATGATTTGACCTTTTGCCGCCATCCCCGTGCGGGCCTTTGATCCGAGGAACCGAAATGCCTCAGTTATCCCTGACAGAAACCCGCCTGATCGAAGGTGTCTGGGAGGCCGTTCTCAACGCACCCAGGCCGGACGTCTCTTCGCCCGATCTTGCCGTGCATCATCAGGACAAGCCCGTCGAGGGGCTCAAGATCCGGGTCGGTGACGCGCCGGGGCAATGGCACCTGCGGTTTCCGATCCCGACCGAGCTTGTGTCGGATGGTGTCCAGACGTTTGTCATCTCCAACACAGCAAATGGCTAGGTTCTTGCAACATTCTCGCTTCTAGCCGGAGATGTGCTCGATCACGATCTGCGGGCCGAGATCAGCCTTCTCAGGGCCGAGTTGGATATGCTCAAGCGCGCCTTTCGCCGGCATTGCGCGGAAACCACCTAGGATTGCCGCTGTTTACGCTGCGTTTCGGGTGACCTGCCGCGCCGGTTTCGGCACACTTGCGCCGACTCACCGGAGACACAGATGACAAACTATCCACGCCTTCTTGCCCCGCTCGATCTGGGCTTCACCACGCTCAAGAACCGCGTGCTCATGGGATCGATGCACACCAACCTTGAGGAAACCAAGGATTGGAACCGCGTGGCCGAGTTTTATGCGGCGCGGGCGCGGGGCGGCGTGGGCCTCATGGTCACGGGCGGCATGGCGCCCAACCGCGAGGGCGGCGTGTTTCCGGGTGCGGCGGGGCTCTTTTCCGAGGCCGACATTGCCAACCACAGGATCGTGACCGATCGCGTCCACGAAGCGGGAGGCAAGATCTGCATGCAGATCCTGCATGCCGGCCGATATGCTTATGGGCCCGAATGCGTTTCGGCCTCTGCCATCAAATCCCCCATCTCGCCCTTCCCGCCGAAAGAGCTTGATGAAGAGGGGATCGAAAAGCAGATCAACGACATCGTCACATCCGCCGCACGCGCCCGCGAGGCGGGCTATGACGGGGTCGAGATCATGGGGTCCGAGGGCTATTTCCTCAATCAGTTCCTCGTCACCCATACCAACAAGCGCACCGACCGCTGGGGCGGCTCCTACGAGAACCGGATGCGCCTTCCGGTGGAGGTTGTCCGCCGCGTGCGCGAGGCGGTGGGGCCGGAGTTCATCCTGATCTATCGCCTGTCGATGATCGACCTCGTCCCGAACGGCTCGACTTGGGACGAGGTGGTGATGCTCGCCAAGGCCGTCGAAAAGGCCGGAACCACGATTATCAATACCGGCATCGGTTGGCATGAAGCCCGGATTCCGACAATCGCCACAAGCGTACCACGCCGGGCTTTTGCTTGGGTCACCAAGAAGCTGATGGGCGAGGTTTCGATCCCGGTGATTACCTCGAACCGGATCAACAACCCACAGACGGCAGAAGATGTCTTGTCGGACGGTTGCGCGGATATGGTCAGCATGGCGCGGCCCTTCCTCGCCGATCCCGATTTCGTCGCCAAGGCCGAGGCGGGCCAGGCCGACCTCATCGCCCCCTGCATCGCCTGCAACCAAGCCTGTCTGGATCATACCTTTCAAGGCAAGATCAGCTCTTGCCTCGTCAATCCCCGCGCCTGTTTCGAGACCGAGCTAGTCGTCACCAAAGCCGCTGCGCCGCTGCGCGTGGCTGTCGTCGGCGCAGGGCCGGCCGGACTTGCCGCTGCGCTGACGGCGTCAGAACGGGGCCACAACGTCACCCTACTTGACCGCGCGAAAGAAGTTGGCGGCCAGCTCAACATGGCGCGACGGATCCCGGGCAAGGAAGAATTCGACGGGCTTGTTGATTATTTCGCAGCGTCGCTGGCGGCCTGGGATGTCGATCTCCGCCTTGGCGTCGAAGCGACCGCTCAGGCCCTCAAGGGCTTTGACAAGGTCATCATTGCCACCGGCGTCATCCCCCGCGATCCGGGCATCGAGGGGCAGGGGGGGCCGAATGTCCTGTCCTATACCGACGTCTTGCGTGGCGGTGCGCCAGTTGGCAAGCGGGTCGCCGTGATCGGCGCGGGCGGGATCGGATTTGACGTGGCCGAATTCCTCGTCACCGGCGAGAGCCCGACCGAGAACCTTGCCGAATGGCTCGAGGAATGGGGCGTGGCCGATCCGTCCGACGCGCGCGGTGGTGTCAGCCCCGAGGGGCCGCGGCCCGAAGCGCCAGTGCGGCAGGTCACGCTGTTGCAGCGCAAGGCCGAGAAGCCGGGCCGCCGCCTTGGCAAGACCACCGGCTGGATCCACCGCGCGACCCTTCAGATGAAGGGCGTCAAGATGATCGGCGGGGTCAATTATGAACGGATCGACGCCTCGGGCCTTCATGTGAGCTTCGGCGAGGCGCGGGAGAACCCGACGCTGATCGAGGCCGACACGATCGTCCTTTGCGCCGGCCAGCTTCCCGAGCGCAGCCTTGCCGATGCGCTGATTGCCGATGGGATCGAGCCAATCGTTATCGGTGGCGCGGATGTTGCCGCCGAACTGGATGCCAAACGGGCCATCGATCAGGGGACGAGGGTCGCCGCCGCTCTTTGACAACCGAACAATTGATCGGTTCGCGAGCCCGCCCTAGTCTTGGCCGCTAGAGGAGGACAACAAGATGAGCGACCAGGATCTTTGCTATATGTCTGCCCACGAGGCGCTGCGCCGGTTCCGCGACAAGAGCCTCTCGCCAGTCGAGCTCATGTCGGCGGTGATCGCCCGGGCCGAGGCCACCGAACCCCATATAAATGCCATCACCTATCGCCATTTCGACGAGGCGATGGATCAGGCGCGAAAGGCCGAAGCCAAATATGCCCGCGGCGCAAGGGTCCGGCCGCTTGAGGGCCTTGCGATCGCCGTCAAGGACGAGAGCTATATCAAAGGCAGGCCAACCTCGAACGGTTCGCTAATCCTCAAGGACTATGTCGCCGATCATACGTCGCCTGTGAACGAGCGCGTTTTGCGGGCGGGCGGCATCGTTCATGCCCGGACCGCAACGCCCGAATTCTCCTGCTCGGGCGTCTGCTGGTCGCGGCTTTGGGGCGTTTCGCGCAATCCATGGAACACGGTCTATACGCCCGGCGGATCGTCGGGCGGGGCAGGGGCGGTTCTTGCGGCAGGATCGACAACGCTTGCAACCGGCTCTGATATCGGGGGCTCGATCCGAATTCCGTCTTCGGTCAACGGCATCGTCGGGTTCAAGCCGCCCTATGGCCGCGTTCCGGAAGAGCCACCCTTCAACCTCGATTTCTATTCGCATAACGGACCGATGGCCCGCGAAGTGCGGGATACGATCCTGCTGCAAAATGTGATGGCCGGGCCGCATCCCAAAGATATCGCAACCGTCCGCCCGCGCCTTCGGCTTCCGACCGAGATGAAGCCGATTGCGGGCTGGAAGATCGCGGTCTCGATGGATCTGGGGATCTTTGAGGTCGATGAGGAAGTGCAGCGCAATACCCGCGCGGCGCTTGACGTCTTCCGCAGCTTGGGAGCCACCGTCGAAGAGGTGGACCTCGGCTGGCCGAAAGAGGCGCTGTCGGCAGCGATTCATTACCTTGAGCACATTTTTGGCGCGGTGATCGGATCGGTGCTGGAGGAAAGTGCCGAGGACATGACGACCTATGCCAGAGCCTTTGCCGAGCGCGGCATTGCCTCAACTGCCACTGATTTCGTGAAAAGCCTCGAGATGGCGGGGAGGATGTATCAAACCCTCGGCCCGTTACTGGAAAAATACAACGTGCTGATCTGTCCGACGATGGCGCTGCCTGCGGTCGAGGCAGAGTTTGATCAGACGAAGGACCAGCCGATCATCAACGGCAGGCCAGTGGATCCTTTCCTCGGTTGGGGCATGACAACGCCGTTCAACATGCTTAGCCGCTGTCCGGTATTGTCTGTCCCGTCGGGCCGCGCGTCAAACGGGATACCGACGGGCATCCAGATTGTCGGCCGAACCTATTCGGACCGAGATGTCTTTAGGGCGGCGCTTGCCTTTGAAGATGCCGTTGGCGGTTGGCTTCGATCTGCGAAAGACAGACCCGCGATTTAAGCTGTTCCTACTGTTGCCGCGCCATGATCAGTCTTTGCAAATCCCCGATATTGTCAGGCTAGGGCCGCAGTCCTGCCCGATTTCACGGGCACAAACTCTGTCAAGAAACGTCATCTTGTAGAGGAATCGGCATGGATCGCCTCACTGAAATGGAAGCCTTCGCCACCGTGGTGGATCAAGGTGGCTTCACCGACGCGGCCAAGAAAATGGGTATCTCCAAATCGGCGGTGTCCAAGCACGTCTCGGCTTTGGAGGCACGCCTCGGCGCGCGCCTTCTCAACCGCACGACCCGCCGCGTCAGCCCCACCGAAATCGGGCTTGCCTATTACGACCGCGCCCGCCGCGTCTTGAATGACGCCGGCGAAGCCGATGCGCTTGTGACCTCGATGCAGTCTGCGCCCTCGGGCCTTCTGCGGATATCTGTCGCAACCGATTTCGGGGTCAATCACCTCTCGCCGGTTCTTGGTCAGTTCCTACAGGAATTCCCCGAGATCACGGTGAACATGGTTCTCAACAATCGCTATGTCGAGCTGATCTCCGAAGGCTTTGACATGGCGATCCGCATTGGCGAGCTGGAAGACAGCACGCTGCGCGCCCGCAAGTTGACCGAGACGACCAAGAAGATGATCGCCGCGCCCAGCTATTTTCAGCAATATGGACGCCCCGAAAAGATCGACGATCTCAACGAGCACAAGCTTCTGCACTATTCCAACCAAGCCAACGGCGCTGTCTGGAAGCTTACCGCTCCGTCGGGTGAAAAGCGTCAGGTTCGCACGGCTGGCTGGCTGACCGTGAACGATGGCCAGTCGCTGCTAAACGCCTGTATCTCGGGTCTTGGCATCGCCTATCTGCCTTCGTTTCTCTATGCAGAGGCCATGGCCAGGGGTCTAGTGCAAGAGGCGATCCCGGATCTTCCGGTGGAAACCCAAGGTATCTATGCGGTCTATCCGCCGGGCCGGTTTACCCAGCCCAAGGTGCGGGCCTTCATCGATTTCCTCGTCCATTCCTTCGCCGAGAAGGGCCCAGACGTCTGGTAAACCTCGAAGGACAGATCACCTCGAATAGCCGCCCCCCAGGGGCGGCTTTTTCATTCCGCGGCCAGAAGAACAACCTCGACCCGCCTGTTCTCCGCGCGCCCCTCTTGCGTGAGGTTGGATGCAATGGGCGCGAGATAGCCGGCGCCTGCGGCCTCGATCCGGCTGCCATCGGTCTCGTAGGACATTACGAGCCGCTCCTTTACGGCCTCCGCCCTGCGCTGAGAGATCAGGAGGTTTGCGTCCGCCGATCCTGTCGCGTCGGTATGGCCGACGAGCGCGATCTGCCAGCTCTGGTTGTCTGCCAACAGGGAGGCAAGCGCCTTGAGAGAGGCAAACACCGTATCGTCAAGGTCGGCTGAACCCGAGGCAAAGGTCAGGTCTCCAAGCACGACCCGTCCGACCTCGGCCAGATCAGCGAGCGCGGCGGTCTTTGATCCGGCGAAGGACACGGGTGCCTCGGCGGGCGGCGGCAGCTCGGCGGGCCGAGCCGGGGCCGGCGCGCTGCCGACTTGCACGACCTGAAGGAAACCGGCGCGGGCGCTACGGCTGATCATCAGGGCAATATATTCGGGGCCGGAGCCGGTCTTGTGGCGGGCCGAGAGAAACCGGAAGTCGGCCAGATCAACGAACATCGCCGGCGCCGGGACAACCTCGGTTCCAAAGCGGAAATCGAAGCCGCCGCATTGATCCGAGCGACATTCGAAAAGGGTTTCAAATCCCTCGCGTGAAAGCTGCTGTCGCAGAGGTGAGAGGATCTGGAGCGTGGTCAGCCCCGGCGAGTCTATCCGCCATGTGCGGAACGAGACATCGCCTTCAACATTCTGGGTCGGAATGACGCCTTCGGCAAAAGCGCCGACAGGCAATGCAAAGCTATCGGCGGGCCGCAGCTCTTCCGTCTGCATGGACGCGCTTGCCGGCAAATCAAGCGAAATAGCCCCGGCGGCGCCGGGCAGGATTGCCAGAAGAAGGGCGGCGGCGCGAAATCTCATCGGCTTTGGTTGTGATACTCGGAGTTGGGCCGCATCCCGGTCGCCGAAGCAACGCGGTTGGACATATTGTAAAAGCCGGCGACCGAGGCGATGTCCCATATGTCTCGGTCGGCAAAGCCGACATCGCGCAGCGCCTGTCGATGTGTCTCGGTGATGGTCGCGCTCGCCGTCGTGACCCGCTCGACAAATTCGAGCATCGCGGTCTGCCGCTCGTCGAGCCGCGCCATGCGCCAGTTCATCACCAACATCTCGCCCAGTTCGGGATCGCCCGAATATTGGCGGACAGCCGCGCCGTGCGCGACGAGGCAATAGTAGCACTTGTTGATCGACGAGACGCATACCGCGATCATCTCGCGTTCAAGCTTGGATATCCCCGAAGGGGCGAGCATCAGATCGTTGTAAAGCGCGGTGAAGGCGTTGAGCTTGTCGATATCGAAGGCATAGGCGCGCAGGACATTGGGCACGAGGCCAAGCTTTTCCTGACAGATATCGAAATACTTCTGCGTCGCTTCGGGAAGCGGGTCGACCATCGGCAGGTCAAGGGCGGTCGGGCGGTTGGTGGTCATGCGGAATTACTCTGTCTTGATGCGGTAGTGGTACTCTCCCACAACCTCAAACCCCAGGGAAGCATAGAGCGCATTTGCGCCCGTGTTGGCTTTCGTCACGAGAAGGGCGACATGGCTCGCGCCGTGATCGGCGGCCCAGTGGCCCACGGCGGCAATCATCTTGCGGGCAAGGCCACGGCGCCGGAAAGCGGCGGCAACCTCCATCGCGTGCAACATGGCCACGTCGCCCTGAAGCGCCACAAAGACTGTCCCCGCCGGCGAATTGCCATCGCGCCCGAGGATCGTTGTTCTCAGGCCCTCGGCCCGCTCCATGACGGCAAGCCGCGCCGCGCCAATCCCGCCTTCCGCCCAGATTTCCTTCTGGGTCTCGAGCGGTGGCCAGACCCGGAAAGTCTTTGCCCGTTCCAGGGGCAGCACGGTCAAAGCCTCGATCGGGGCAACGCGCAGGAAAACCGGATCCTTCACCGCATAGCCGCGCGCTGCGAGCTTTTCGTCGAGCCAATCCTCGCCTTTTCGGATCATGAAAAGCGGCGTCTGCCCCAGATTGCGCATCTCTTGTTCGGCTTGTTGCAGATCGTCCGACGAGGCGTCGCCTGCCGCAGTGGCCGCGCTGACACGGCTGCCCGCCCCTCGCCCCTCGCGGATGTGCCAAGGCCCAACGCGCACTTTCGCCGCAGGCGGCCAAGTTGTTTCTGTCAGGGCATAGAGATTTTCAACGGTGGGAGTGGTCATTTCCCCGCCAGCGCCGCCACGCGGATCATGGCACGGTCGATCATGCCGCCGTCGGTGCCGCGCACCACGATATTCGTGCCATAGGCGCCGTTGTGCTGGAACGGATAGGAGCCGATCGAAAGCTCGGGGAAGTCGGCGGCAATCGCTCCAAGCTCGGCGGCAACCTCGCCCTCCCCCCGCATCACGCGCAGGGTTTGCGACAGAAGCGGCTCGCCGCCGGTGATCGTTGGCAGAACGCCGGCGACCATGGCGTGGAACACATCAGGCACGCCGGCCATGACGTGGACATTGCCGATGGCAAACCCAGGGGCCGCGCTGATCGGGTTGTCGATCAGGGCCGCGCCATCGGGGATGCGCGCCATGCGCTGGCGGGCGGCGTTGAACTCAAGGCCAGAGCGGTCGTAATGCGCTTGCAAGATCGCCCGCGCGTCGTCGCGGATGCCGATCTTCACGCCAAACGCCGCGGCGATGCAGTCGGCGGTGATATCGTCATGGGTCGGGCCGATGCCGCCCGAGGTGAACACATGGGTATAGGTTGAGCGGAGCGTATTGACCGCCTCGACGATCACCTCATGCACATCCGGCACGACCCGCACCTCGGATAACCGTATCCCCATTTGCGTGAGCCGCGCGGCGAGATGCTGGGTGTTGGTGTCAAGCGTTCGGCCCGAGAGAATCTCGTCGCCGATCACAAGCATCGCGGCGGTCGGATTGGTCATCGGCTTCTCCTTTGGGGCTGGTTTCGGTATAGATCCGGCCCATGCGGTTTTCCACTCCTCTTCTGCCTGCGGTGCTGATCCGCCGCTACAAGCGGTTCCTCGCCGACATCCGGTTCACTGACGGGACCGAGGCGACCGCCCATATCGCCAATCCCGGTGCCATGACCGGCCTGGCCGAACCGGGAACCCATATCTGGGTCGAGCGCAACGACGACCCCAAGCGCAAGCTTCGCTATAGCTGGCAGCTTGTCGATCACCGCACCGGGCATTTCACCTGCGTCGATACCTCGCTTGCCAACCGCGTTGTCGCCGAGGCGCTGGCGGCGGGGCGTATTCCCGAGATGTCGGGCTATGACGTTCATCGGCCCGAAGTGCGCTATGGCGAGCGCAGCCGCGTCGATTTCCTGCTCGCTGGCAAGGGCCGCCGCGACTGCTATCTCGAGGTGAAGAGCGTCACGCTCTCGCGCCTTGCGGGGCTGGCCCAGTTCCCTGATGCCGTCACGGCGCGCGGCGCACGGCATCTGCATGATCTCGCCCATGAGGTGAATGAGGGCCATCGCGCCGTGATGCTGTTCCTCGTCATGCGGACCGACATCACCCACACAGGCATCGCCCTTGATATCGACCCCGCCTACGGCCGCGCCTTCGACGACGCGATGCGCGCAGGCGTCGAAGCGATCGCTTATAATTGCGCGATTGATCCCGGCAGGATCGCGTTCGGCCAGAAGGTCGCGCTGCAGGTCTAGATCATCGCGGCGATTTCGCCTATTTGGCGGAAAAGATGGAAAGGACGCGACGTGGACAATTCCAAGGGCAGGCTGACGAGAGACGGTATCCGCATCTACGAAGACGCGGATATTGCCGGAATGCACAAGGCTGGCCGCCTCGCCGCGCAGATTCTCGACGACATCATCCCGATGATCGAGCCGGGCCGCACCACCGAAGAGATTGACGCCGAGATCACCCGAATGGTCGAAGCGGCGGGCGCCGTTTCGGCAACCGTTGGCTACAAGGGCTATCAGCACGCCAGTTGCATCAGCGTGAACCATGTGGTCTGTCACGGGATCCCGAGCCCCAAGATCCTCAAGGATGGCGATATCCTCAACGTCGATGTGACCGTGATTGTCGACGGCTGGTTTGGCGATACAAGCCGGATGTATGTGGCGGGCAACCTTTCCCGCAAGGCCGAACGGCTGATCCAGGTCACCCATGATGCGTTGATGAAAGGAATCGAGGCGGCCAAACCCGGCAACACCTTTGGCGACATCGGCAACGCGATCCAGACCTATGTCGAGGCCAACCGGATGAGTGTTGTGCGCGATTTCTGCGGTCATGGTCTTGGCCGGGTTTTCCATGCGCCGCCCAATGTTCTGCACTACGGTCGCCCGGGCACTGGCCCCATGCTGGAAGAGGGGATGTTCTTTACCATCGAGCCGATGGTCAACCTCGGCCGCCCCGAGACCAAAGTTCTGGCCGACGACTGGACCGCCGTGACGCGCGACAAATCCCTTTCGGCTCAGTTCGAGCATTCGGTGGGGATCACGGCGGATGGCGCGGATATCTTCACGCTCTCGCCGAAGGGCAAGTTTCACCCGACCTACTGATCGGCGCGCAGGATCGTGATCCATGTGTCGCCGTAGCGGCGCTGGTCGAGAAGTGTCGTGCCCGGCGCGGCGGCCTGCGGAGTGTTTTCCTCCCAGACGATGAGCGCCCCCGGCGCGATCCAACCTCCGGCAAACGCGGCGGCGAACGCTTTCTCGCCCATGCCCTTGCCATAGGGCGGGTCGAGAAAGACGAGGCCATAGGGCGCATCGGGATTGGCGGATAGACGGGTCGCATCGCGGGTGACAAGGCGACTGTCAGCTTCGCGCCGGCATTTGCCGATGTTCTCGCGGATCAGCGATTGCGCCACGCGCCCGTCATCGACAAAGGTGGCCAAGGCCGCGCCGCGCGACAGCGCCTCAAGGCCGAGCGCACCGGTTCCGGCGAAGAGGTCGAGCACACGGGCATCGCTCACCGGATCGTCGAACCGCCAACTCAAAAGCACATTGAACAGGCTCTCGCGCACCCGGTCCGCCGTAGGCCGCAGATGCGCCGCCGCATCGCCCTTGCCGACCGAGGCGAGCGTCAGCCCGCGATGCTGGCCGCCGATGATCCTCACCCTTTGAGCAAAGCCTTCATGTCGGTCGCCGGATCGCGGATCACCTCGGGCTTGGGCGATTTCCCGGCCTCGATGAGCCGCTTGCCGACCATATAGTCGCGCGGATCGTTCATCGCATCGACAGCGATCAACTCGTCGCCGCGATAATACCAGTGCGACTGGCTTTCCCCCGCGCCTTTCCTCAGGTGCACCGCGTCATGACCCATGCTCAGGCCCGCGATCTGAAGTTTGCAGTCGTATTGATCCGACCAGAACCACGGGCGCGGCTCGTAGGCAACATCGCCCCCCATCATGTTTTCCGCCGCAACCTCGGCTTGATCAATGGCGTTGCCAACGCTTTCGAGGCGGATGCGCTGGCCGTGGTAGACGAGCGAAGCGCAGTCGCCCGCCGCCCAGATATTGGGATCGCTCGTGCGGCCGTGGCTGTCGGTCCAGATGCCGTTCTCGATCTGCAGGCCCGCTGCCTCGGCAAGTCGGGTATTCGGCGTGATGCCGATGCCGACGACCGCAACGTCGACGTCGATATGGCTGCCGTCGCTCAGATCGGCGCCAGTCAGGCGTCCCTCGCCGGTCAGGCGCGAAAGGCCAATGCCCTCGCGGATGTCAACGCCGTGGCTCTGGTGCAGATCGCGGAAGAAATCCGAGGTGATCGGCGCGGCGACGCGCTGAAGGATGCGGTCGGCCATCTCGATCAGCGTGACCTCAAGGCCGCTCTTGGCCGCGACAGCCGCAGCCTCAAGGCCGATATAGCCGCCACCGATGATAAGCATCTTGCGGCCCGGCTTCAGCTCGTGCGCGAGCAGGTCGGCATCTTTGAGGTCGCGCATGGTGAAAACGCCGTCAAGATCGCCGCCAATCGCCGCAGGCAGGCGGCGCGGGGTCGATCCGGTGGTCAGGGCGAGCTGGTCATAGGCGAGTATTTCGCCTCCCTCGAGCGTCACAGTTTTCGCGACCGGATCAATGGCCGTCAGATGGGTCGAAAGCCGCAGGTCGATGCCGTGTTCGGCATAAAATTCGGGCGAACGCAGAAACAGGCGTTCAAGCTCCATCTCGCCAAGGAGATAGGCTTTCGAAAGGGGCGGGCGCTGATAGGGCGGAACATCCTCGCCACAGATCAAAGTGATCCGGCCGTCAAAGCCGCTCGTACGCAGCTTGGCGACAAGGCTGGCGCCGGCTTGCCCGCCGCCTACAACAACGAAATGAACCATCACTTGCCCTCTGGTCTCTACAGCACGTCACCCTATATCGTCGCCGAGAACACGGGCAACCGATTTTGGGAGGATAACGGATGATTGAAGTCGGGCAGAAACTGCCGAACGCGACGCTGTCGATGATGGGACCGGAAGGCGTCATGCCGGTGGACCTTGCAGGCCGTCTCAAGGGCCGCCGCGTCATTATCTTCGGCTTGCCCGGTGCCTTCACACCGACCTGTTCTTCCGCGCATCTGCCAAGCTTCATGCGGACCAGGCCCCAGTTCGATGCCAAGGGTGTCGACGAGATTATCTGCCTTTCGGTGAATGATCCCCATGTCATGCGCGCCTGGGGCGAAACCAGCGGCGGCGCGGCGGCCGGGATCACCTTTCTGGCCGATCACGCCGCCAAGTTCACCAAGGCAATCGGCATGGAATTCACAGTGCCTGCCAGCGGCTTCTTCGACCGCTCCAGGCGCTATTCGATGTTTGTCGAGGATGGCGTAGTCAAGGTGTTCAACCCCGAAGTTGACCGGGGCTGTTCGATCTCGGGCGGCGAGACCCTTCTCGACCAGATCTAGTCCTGCTCGGGCACCTCGCCGCGCCGGAACGGGCCATAGCTCGTCAGAACCTCGATCTCGTGGTCGACGGCGCGGCGTTCCTTTGAAAGGAACTGCGCCACCGCCTCGCGGAAGTCGGGATGCCCGATCCAGTGGAGCGAATGGGTCTCTGCGGGCATATATCCTCTTGCCAGCTTGTGTTCGCCCTGCGCCCCGGCCTCGACCCTGAGGCCGTGGGCGATGGCAAAGTCGATGGCCTGATAATAGCACAGTTCGAAATGCAGGAAGGGGTGATGCTCAAGGCAGCCCCAATAGCGGCCGTAGAGGGTCTTGCTGCCGATGAAATTGAGTGCTCCTGCGACGGGCTGGCCCTCGCGCAGCGCAAGGACAAGCAGAAGATCGTCCGCCATACTTGCGCCGATCAGCTCAAAGAAGTTGCGGGTCAGATAGGGGGTGCCCCATTTGCGGCTGCCGGTATCCTGGTAGAAATGCCAGAAGGCGTCCCAGTGGTGCGGTTTGATTGCATCGCCGCGCAGCTGGACGATTTCGCCGCCAAAGTCCTGCGCCTCGGTCCTTTCGCGCCGGATCGCCTTGCGTTTGCGACTGGAAAGGGCGGCGAGGAAATCTTCAAAACCGCGGTAGCCGGGGTTTTCCCAATGATACTGCTGGCTGGTCCGGCGCATGAGGCCGAGGGCCTCGCCGGCGATGGCCTCGGCCTCGGTGCAGAACGTGATGTGAAGCGAGGAAAGGTCATGCTCGGCTGCGACTTGAACTGCGCCTTGGGCAAGGGCGGCGGTGGCCTCGGCCTCATGCCCTTGCGCGGCAAGGAGGCGGCGGCCGGTAGCGGGGGTGAAGGGCACGGCGATCAGGGCCTTGGGATAATAGCTGCCGCCCGCCCGCTCGAAGGCGTGGGCCCAACTGTGATCAAAGACGTACTCGCCCTGGCTGTGATGCTTGATGTAGAGGGGCGCGACGCCTATGACCGCGCCGCCCCTGGTCGCCACGATCGGGCGCGGGGTCCAGTCGGTGCGCCCACCGACCGATCCGCTTTCCTCGAGGGCACTCAGAAACCTATGGCTCAGAAACGGGTTCTCATGGGCGCCATCTGGATCGGCGCAGCGGTCCCAGTCGACAGCATCAATCGCCGCGACACCTTCGTGAATGGTGATCGTGACCGGCGTGCTCATCGGTTTCCTGCCGGAAAGGCCCTCACGCCAGATAGCCCTCGAAGGTGATGTTGTCCGCCGCCTTCCGTGCCTCGGCTTCAAGCTCGGGGGATGTCACGGTCCAGCACAGGATCGCTGCGCCAAGGGCGCGTATCTCGGCGACGCGGGGGCGGCGAAGGTCGGTCACTTCGTGGCTGATGAAGCACGACCCGGTCGCCTCGTAATCAGGGATCGCCCGCAGATGCGCGCAGATGCGGGCCGGAAGCGGCACCCACTCGTCGGGGATATAGGCCGAGGTGGTGATGCCGCGCGGGGTATTGGGGGCAAGCCGGCCCATTTCGGCCACCGCGTGGGGGTTGAACGACATGACAGCAACGGGGCCCTGATACCCGTGAAGATCGCGCGCTACCGCAGCGCCCAGCGGGCCGAGATTGGGGCCCATATGCCCGTCTTGATCCTTGATCTCGATGAGGAGGGGAACCTTGCCCGCCACGGTTTCCAGCACCTCTCGCAAGGTCGGGATGCCCTCGTCGCCGCCAAGAAGCGGGATCGCCCGCAGGGCTGTGGCGTCGAGCGTGGCAATCGCCCCCGTCGTTCCCGTCAGGCGCTCGAGATCATAATCGTGAAACACCATCGCCACGCCGTCGCGCGAAGGCTGAACGTCGATTTCGATGCCAAAACCGGCTTCTACCGCCGCCCGCACCGCGGCCAGCGAGTTTTCCGGCCGGCCCATTGCCTTGTCGTGCAGGGCGCGATGCGCGATGGGCCTGTCAAGGAAAGCGGCCGGCAGCTGCATCATCTGACCTCGAAGATCGCCTCAACCTCGACGGCAACGCCAAGGGGCAGGGACGCGGCGCTCACCGCTGAACGCGCATGACGGCCCGCATCGCCAAAGACCTCGACCATCAGGTCGGATGCGCCGTTGACGACCTTGGGTTGGTCGGTGAAATCGGCGGTGGAGTTGACGAAGCCCACCAGCTTGACCACCCGCACCAGCCGGTCGAGATCGCCGTCACAGGCGGCTTTGAGCTGGGAGATCAGGCTCAGCGCACAGGCCCGCGCGGCGGCTGCGCCTTCTTCAACGCTCATACCCTCGCCAAGCCTGCCCTTGATGAACCCGTCCGGCCCATTGGACACCTGCCCCGAGACAAAGACCTGCGATCCTGTCCGCGCCCATGGCACATAGTTGGCGACAGGCGCGGTCGCCTGCGGCAGGGTGATGCCAAGCTCGGCAAGGCGCGATTCGATACGTCCGGTCATCTCGGGTCTCCATTGATTTTCCCAAAGCTAGTCCGGCGGCACGGGCGATGGAACCGTCTTGTCGCAAATCTTGAGCAGTCCGCCGTTGTGGTGATCCTTGTAGCGTGCAACTCTTGGGGCGCGGGATGTATCCGGTGCGCCACGCTGGGGAAATCCTCTTGTGTTACCTTGTGACTTTTGCCGGCCAAGGGGCTATGTGACCGGTAAAGGTGCCAACTGAGCAGTGATTGGCAAAAACGATGAAAAAGAAAAGCCCAGTTCTCCCTCTCCTGTTTCTGGCAGCCGCGCTGGCCGGGTGCGCCGCCGCGCCGGATGGCAAACTGATCAATGATCCATACGAGCAGGCGAACCGACAGGTTCACGATTTCAACACCGGCCTCGACAAGGCCCTCTTGCGGCCCGCCTCTGAAGTGACCGAAGCGCTGCCCGACGTTCTGACCGACCGTGTGGTTGATTTTGCGGATAACCTTGCCCTGCCAGGCATGGTGGTGAACGGGCTCTTGCAGGGCGATCTGGAGAGCGCGATTTCCAATACGTTCCGCTTTGTCGTGAACACGACGATCGGGGTTGGCGGTCTTTTCGATCCTGCGGACGAGGCCGGCCTCTATGAAAAGTCCACGGATTTTGGCCAGACGCTTGCCGTCTGGGGTGTTCCGGAAGGTGCTTATGTCGTTCTGCCGTTCCTTGGCCCCTCGACCGAGCGTGATACTTTCGGCCTCATCGTCGATTTCGCCTTCGATCCCTTGCAGTTCCTTGTCCCGCCCGAAGCGCAGGAGTTTCAGCCCTACGCCTTTGTCGGCAAGAAGGTTATCAGCCGCGGGCGCTTTGGCGCGACAGTGGACTCGCTGCTTTATGAAAGCGCCGATCCCTATGCGCAGGCGCGCCTTCTGTATCTGCAAAGCCGCCGCTTCGATCTTGGAGTGCCGGTTGACAGCGCCTATATGGAGGGCGGAGTTGATCCCTACGCTGATCCCTATGCCGACTTTATCGACCCCTACGAGGACTTCTAGATGACCGCCGCGATCCGCCGCAGATCGTTTCTGATCTTGACCGCCGCCGCCAGCTTTCCGGGCATGGCTTGGGCCGTGAGCGGTGCGGACGCGCGCCGCCTCGTCGATCTTCTGGTGGCCGACATCAACACGGTGATCGCCAGCGGCAAATCCGAAGCCGAGATGATCAAGGATTTCGAAGGCATCTTCGATCGCTATGCCGATGTGCCGATCATGGCCCGCTATGCGCTTGGCGCCGATGCCCGCAGCGCCTCTGCGGCGCAGATCAAGGCATTCACAGCTGCGTTCCGCACCTATATCTCGGCCAAATACGGCCGCCGCTTCCGCGAGTTTATTGGCGGCCGTATCGATGTTGAGGGAGAGTCGGCGATCCCCCGCGGCGTTCAGGTGGAAACGATGGCCAACCTGCGCGGTCAGGCGCCGTTCCGCGTCGATTTTCATGTGTCTGATGCCTCGGGCAAGGCGCTCTTCTTCAATATCATCATTGAAGGGATCGATATGCTCTTGTCGGAGCGAACCGAGATCGGCGCGATGCTCGACCAGCGACGCGGCGACCTTGACCGCCTGATCACCGACCTTCGCGCGCTATGACCTGTGTTCTGAAGGCTTCGGCCTTTTTGCTTGCGGCCCTGCCCCTGATGGCTGGGGCGACACCTTATGACGGGACCTATCGGCAGGCGGCGAATGCGGAATGCGGCCTGGTCGGTGTCGATGGCGCGTCGATCAAGATCGATGACGGCATCTTCTATGGCGTTGGAATGCAATGTCTTATGGCGCGGCCGGTGAATGTCGTCGACATGGACGCCACGCTCTACACGATGGAATGTTCCGGCGGCGGCGATGTCTGGTCGGAACGGGCGATGGTTATGGATGGCCCGGGCGACCAGAGCATATTCGTCATATGGAACGGCTATGTCTTCCGCTATTCCCGATGTCCCGATCCCGTCGAATAGACGCTAGTTCCCGCCGCCGAGGATCGAGTTCAGAAGGTCGATCAAGAAATTGCCACCCGTTGCTTCGCCCGGTTGCGGACCGAAGAGGATTGGCCCGGTTTCAACTGGTTCGTCCATCGGCAAGGGAACCGGTGTCAGCCCATCCAAGACCCGCACCATCGTCTCGTGCCAGATTTCGGCCGGAAGGCCGCCGCCGGTGACGCCCGAAAGCGGTGTGTTGTTGTCATAGCCCATCCAGACGCCGGTGACATAGTCGCCGGTAAAGCCGATGAACCATGCATCGCGCGAGGCCTGCGTCGTGCCGGATTTTCCGGCGATCTGCCATCCGGGGATGCGGGCGCGCATGCCGGTGCCTTGTTCGACCACCTGCGTCATCATCCAGGTCAACTGCCGCGCCGCGGTTTCCTGAACCACGCGTTCGCCGATTCCGCCGCCCATGCCCATCAGCGGAATCTCGTCGCCCTGTAGGCGCAGCTCGACAAGGCCATAGGGCGCAACCGCCGAGCCGCCGTTGAGGATACCCGCATAGGCGCCCACCATGTCGACCAGGGTCGATTCAGAGACGCCGAGCGCCAGCGCCGGGCCATCGGCCAGATCGCTGGCAACACCAAAGCCGCTTGCCACCGAGCGCACGTTGTCGCGTCCCACCATCTCGGAGACTTTGATCGCCGGGATATTGCGGCTCTCGCGGAGGGCCTGAACGAAGGGGATTTCGCCCTTGAACTCGCCGTCATAGTTCTTGGGGCACCATTCGCCCGAGCCGGGGATGGTCATGCACAGGGGGCTGTCATCGACCAGCTCGAACGGCGAGTGGCCAAGCTCGAGGGCAGTTGCGTAGATGAACGGTTTGAAGAGCGAGCCAGTTTGCCGTGACGCTTGCGTAGCGCGATTGAAGGCGCCGGCGACATTGGTGTTGCGTCCGCCCACCATCGCCCGCACCGCCCCATCGGCGGACATCACGACAATCGCCGCCTGTGCCTCCGATCCTTCCTTGACCTTCTCGTCAAAAACATAGGCCAACGCCTCTTCCGCCGCCGATTGGATGCGCGGATCGAGGGTGGTGCGGTAGATCACGTCCTCGGTCGTGGTGCGGGCAAAATAGTTGGGGGTGATGTCCATCAACCAATCGGCAAAATAGCCGCCCGCGCGCTGCTCGGCCGCGGCCGACAGTTCGGCAGGAGCCGCCCTCGCCAGCGTAGCCTCAAGCGGGGTCAGGTAACCCTGATCTTCCATCAGCCCTATCACCACGTTCGCGCGATCCCACGAGCGCTGGAGATTTGCGGTCGGGGCGTAGGTCGAGGGCGCCTTGAGAAGGCCAGCAAGGATCGCAGCCTGGCTTGGGTTTACCGAGGCGGCGGAAATGCCGAAATAGCGCTGGGCGGCGGCCTCGAAGCCGCGGGTGCCAGCGCCAAGGTAGGCCCGATTGAGATAGAGGGTGAGGATTTCGTCCTTGGTATAGGCGATCTCCATGCCCATCGCATAGATCGCCTCCTGAACCTTGCGCCAGAGCGTCGTGCGGCGGCAGTCGGCCTCGTAGGCGGCTTCGTCTTTCCAGATCTCGGGATCGAAAGGCTTGCCCAGGCAGAGGAGTTTTGCGGTCTGCTGGGTGATGGTTGACCCGCCGTTGCCCGAGAGCGGCCCGCGCCCTTCCGAAAGGTTGATACGGACCGCGCCCGCCACGCCGCGGGGGCTGATGCCGAAATGGCTGTAAAAGCGCTTGTCCTCCGTCGCAATCACCGCGTTCTTGAGATGCGGCGCGACAAGATCGGCGGTGATGACGCCGCCGAACTGATCCCCGCGCCAGGCGAAAACCTCTTCATTTCGGTCGAGCATGGTTACGGAGCCTCGGGCCCGGCCGTCGACCAGATCGGTTGCAGGCGGCAGGATCGCGGCGATGTAGACTGCGGCAGCGCCAACCAGAAGGCCCGAAATGAGTCCGACGCGCCAGCCGATGCCCCAGAAGAGGCGGACGATCCAACGCAATGTGCCGCGAACCAGTGTCGCCAGCCAACTCAAAGCTCCGCGACGGACGGGCCTTTTCGACTTGGTCTTGGGTTTGCGCGAATTGGCCTTGGGCTTGGGCTTTGACGCCGGCTCGGCATAGCGCTTGTCCGCCACCAGAGGCGGTTTCTTCCTGCCTGAACCACGCATTGCCTGTCTGTGCCCGTCATCGGTTTGTTGTTTGGCCGGACCATAAACCCATCTGCACGGAATGTTGAGCGGGATGAGTCGGTCCAGGCACCTTTTTGATCAGCCTGATATTTAGGCATCTCGACCGCCAAGTGCAAAAAATGTGCAATCTTTGACGTCTTGGGTAGTTTGCAAGCGCAGCATTTTCTTGAGACTTCCCCATTCCCCCGCCCTCATGGTCCTGCGAACGGCCAACTGCTCCGGCCGTAGAACCGACCACGGACAAGGGGAAAAGCGTGAAACTCATCATTGCGACAATCAAACCGTTCAAGCTTGAGGAGGTGCGCGAAGCTGTTACCGCCACGGGCGTGCGCGGCATGATGGTGACGGAAATCAAAGGTTTCGGCTCTCAATCGGGCCACACCGAAATCTATCGCGGCGCCGAATATGCCGTGAACTTCGTGCCGAAAGTGAAACTCGAGATTGCAGTGCCCGACAGCCTTGCCGACGAGGTTGTCGCGGTGATCGCCAAGACCGCCAAGACCGACAAGATCGGCGACGGCAAGATTTTTGTTCTCGATCTCGAATCCGCCCTGCGGGTCCGGACCGGCGAAACCAACGAGGACGCGCTGTGAGCGCGCGAGAGGGAAATGGGAAAATGCTGAACACGTTGAAAATTTCCGGCGCGGCCGGACTTGCCGCCCTGATGGCGGCCCCGGCCATGGCGCAGGAGGCGGGGCCGGTGATGGACAAGGGCGACGTGAGCTGGATGCTCGTCTCGACCATTCTGGTGCTTTTCATGATCCTGCCGGGCCTTGCGCTGTTCTACGGCGGCCTTGTGCGGTCGAAGAATATGCTTTCGGTTCTCATGCAGGTCACGATGATCACCGCGATGGTCATGGTGATCTGGGTGGTCTACGGCTACTCCTTCGCCTTCGGTGGCGGAGAAGGCCCGTTTTGGGGCGGCACGGCCAAGCTCTTCCTTGCCGGCGTTACCGCCGACAGCATGGCAGCGACCTTTTCGGACGATTATGTGATTCCCGAGTTCGTGTTCATCGCCTTCCAGATGACCTTTGCGGCGATCACGCCTGCCCTGATCGTCGGCGCCTTCGCCGAGCGCATCAAATTCTCGGCGGTGCTTCTCTTCACCGCGATGTGGGTCACGGTTGTCTATTTCCCGGTTGCCCACATGGTCTGGGATGCCAACGGCCTGATCTTCAACATGGGCGCGCTTGATTTCGCGGGCGGCACGGTTGTGCACATCAACGCCGGCATCGCCGCGCTCGTCGCCTCGATCATCGTCGGTCCGCGCCTTGGCCTCGGCAAAGACATGATGGCCCCCCACTCGATGACCCTGACGCTCGTCGGCGCAGGTATCCTCTGGGTTGGCTGGTTCGGCTTTAACGCTGGCTCCAACCTCGAAGCCAACGGCGGCGCTGCCCTCGCCATGATCAACACCTTCACGGCGACCGCTGGCGCAATCCTCGCCTGGGCGGCAGTGGAAGCAATCATGCGTGGCAAAGCCTCGATGCTGGGCGCTGCTTCCGGCCTCGTCGCTGGCCTCGTCGCTGTCACTCCGGCGGCGGGCTCGATCGGCCCGGTCGGCGCGATCGTCCTCGGCGGCCTTGCGTCGACGGCTTGCTACTTCTTCGTGGCTGTCGTCAAGAACCGGTTCGGCTATGACGACAGCCTCGATGTCTTTGGCATCCACGGCATCGGCGGCATCATCGGCGCCGTCGGGACCGGCATCTTTACTGCACCCGGCCTCGGTGGCGTCGGTGGCGACGATTATTCGATCGCCTCGCAGACCTGGATCCAGATCGAAGCGGTCGCCATCACCATCGTCTGGTGCGGCGTGGCCTCGGCTGTCCTTCTCTACATCACCAAGGCCATCACCGGCCTGCGTGTTGAAGGCGACGACGAACGCCGTGGTCTCGACCTTAGCTCGCACGGCGAGCAGGCCTACCATAGCTAAGTCCAAAGACCCTTCCCTGAGGACAAGGCGAACCTGGGGCGCGGAAACGCGCCCCTTTTTTGTGGCTCAGACGCCGGCGTCGATGATCGCTTTTGCAAGGATCGGAATAGTGTCCGAGTTGAGGCCGGCGATGTTCATCCGGCTGTCGGAGACCATGTAGATGCCGCTGTCGGCGCGCATCTTTTCCACCTTCTCGGGCGTGGTGCCGATGCGGCTGAACATTCCGCGGTGATGGGCGATGAAATCGAAGCGGTCCGTGTTCGACTGGCGGCGCAGTTCGTCAGCAAGCTGGGTCCGAAGGCCGAGCATCGTGCCCCGGATCTCTTCAAGCTCGGCCTCCCAATCGGCCCGAAGCACCGGATCGCCAAGGATCGTCGAGACGACCCGCGCGCCGTGGTCGGGCGGGAAGGAATAGTTTTGCCGGTTGAGGAAGGCGAGGTTGGCCTGCGCCAGCTTGGCCTGCGCCTCATCGCGGGCGACGGCCATCAGGATGCCGGTGCGCTCGCGGTAGATGCCGAAGTTCTTCGAGCAGGAGGCCGCGATCAGAACCTCGTCCATACCGGCGGCCACCATGCGGGTCGCTGCGGCATCGGCCGAAAGGCCATCGCCAAAGCCTTGATAGGCGATGTCGACCATCGGCACAGCGCCTTTGGCCTTGAGAAGAGCAATCACCTCGTCCCACTGCGCTGCATCGAGATTGGCGCCGGTCGGGTTGTGGCAGCAGCCGTGCAAAAGAACCACATCGCCCGCCCTGAGGCCCTGAAGATCGGCCATCATCCCTGCGAAATCGACGCCGCAGGTTGCCTCGTCGAAATAGCGATACTCGGCCATCTTCATACCAAGGTATTTGATGATCGAGGGATGGTTGGGCCATGTCGGGTTCGACAACCAGACGGTGGCCTCGGGCGAGGCAAGGCGGATGAGCTCAAGCGCCTGCCGGATCGCGCCGGTGCCGCCGGGGGTGGCGACTGCGCCGATCCGCTCGCGCGCGACCGCGCCATCGAGGACAAGACCGATCATCGCGTCAAGAAAGGCCGGATCGCCCGCAAGGCCGACATAGGCCTTGGTGTTCTGGCTTTCCCAGATCTTCTTTTCGGCGGCCTTCACCGCACGCATGACGGGCGTCAGGCCGGTCGGATCCTTGTAGACACCCACCCCGAGGTCGATCTTGTCGGTCCGCGGGTCTTCGCGGAAAGACTGCATGAGCATCAGAATCTTGTCGGCAGGCTGGGGTTTGAGATGCTCGAGCATCAGGCTTCTCCGGTTGCGATAGGAAGGTCGGCATACATGCCCCATTCGGACCATGAGCCATCGTAGATCGAGTGATCGCGCTTGCCGGTGAGTTCAAGGCCAAGCGCAAGGACCGCAGCAGTCACGCCCGATCCGCAGGTGCAGATTGCGGGCTTGTTCAGATCGACACCAGCCGCCTCGAACGCCGCGCGGATGTCGGCGGCGCCTTTCATCGTGCCATCGGCTTTCAGAAGGTCTTTGAAAAACACATTGCGCGAGCCCGGAATGTGGCCAGAACGCAGGCCGGCACGCGGCTCGAGCGCTTCGCCGCGGAAACGGGCGGGGGCGCGGGCGTCGATAATCTCGAAATCCCCCAGCTTGGAGGCGCGGGCGACTTGCGTGACGTCTTTCACCATCTGGTTCTGGCGGGTCACGGTCATGTGCCGGTCGCGGATCACCGGATCGTCGTCGTCCACGGGGCGCCCTTCGGCAAGCCATTTGGGCAGGCCACCGTCAAGGACGGCGATGTCGGTCTTGCCCATGAGCCGGAAAAGCCACCAGACGCGGGCCGCCGAGAAAAGCCCCGCGCCGTCATAGACGACGATCTGGTGCCCATCGCCCACACCCATCGCCCGCATCCGGCTCATGAATTTTTCCACCGGAGGGACCATGTGCGGCAGGTCCGACCGCAGATCGGAAATCTCGTCGATATCGAAGAACCGCGCACCCGGAATATGGCGCTCGAGGTATTCGGCCTTGGGGTTGCGGTTCTCGGTCGGCAAATACCACGAAGCATCGAGAATCCGCAGATCGGGGTCGCGCAGATGCGCCTCGAGCCAGGCGGTCGATACGAGGGTCTTGGGGTTGGAGTGATCCTGCACGCTCATGGCCTGCCCCTTTTCCGCAGCAATCGGGTCGGCCCCGTGACTACCCGCAAGGGGGCCGACAGGCAAGGATCGGAATCGCGGGTGCGGCGTCAGGGCTGGCCTTTGGCACCCCACAGAAGCCACGCAATCTGATCCTCGGGCAAAAGCGTGCGCATCCGTGCGTCAAAGGCGGCAAGCTGATCGTCCGAAAGCTTGCCCTCCCACTTGTTCGAGGTGCCGCTGTCGAAGAATTTGGCACTGAGATACGAAATATCCCCATCGACCGACTTGTCGCCCTCGATGGCTTTCTTCTTGAGGCTGGCAAAGCTCGTGTCCTGCGCGATCTGATCAACCAGCGGGCCGGAAGCATCCATGCCCAGTATGCGGGCAAAGCGTGCGACTGTGCCGTGCAGATCGGCCTTCATGTCGGCATAATGAAAGATGTGGAAATTCGGCAGGTGGTCCCACTTCTTGAACGACTTGAAGTGATAGACGATGGAATGCAGGTCGATCGCGTCGTTCGCT
>Ga0222714_10001350_pt1 | contig 27642 bp, 35 predicted proteins | sample C33_3DmetaG_FD_165048 | JGI IMG/M metagenome (GOLD analysis project Ga0222714, IMG submission 165048) | Estuarine water microbial communities from San Francisco Bay, California, United States - C33_3D | ecosystem: Environmental > Aquatic > Marine > Unclassified | place: USA: California...
CCGAGAAGTTGTCGTTGCACTTGATGAAGGCATCACGCAACGGATCTCCCGTTCCATCATTGGGTACTGTCCCGACGTCGATTGGCTGCTGTGCCATACCTCAGTATTTCTTGCTGAACTTAGTGTTCGTCGGTGAGAAGCCGACCTGCAACTTGGTTCCCCCGCATTTCACGCGCACCTCGGGGTTGTCCCGCTCCACCTCACGCAGGAACTGAGAGTCTTTCCAGCACTCGTAGCCTAGTTTTGCGCCCCAATGATGGTACAGCGTCGGGTCGATACGCATACGCAACCGACCAATGCCGTCGATGCTGCGAAGATCCTGCTGGCTGTCCTTTGCGATGCGCTTCTGGTGCACTTCGGCATTCACCAGATCCGCGTGATATCCGGTAGCCAGTTCTTTGACCACATCCTGACGCAGTTGCGCCGGGAGTCCTTCGAGTACGTTGTCTAGTATGGGTGATTGCATGGTATAAAAAAGGGGAGCACCCACCGATATGGCAGATGCTCCCCATTGAGTGATTGATTACGACGCACCAGCGAACATGCCGAAGCCACCGGGGTTCTTCACCACGAGGCCGGCAATGGCCTGCACGAGACGGATAGGACCGCCGCCAGCGTCAGGGAGATCCTTGACCTCGGGCAGCTTGCAATACCGGATCTCAACCATGTCCATCGGGATGACGTAACCACGATAGGCTTGCGAATCCAAAGCCGCAGAGTTCTTGCCACCGATGAAGGTGGTCGGATGTAGCACGATGCGTCCGAAGTCCCCCTCGAACAGATCGAGCGAAGAGGTGAACGTGGAGCTGGACAGCTCCTGATTGAACGTGCGGACGCTGGTGGCAGCGATGCTGTTCGTGTTGGCAACCTGCGTGGCAGAAGAGCTGGTCAGGTTGGTGAACGCACGCTTCAGGGTCGTGCCGAGGATGCAGTCGTAGTCACGATACACGCCCGTCTTGGAGTAGATGGCGGTGAGGACGTTCTGCACGGTGGACTCAGCGAAGTTCGCCGAGGTGACGGAGCTGATGGCGTTGGTGGCCGCAGTGCCCGGGGTCACGCCGCCAGCAGGAGCGAAGGCGGAACCGGAGGCAAGAGCACCAATGTTAGAGCTGTTGGTGCCGAGGAGCCAGTTACCGAGGGAACCAGTCTGGTAGGCAGTGGAGGAACCGTTGTCCTGCTGCGCCGCCTGATTGGTGCAGAGGAACGTACTCTCCATATCCCGTTTAATCTCAACAAGGAGCTTTGCAACCGAGTATGCGATTTCGCTTGCAGCACCAGCAACATTCTGCGTCTCGGCGATGAAACCAACACGAGCGTTGCGACGGAACGCCTGAGCGTAGTTGGTAACGCGCAGACGATTGGCCGACTCGTTCGTGTAGCTGGAGACGTCAGTGCCGTCGATCACGCCGCCAAGCTGAGGGGCGGAGTAATCGTCACATTGCCATGACATGACTACGTTTCCAAGATCCCTCCCCTTGGGAGACATCGACACAAAGGGTGTACTTTTAGCGTCGACGTTAGCGATATAGTCGGCCAATTCCTCGCGGACGCCGACCTGATTGTTTACACCAAGATATGCCATAGTATTAGGTTTTTAGAATTGTGTGTTGAAGCAACCGCGACAGATCAGCAGTGCTCCCACTTTGGCTGAACGCCTTCTTCGCAGACCTCGCCGCATCGTTGGCCTTGTCAGACTTGACCGGACTCGCCTTGGGAGCCGCAGGCTGCTTCGGGGCCACCTTCACAGGGGCCTTTGCAACCTTCGCACTCTTCTCGCGTTCCATTCGAGCCTTCCGACCTTCTAGGAAGTCACCGATGGCAATCTGATAATCCGGAAACGACGCAAGCTGTGGCATCTGCCGCAACACCTGCTGCGCTTCCGAATACGTCGGATTGCTCCGGTCCTTCCACCAAGGATACGATGCCTCCGCAACTGGCCGCACTTGTTTGTAAGTGTTGAGGAATTGGTGCCGCGTTGGGATGTGAACATCCAAGGCATCCTCGACTCGTCGCCGAATCGCCTTGATCTCATCCGCGCTGTACTCTTTCCCGCCCACCTCGCATCCGTCAGCGTTGTCCTCGCACCATCTCTTCAACTCCCGGGCCTTGCGGTACTCATCGCTGAGTTTCGCCTCGTCCCAGATGTCGGAGAACGGGTTATCGGTCGTCGCTGCCGCCTGCGGTACTGCCGCCTGCTGCTCAAGAGCTTCCAGCTTCGTCCGCGCCTCATTCAGCTCCCGCTCCAAGGCTTCCGCTTTTGCTGCGGCTTCCTTCTTTTGGGCAACGAGCTTGTTGATGCGCTTCTGGACTCCAGCCGGTTCGTCCTCGGTAGCGTCTTCAGTCTGCTGAGAAGTCTCTTCTTCCTCAGCGGGATCCTCCACGGGTGTCGCCTCCCCGGTCTCAGCAGTCTCGGACGCTGACTCCTCGGCAACCGGCTCATCTGCACTCGCAGCGGCTGGTTCCGGTTCCTCGACAGCTTTCGGATTCTCAGAGAACCGAGTCTCCAACAGTTTCGCCAACGCCACCGTGTCGAGCGGGAGCGGGTTGAGCGGTTGTGCCGTGTTTTGTTGGGGTGTCGCTTCCCCGGTTTGTGTTGCTTCCATGCTTTTTAGGCCCTGCAAGTCGGGCATACTACGACAGGGTTTAACGCTAAACCCAGAAAGCTGAAGCCCTGATGAACCACGTTATCGCTAACGTCAACAAAGAAAAAATAACTCAGCAACTTGGAATTTACACAAGAAACCCACCCGGTCTCAGCTTATGGGTTTTCTGTGGGTCTGTTTTTCAGTGAAATTCCTTATGTTTTTGCTGAGTTCTAGGATTCCTGTGGGTTTTTTGTGGGTTTTCTATGGGTCTGTGGGTTTGCAGGTTTAGACCCCCTATCTTTGAAAACCATTTAAGTCCCGCTTTTGTGGGGACTGTACCGAAAACAGGGGTTCTAAACCCGCAAAGCCGCAGCTATTCCACGTCCAGCTTCAGACCCATCTCCACGAGGAACGAGCGTGCATCCGATAGAGCAGCCGCCCTTCCACAGTTGTAGGCCCGCGCCTCTGGAGTCAGTGCCGAGTTGATCGCTGCGGAGACCTCGTCAGCAATCAATTCACCCAGCACCTGCCGCAATGCACGCAGCACCGGCTCATGTTCCCCCACACCACCCAGCGCCATCTTGAGCTGTTCGTCGGTCATTCTCATTGAGGAGTCGCTCCGGGTTGCACACCAAGCCGTCCAGTGACCGCGTTCTGCTGCTGTTGCACGCTGAATTGCAGGTTCTCGACGTACTTCTGCAAATTCGCTTGGAACAACGGATCCTGCTGAACCTGCTGCTGGTATTTCGGGTTCGCCTGCAGGATCTGCTGCGCGAAGTTCAACCGAGCCTGCGCCGTAGGATCGTTCTCACGCAGCTTCGGAGGATTTCCAAGGCTCATCAGGCCAAGTTCGTCGTTGGTCTCGTCGAACATCTTCTGCGAGGCCGGTCCAGCCTGCATGATAAGCTCATTCGCAAGCGTCGGATCAATCGCACGCAACGCCAGACCCACGAGCTTGGTGCGATCCACCACACCAACGCTGTCCAGAGGCAACACGAGGCTCGAAAGCGCCTTGAGCTTCTCGGTCACAAGGTCGGTCTGCAGCTCCCGCACGTCGAACTTGAGGCTGACATCGAACTCTTGGACGTTGGTGCTCAGGGGAACGTTGCTGCCGGTGATACGCGCCACTTCCTCTGGCCCGGTGTACTGCAACGTAAGGCTCAGGACCTGCCGGAACGCCTCGGTCCAGCCGTGCAGCCAGTTGTTTACGAGCCGTTGCTGACGCATCTGGGTGAGCGCAGGAGGCACCTTTTCGGTGGGCCTTCCGAAGTACCGATCCACCTGCGTCTCGATGGCTGCGATGAGGTTAAACGCCACGCTCGGCTCCCGGGCAGGCGGCTGCATGAACGAGATCTCACCCGGACGCAGCACCGGAATCTGCACCGCAGGCCCTAGACGCAGGTTTCCGCCCCGAGTCTTTGGCACTTGGATGGGAGGAATCGTGTTGAGGCTCGTGTAGTCGAAGATCGAGTCGCGCTGGGCCTTGATCTCGTTCTGCCAAGTCGCGCAGATCTCCGGAACGCCACGGCTCTCGACGATCTTTCGGTGGATCACCTCAGAACGCCACACGATGAACGGATATTGCCCGTGCTCGTAGTCGATCAACTCGAACTTGCCCCAAGCATTGCCCACTTGTGGACAGAATACTGTGCAGTAAACGCCCGGGACACCGTCCTCATCGAGCGCTTTTTGATACGCGTAGACAACCTCGATCAGGTTCTCACGGTCGAGCACCGCATTATTCGTCAGCCCAATCGTGTAGGTGTAGTCAGAGAAGTTGGAGAACCGTCCCCTAGTGGCAATCGCCTGCTTGGCCCACTCCTCATCCCAGTCGTCGGTCTCGACATGCTGCATCACCTCGATCTCGGTCATGTAGCAACGCCTGAAAACCACACGCGCAGACTGGATGTCGGTCGTCTCCGGCGGGAAAGCCAGCTCATCATAGGGAGCCAACGCCGCAACACTCGGAGAGTTCTTCACCAGCGTCGGCACATAGATCTCGCACTCACCCTCCTCACGCAGATCCTTCACACACTCCAGAGCCTTGCGCTTCTTGAGATTCGGGAAAGCCGCCATGAGCAGCTCGGCCAACTGATCGGTGGCATCCGGATTCGCTAGAAGATTCGGCAGGTCCGCCAGCACGCTTCCTTGAGGGCTCTGAGCCGCGATCTGCATGAGCTGCTCGACCGTGACGTACTGCTCCTTCTGCCCGATCTCCTGCTGCCACGAGACATGGCATCCGGCCCAGCCGTAGGTCCACAGATACTGACTCAGCAGCTCCACCTCACGGGTCATGTCCGTGTAGAGCTTCTGGTTCATCACCCAGTCCATGAGGCTGTGCGCCGTCACCGCGGTGTCCAAGCTACGCACGTTGGTGGGAGCCACGCGCAGCATCGAGCGCCAGAAGGCCGTGGAGCACACATCGACCAGCCCGTTGACCACCTCGTCGGCCAGCGGGATCCGCGTATCGGAGGCACCGTCCCAAGGGAAAGCCATCTTCCCGTTGGGCTGGTTGTCGTTCCACTTCTTGCCGTCCCCGCTCTGACCGTCCCAGCGGCAGTACCGGGTGTTCTCGGCCTGCCCTACCCTCGTCCCCAGACCAAAGTCCGTTGCCGCACGGCGCAGCTCCTCGTTCAGCGCCCCCACGTCCGGCGCGTCACCCACATGCGCCATTGCATCACCACTGGTCTTGTAGCTCGTTGCGTATTGCATCTGCAGCCCTTTGGTCTCTTTTTGCTTAAAAAGCAACGCTAATACCCCCCTCCGCCGTAGCTATCCAGCCCGCCGGCACCCACATGCTCGATCTTGGAGATAAGCAGCATGCCCAAGCAGTCGATGGGATCCTTCGATGCACCCTTCTGCCCATCCCTCCCAGTATGCTCGCTCATGCACCAGATCAGATTGTGAAGATCGTCGACCACGTAGAGCCGCGGTTCGTTGAGTGACGTCAGTGGCTTGGTGGCGTCGTAACTCAGATCCGAGTTGATGGCAGCCGTACGCTGGTCAACCGGCACACCCGGGGCTGGAATGAACGCCATGCCATCGTCCTGATCGCTAGGCTCGGCCAGTAGGTCAATCAATGTTGTACCACCCTGCTCGCTGAGTGCCGGACTGCCACCTGCCCTCGGGTCAATCAGCCGCATCACCGGCTCACCACGGCCAATCTCTTCCTCGATGGTCCTGAATAGCTGCCGGTACTCGATGACGCTCCGACCCGCCTCCAACGTCTGCGCTGGCCCCGGCTTCCCGTCCGCCTTCTCGCTTGCCAGCGCCCACTCGCCGTACCCGGTGAAGTCCGGGAACTCGCGCACCACCACCTTCCTCCCGTCCTCGTAGACCAATAGCCATAGGCAGTACCAGTTACGGCTGCCAGCCGGGTCGCAGACCATGTACAGCGTGCCCCCATCCGGAATCTTGCTTCTAGGTATGCAGTGCGTCTCGGGTCGGAACCTCGCAAACGCCTTGCCGATGTTGTCAGAAGCCCAGCCATAGGCACGCGTCAGGATCTGCCCCATCGGCGCTCCCACCAGCTTGGAACGCATCTCATCCCACGGGTTGTAGGGGTTGTCCTCAGAGAAGAAGAACACCGTGGACCGATTCTGCTTCTCCAGCCGCATAACCCTAGGTGCCTTCCCTACAGGCCATGTGGGCAATCCCTGCTTCCCAACCAGCATCTGACCCTTGTGCCACTCGGTAATGGCAGCCCCACCAGTGAACTCCTTGTACACGCTCGCCACACCCTCCAGCGGGGTCTGGGTCACCAGCAGCTTGCCCCTGCGTGTAACCAACCGGTACCTCAGCGTATCTACCCAGCTCTGCGGCACCAGCTCGTCGCACCAGATCAGGTCCGCCTCCCGACCCTCAATCGTGTTCTCCGACTGCGTGTAGTTCAGGAAGTCGCACCTCGAACCGTTGGGCAAGATGAAGGAGCCATCCGTGAAGCCGTTCTTCCGGCTGTAGTTCAGGTAGTGGATCTTCCCCTTCTTCGTCGCCTTCAAAGCCACCGGTAGGTACTGGTAGATCGCAGGCTGTTGCACCGTGACACTCGTGGCGTTGCTGGTATGGCAGCACAGCACGTTGCAGTTCTCCTTGCTCAGCAGCGTCTCCACCACCCGCCTAGCGGCCCACAGGGTCTTCCCAGCCCGGTTGCCACCAGAGATCAGCAACTCGCTACACTCAGCCCATACCCGATTCGCCAGCTCCCAGTGGTCCGGTACGAAACCGTAGGTGAAGGGATCAGCCTTCTCCAGCAAGCACAGTTGGGTCCGCTGGTCGCGTAGCTCCAAGGCTCGGGGATGATCCGCACGGACCTTCGGGATCACAGGATGCTGCGGCTGCTCGTTCCACCACGCGATGTTGCACTTCTCACGGCAGAAGCGGTTGGTCTCCTTGTCCGGTATGAACGACTTGGAGCAGGTCAGACACTTCCGGGCAGGGCGATTTGCAAAGTTTTTTCTCTCTGAAGAATGCGTCGCCTTTGTCGGCCCCTCGGAATGCTCGACCCCCTCCCCCCCTATGCCTGACGCATCCGGTATGACCGACTCGGATTCTTCACGATGATACTGGCTTATGCTTGGCATCAGATCCTCTCAATTAAATATAATACCTATTGTGCCCTGCGTTCAGGAGCCTTCCGGGAGCACCTCTGCGTTGGTCTCGACCTCGACAACGTCTTGTTGGCCCTTGGTGCCTAGCTCCTTCATCAGGTCCCGGTGGCTTGCCGTTAACGATAAAGAAGCGTGAATTGACGTGGGTTGGCCCTTTAATGTGTTTAACTTATCAATAGCCACAGCCAGCGATATGGGTAGGGTCCTACTATCTATCTCCTCGATCGCCGTATCCGCCAGCCTTCTGGTCCCCTTCCAGATGGCTACCTCGAGAAACCCGGTAACGTCTGACCGCCAAGCCTCTTCGTTGTCCGGGTAGTCCTGTGGCACCTTGACGCCTCGCACGAGCTTGAACGCGGTGCCTTGGCATAGGCCGGTTTCGTCCGAGATCTTGGCGAGTGACTTGTTGGTCAGCACACCTTCCACGACTGTGTCTGCGATGTCTTGGGTGAGCTTGGAGTTGTGGTGCTGTCCGGGGTGATTGGTGACCTTGTAGTCGTGTTCCTCGGCTAGGGCCTTGATCTTATCTGCTAGGGCCTTCGGGCAGCGTGGATCGTCACGCAGAGCCCAAGAAACCATGTTCCGGTCCGTGTTGGCCAGCTTGGCTAGTGTGTTCTGCGAGACTGCCTTGGTGGGCTTACCCATCAGAGCGTGAAGTTAAAGTCTCCCCAGTGACGCAGGCGTTCTTGCGGGGTGTACATGTACTGTTTGACCCCAGCAAGTGTGAGCCGGGCTGAGGCTGCGTAGTCCTCGGAGAGGTAATCCTTACCCTTGTCGCATTCGAGCAGGAAGGGCAGCCAGAGCGTTGGGAACATGCCTGCCATCTCGTCGTTAGCCCAGTCTATGCGGTAGGGGTGTGGCACGGCATCGGTGGCTAGGATCTCCAGAGACTGCTCCAGAGCCTTACGGGGTATCGCTACGGCACCGCTCGCAAAGAATAGTATGGGTGTGAGGCTAGGCTCATCCTCCAATGGAGTAGCCTCGGGCTTGGGGCGATAGGCTGGCCTAGGAGGTAGTGCCCTGCAGGAGTAGGGCATACAGACGGCTGCTTGGTGCTTGTGCGCTAGGTCCGCCATGATCATCAGGTCCGCTGTTGAGAACTGAATGTCATGGTCCAACTGGATCCAGACGTCTTTGTCGTCATCCAAAAAGAACTTGGTAGCTCTACACCTAGAGCGAGAGATTAACGCATCCTCTCTGATAGTACGCAAAGCAGCGTAGCGAGTACGTTGAGCAAAGTAATTAGCGAGATCTATCCAAGAGGTTAATACCGCGGAGTGCATATCACCATAAGCGTAGCAGGTGACATGTACCGACGGTGGTTTCTCGATGATATCCACTGATTTGATCTTATTAGACATATATACTTAGAGTATAGTTATACTTAGTTAATTACCTTATCAATCATTGCATTGAGATATGACTCCGGAGCAATACGAATATGCTCAAAGCCTCGGATGATGAGCCTATAGGCTGGGTCTGACTCGGACATGGAGAACCTAGCGGCTACCTGCTCTGGTGAGGCACTGCCTGATCTGACACTACGGACCACCCAATCCCGGTAGGCGGGTGGGATCATGCGTAGTGCGTACTCTAGGTCTTCCATGCGATGCTGTTTCTTGGAGCTAGGATGCCCCTAGGAGGCGTTTTGTTCTCTGGCGAGGGTCACCATAGCGCAACTCATCTCCTAGGGGCTTGTAGGGTCTTAGAACAGGTTGTCGTCTACCGGGGTGTGGGTAGCTGCTGGACGGGGAGCCTTGGTCGAGTGCTTCCATGAGCCGATGATGGGTCCACGTTCACCTCGGTCACGGGCTTCCTTGGAGACGCCTTGGACGATGAAACCATCATTGCCGTACTTGTCCGGTCCGCTCTTGGATTCCAGAAGGGTTACTTCGAGGAACTTACCGGTCTTACCTTCGTACAGATACTGTTTATCTACTTTGCTGACGTTAATGTTGCATCTGATCATGTTATGTTATGTTTGTTTGTTTACGAATCCTGCAACAGCGCAGGTTCAAATCTACAATAGGCACCTTCGTAATGGCATGTCACCAGTCCACACTCGCCGTCTCGTTGCTTTGCGATTGAGATAGTGGCTTCACCTCTTGGTTCTACTCGGTTGCGGTCTAGGAGGAGGACCGTGTCTGCGTCTCGCTCGATCTGTCCAGAGTCTGCTAGGTCACTGAGTCTTGGCTTACGTCCCTTCTCCTTTTCGGATTCACGGTTGAGCTGCGCGAGAGCCAACATAGCCACTCCAGTCGAAGCTGCACAAGCCTTCAGCGTTCCGGATACCTCGGCCACCTCGTAGGTTCGCTTCTCGTAGCGTCCGCTTGCGCCGATCTTCTGCAGATAGTCCACGATTACCAGCTTGATGCCATGCTTCCGGACAGCTCGTCGGATGGCTGAGGTTACGGTGCCGATCTTAGCCCCAGCGGATAGGTCTAAGAAGTGGATCGGTGAGTTCTTGATCTTGATGTTGGCCGCTTGGATCCGGGCCATGTCGTTGTCCTTGAGCTGACCCGTCTTGATCGACTGCATGGACACCCCGGAGATGCACGAGACGAGGCGTCTGGTGATGGCATTGGTGGACATCTCGCAGGAGACGAACAGGGTGGGGACTTTGTGCAGCACCGTAGCGTTGGCCACGATGGAGGTGCCCATGGCTGTCTTGCCGATGCTGGGACGTGCGGCGACTAGGGTAAGCTCCCGGTATTGCAGGCCATCGAGCATGGAGTCGAGCCTTGGTATGCCAGTCGGCACGCCGCTCAGTTCACCGTTGCGCTTCCAACGTTCCTGCGTGGCCTCGATGAAGCTGACGATGGCATCCTTAGCATTGCATGAGTCGGTCTGTGGTGCCGAGTCTAGGACCATTCCGGATTCCACTTGTTTGAGCACCTCGTCGATGCTCACCGCTGAGTTCCCGGAGCCTTCGATGATCTTGGAACCCAATTCCCGCAGCTTACGACGTAGGTGCGCCTCGCGTATGTTGTCCGCGAAGTAGCTGACCATGCTGGCTGAGGGACACGAGGACATGGCCTCTGCCCAAGTGGCCATCGGGATCTCCAATGACCCGTGAGCCTTGTTCCACTCCTTGGTGAGCCTCTCCATGGACGCCGGTTGGTTCTGGCGCACCAGTCCGGCTATAAGCTCCAACGTGAACCTGACGTCCTCGTTGACCAGCATCTCCGGCTGAACCAATGAGACCACTTCGGAGGCCACGTCCGTGTCGCCGGAGAGACATGCCCCTAGGATTCCCAGCTCATCCTTGGGCGCGAAGTAGGCGTCCGAGTTCATCCCATGGCCTCCATGAGGGCGATCTGCTCCGCCGTGTACTTGCTGGTGTCAGGGGCGTGGCGTTGAGGCTGGGGTTGGTACGACTCCTTGGGCGGAAAGATTCCAGACCATCCGCTCGCCATGGAGTGGTCAACCGCAGACGGGAACGTAGCCGCCGTGAACTCTCTGGACCACTTCGTCAGTGCCGCTTTGAGTCCGGTCTGCTTGTAACCCTCGCGACGCTCCGACTTGTACTTCAGCCAGAGCTTCACGGCTTCGAGACAGTTCTCGGTCCGAAGGATCTCCGGCAACTCGATATCAAAGGCAACAACCCAAGGCGACTTATCTTGTTCCTTTCCTTGTTCCCTTCCCTTCCCTTCCTTATGGCACGCGTCGGTCACGCGAGGCTCACGCGTCACGCACGCGTCGGTCACGCGTTGAATATCTTCGGAAACTCCAATGATTTCGATGTTTTCCGCGGTAGGCTCTGGTATGTCTGAAGCCTTCTCCTTGTTGTTTATAACCTGATGTCGAAGGAAGCCCGGAATGTGTCCAAAAACACCCGTTCCCGACGCGTACTTCACGAGAAAGCCACGCGTGGTCAACGCGTCAAGCACGCGTGAAAAGTCCACGTTGTCGTAAGGCAGAATCTGGATCCCTAGACGCCTTGGCTCCCACTTGAAGCGTCCCTCCCTGTCAGCAGCACACCACAGGCCTGCGAACGCTACGCGTAACGGCAACTGTTCCTCGATCTCAGCCTGATAGAGACCCTCATGCAGGAAGAACTCTGGCTTGATGGTTCGTATTCTCATTGGATTGATGTGACTAGAGTTTTCCATGCAAGGCGCACCACTGCTGGAACCTGACCGTTTCCGATGCATCGCATGCGGTCCACCCGATTGGCCACCCCATCAGCCACTCTAGCCACATGGGATTCAGTGCCGATCTCTTGGTCCGCCGGGTCTCCGGAAGACCAAGGGACGCCATGCGCCTCGCGATTCGTCCACCCTTGTCTAGTTTGGCTAGGGATTCCCATGAGACGTTGTTGTCCCTGCCCTCTGAGGCTACTGGGGTAGGCCAAGATCCAGATCCTATCCCTCTTGTGCGGCGCAGAGGTGTGGTCCGCTCCCACAACTCCCCAGACCGCATCATACCCCAGCGCGGCAAGATCACCGAGGACCACGGCAAGTCCTCTGGAAACAAGGAGAGGGCTGTTCTCCACGAGGACGTATGAAGGTCGAACCTCACCGACAACCCTCGCCATGTGTTTCCACAGTCCAGATCGGCTGGCCTCAATTCCTCCACCTTTCCCGGCTGCGCTGATGTCTTGGCATGGAAAGCCTCCAGTGACGACATCCACCCGTCCAGACCATGGTCTCCCGTCGAATGTTGTGATGTCATCCCAGATCGGGAATGGTCTGAGACATCCGTCGTTCTGCCGTTCGATGAGCACCCGTCTTGCGTACTCGTCGATCTCAACGGCGCAGACGCATCTCCAGCCAAGCAGGTGACCGCCGAGAATTCCTCCTCCAGCGCCTGCGAACAATGCCAACTCATTCATCAACTCCTTGAACAAAAGCACCAACCCAACCAACCCCGGGTAGCGTAGGCACAACGAGGAAGCAGAAGATGCTCCTTGAAGCCTGCCGGGATTGGCTGGGTTGATGGTTCTGGGTTGTTCATTCGTTGTTTCGGGACGCTACTCCCGGTCCCTCACGCAAGGGACAGTGCTGAGATACTAGCGGCGCATCAGGTTGTCAATCTGGGCGTCGGTGAGTCTGTACTTGGGCGGCTGGATCCACCCCTTGAGGATAGCCCGCTCGACCAGTCTAGGAGCATCGTCGAGTAGCTCCCTCACTTCCGCGTCCGAGAGCTTTGGGTCGCCTTGGACTTCGTTTCCTCGCTTTTTGCTGTGTAATGCCATGTCGGGTACACTCCTCGTTTCTCTGTCTTGATCCGAAATTGTTTTCCTGAGATCAGCCCGGCATCCACGCCTCTTTTTAGAAGTCGATTGGCCTGCGTCCGGGACAGCCCCCACTCAATAGCGTATTCATCTGCGGTCATCCAGCCCGGAGGCACCGTCTCCGACCGATTGCTGACCGCATCCCGCAACGACTTCAGAAGCTCGGAAGAGTCCATTGCTGCTCGTTCTGTGGCCACTGGTGGAGATACAGTTGCGCTGATGTATCCGTGTACTCTCCGAATACGATGCCATGGCTCCATGCCAACGTGGACCGTCTTCGGTGGGCATACTCCATAGCAGGCAGGTCAGCGAGCGTACCCGGGCTGAGTGCCACTGGATTGTCTGATCGTCGTCCGTAAGCGATACCAGCCCGATGAGCGTGGGCGACGACGCAGTTTCCAAAGGTTTCGGCGGAGTCTCTGAGGTAGTTCTCTCCATAGAGCACTCCGTGGCCCCAACTGAACCCTCCGAGCTTGAACCAACAGTCTGGAAGGACTCCATACTTCAGGATCTTGACCCGGCAATGCTTCTCAATCGGTGCCATCATCTTCTCCCAGACCGCCTCTGCGAAGCCACGGATCACCGCGTTGTGATGGTGCAGGTACATTTTAGCTCGCTCGTCGTGGTTACCGATGGTGAACACCGTTGGCTTGAGCTGGTTGAGGAACTTCGCACCTTCACCGATGTCGTCTAGGTAGTCGTCGGCAGCATCGGCTTGGTTGGGGTTGCCCAGTGAGCCTGCTCGGAGTGCCGCCAGATCGTAGGCATCTCCGAGATGTATCACCTCATGCGGCTTGTAGCGTTCCCGAAAGCGTAGCACCGCCTCCAGCGCCTTGGGATTGGCCCGTGACCCATGGGAACAGCCGATGGCCATCACCCGTTTGCGGGCCTTGCTGATGTTCACAGAACGTCTTATTCAAGATTGGCAAGCGTTTTTCAACGTTATTCAGGGAAACCGTAGCATTCCTGAATAGTGGAGCACACAAACTGATAGATCTCTTCCAGTGCCTGCTCCGTGCTCTCGTAGTTGTGTCCGTGCTTCACCTTGCTACGCAGCATCTCGCGGATCTCATCCAAGGTGATCTTGTACTCAAGGGCGTGAACTGCGTGATAGTGCAGGTTGCTCTCGTCTGGCAGGTTAAATGTCAGGGTTGCTTGCATGTTTCGCTGCTAATGAATTGGGATGTTTCGCTTCTAATGAATTGGGATAGTCTTGCTGGGTGATACGATGGCGACTTGATGACCTTGCCCATCTTGTTGCGAGCGACCCACCTGTCTCCTGACTTTGTGAACGTCAGATCTCCAACATACTTCTCATGGGTCAGCTTTTCACCGTTCGTCCAGAACTTGGACATGTTTGATTCATGCACCTCAATGAATGCATTCTCTATATCTAACGAATGAAACCCTGCGGACACTGCTGCTCCGTAGACAACGTACAACAGGTCTACAACAGCATCCAAGTAATCAGTCAGGTTGTCCGATGCGCCTAGCTCTTGAGCCTCTTCCATAATCAACTCAACGCGCAGCTTGATTGTCTCGGCGTCTGGAAGTGCTTGATACAGTAGAGTCTTTTGTCCGAAGGACTTCATAAACTCAATCACCATCGCTTGTTTGTTTGTGTTTCTCATGGTTTTCAATTCACGAGGAATCCTCGTATGTTGGTGTAACAAAAACTAGTCAGTGTTTGTTTCATGACTTGGCCTCCACAATCCGGATGACCTCTGCCAGCGCCTTGCGGTCTTCGGAGATCCACTTCTCTCCAGCGAGCAGACCCTCAAGCTCCTCTATGCGTTCCTTTGCCTCGGCTAGTTCGTCAGCCAAACGGTGCGCGAAGTCCGCGTCCACGACCCAGACTCCCGGGCGTGTCTGATACTCTCTGACGGTTACTCGTTCGCTCATCTAGTGCCCCTCCTATAGCGAGCCACGGTGGTCTCGGACACGCCAAGCGCCTGAGCCGCAGCAGACAGCGTCACCTCTCTTGGGAGTGCTCGGATCTTGTCCGCGATATGCTTTGCGATGCTTGGCCTGCCGATCTTGCTGGATTTGTAGCCTACCGGGTTACGCAACTCGGCCAGCTCCTGCTCCATTCGACGCGCCTCGGCTATCAGAGACGGCAGCGGAAGCTCTCGGCCCAGAAGCCGGAAGGTGTGGTTGTCTGTACGTGGTGTGCTCATGCTCCCATCCTCCCGAGTACGTATCCCAGTGTCATCAGGGCCACTACTCCCCAGAGTATCAGGGCCATCTTCAGGTTTTGGTTCATCGCTTCTTCCCCTTTGTGTTCTTGTTGCGTTTGAAGGACAACTTGCTGCGGTGCTCGAAGGCTTTGAGTTCCTCGGCGAATGCTGGGTCGGTCAGGCCACGCCTCTGTAGCCAAGCCTTATATTTCGCGTTCATGTATTGCTGACTGATCATCGGCTCCGCAGGTAATGAGTCCGTGATCTGCATGGATGGTGGTCGTTGTCTCATGGTGTCTGTGTTGTGTTGCGCTGCAAAAAATGTAGGTGATGTCCACCCCTCAGAAGTCGAGGCCGCTGATAGAACGAACGTTTTTCTTCCAGTTGCGGTTGCCAACGGGGTCCGCGCTCTCGGGGCAGTAGCGGTCAGCGAGGAAGTCGAGGAACTTGCCCGGCTTACCAGCGGCCTCCCAGCGGCGGTGGTTGTTGCGAATCGTGTTCAAGCAGACCTTGCGAGCCTCGGTGGCGTCTTTGACTTTGACCGACAGGATGCCGTATGGGGACTTAGCTTTGGAACCACCCTCCACACGGTAGATGGCGTCAGCGATGCGGTTGGCGTCGAGAGCGAGAGCGTTGGTTGCGACGAGAGCAAACAGGACGAGATACTTGGTAAGATACATGCGAGTTACTGGTTAAGTTAAGTCTGTGGATCATTATCATCAGTGCATCATGCCGGTCTCCCAGCAGCGGGTGCCAGCGGTCACATAGTCTCCGCACTCATCGCACTCCCTGCGTCCACCACGGTAGGCCGGACGGCACGAGACGCGCTGGACCTGCTGCACTGTGCAGATGGACACATCAGCGTTGGAGTACTTGTCTTTTCCGGTCCAGACCACCTTGCCGACAATCTCGGTCTTGGTGCTGCCGTCTCGTTTGGTCACGGTCACGCTGGCTCCGGTGGAGATGTCTCCAGTGACTTTGATCCCCCAGTCTCCGTTGTTCAGCTTGGTGTAGGTTGCGGTCTGCGCTGCGGTTGCGGTGTTCATGTTCTTGTTAAGTTACTTGTTGTTGTTGGTTACTTGCTACGGGGAATAGTTAACCACAGGTCTCTCATGTCGTCTACAGAAAAATACAGAAATCTTTCAGCACCATTCTGATCAATGTTTACGGGCCTTCCGTGCGTGTCAGGACTGCGGAATCTTCTTGAACTTCGCTTGGAACTCAGGGGTTCTCCGGATGTACAGCTTGCCGTTTCGCTCGTAGACCGTGGCCTTCTCCTTCATCTCGCCCACTCGCAGCTCCGCCTCGCCCCACACGTCCACCACGGTGCTTGGTTTTGTCTTGCACTCCCAGAAGTCGTTCTTCGTTTTCATCGAGTTTATCCAGCAGGAATCCAATCGTGTCCTTGAGTCGCTCGTTCTCGTCGCTCAGAGCCGTGACCATGGAGGTCAGTTCGTTGATCCGAGAGGCAGCGTCCACGCCTCAAGGTAGTAGAAAGAAACACCCCGGCACCAGCCCGTAAGCTGCTTTGGGTCCACCTAGGAGGGGAAAGAACCATGCCGGGGTCACGCACCACTCGATGCGCTAAATTGATCCGCGTGGTCAGGTATGCGCGGCCCACCCTATGCAACCAACCTACTAGCGTCCCCCACCCAGAACAAAGTGGAGGACAAGAACTGCATCAGCCGTGGCAAGGGTGATGTCAAGCGTTGGGTACAACTCCTCAGCCTTTCCCCTGAGCTTCCGTTTCCACTGGGCCTGCGTGTCGACCGATTTGCGACCACCCAACCCAAGCGGCTCCTGCCAGACCTTGGGCGGGACCCGGTGCAGGGAGTAGCCAAGAGCCACTGCTGCGCCCTCGACTCGGCCCACGTTCTGGAACAGCACTGCCGTGGTGCTACTGGGAATGTTGCGCCCAGTGAACTTTGGGACCTCCTCGATCCAGAGTTCCGCATCCGCCGTCTTGTAGGTTCTCAGGATGCCTATCAGGGCTGGCAGAGTGTCCGGCATAGGCTGCAACCAGATGGATCCACCGCAGTCACGGATAGCAAGGCCGCCAGAAGCGCCGGGATCGACCGCTACGAGAGTTTTCACGAGCGATCCTTGGCTAGGTAGGTGGACGCCGGGCGGTGCCGTATAAGGCCATCCAGCCGCTCTGTGACACGATTCTCGGCATCCTTTCGTGTCAGCCCCATCTTCTGGTACTCGGCTATGAGCGACGTAATCGAGAGCTTACAAGAACGGATAAACGCCTCGGAGGACAGCCCGGACCGACCGAACGCCTCGTTGATCTGCTCCGGTGCAATCTCTCGGCTACCGGACCTGCTCTTGAGCGAGTAGCCCGGGATGTCCACGCCTTCCTTGGCTGCCAACGTGCAGTATTCCTTCACTTCATCAGCCCACTTGGACGCCACGTTGGCTAGGTTAAGGGCCTTGGCCAACGACTCCGGTGATGCCACCGAAAGATCGTCCACCTGCACCATCTCGTAGCCATCAGCCACCTTGTTGATCTCGGCCAGCCGCACCTTGCAGTAGGTCGAGTGCTTGCACCATCCGCAGTAGTCCGAGATCCGGCACTTGGTGGTCGGGTCGTTCACCGCATCGAGGATAGGGTAGACGATGTTCTCAGCCTGCTCCCGGGTGATAGTGTAACGGCTGGCAATGCGCTTTTCACCGAACATCAGGTGGACGATGATCTCCTTGTGTCCATGCGCCTGCATCAGCCCAAGAGCGTATGCCGCCATCTGCTCCGCGTAGTTGCGCTCGAGCCACTTCAGATCGAACAACTGGTTGCCCACCACGACGTCCGCAGTGCCTTGCAGGACAACTTTGCTGTCACGGAGGATGTCCACGGGCAGCTCTGACTGAATCTGTGAGCCCATAATGATCCTCGCATGGACATAGGCATAGGCCCACTCGACGGCCTCGCGCTCCACGTCAGGAAGCATCGAGACCAGTGCGGTCTTGCCAGCAAACATCTCGGACAGAGCCAGATGCCGATCGGTACCAGCCTCGGCAGCAGCCGTTGGAGGACCGGGTTCGTACCGAGGGGACTTCGCCAGCGCCGGTAGCGCAGAAGGTCGTGCCGTAAAGGTCATGCGGCCTCCGTGGTCACCTTGTGAGCTGACACTGCCATCGTAAACGCCTCAGGCTTGGCGAGGATCTTCGCAGCCCGGGAATCGGACAGGTCCTTGATGGTCTCGGCAGCGGTGATCCACGACTTGCTGATGAGGAAGTCCCGGCCAGCAGCCAGCAGGTCAGCCTTGGCCAGCAGCTCGACTACCTGTGATTGCAGGGTGAGCTTGGGCTCGTCAGCCGTAACTGCGGCAGGCACAACCTCGACGTCGACGGCCTTGGCTTGCGGCGGGGTGGCGAGGACCTGCACCGGGGAGGGCTGCGCGAAGTCAGCGATTTCCTCGGGCGTATAGGTGCCAGTCACGACCTCCGGGCAGAGCATCCGGACGGCCTTGGAGATCAGCCTCGCACGCATCATCTCCGCCGGAAACTTAGCCCAGCCGGAGCCGCCACGAGCAGGTAGGAATCCGGCAGCCTTGGCGTCGTCAGCGGTATAGGCCAACTCGATGTCGTTGCCGTCGTAGATCCACTGGGCACGCGCTCCGAGAGCATCGAACTGCTTCCAGACGACCTTGCCGCCACGCTCACGATAGAGGGCCAGCATGGCGTCTGCACGAAGCGAGAGACGGCCTTGGATGACGTGGTAGTGCTTGGCCAGCTCCAGCGGTGGCTTGCGCTCCACGATGCACTGGAGAGCCAATAGGTTGCCCTGCTCCGGACGGTCTGCACCGAACATTCCAGAGCGACAGATCCACTCACCCAACTGGGTAGCGGCTGCCATTGGGTCGGCGACTTTGTCGTAGGTGTGGACGGTGTTCTGTGTGGTAACTGCGGGTAGGTTGCTCATCGTAGGATATATGTTTGTTGCACTGCCTTCTCGACCAACGCCTTGACCTTGAAGCCGCCATCCCGGGCATAGGCCACGAGCTTGCGGTGGAGGTTGGCGTCGATCTGCACGGTCTTGAGCGCGACCGGCCTGCGCGGTTTAGCTGTCACGGGGGAGTAGATACCACCCAGCTACCACCGCACAACACTTTTCTACAGAAATCTACGGCTTGAGCTGATTGATGCGCGTGATCTCCAGCGCACCGTACTGCTCCGGTACCCCAGCAAAGTCCGTGGCGATGCCCAAGCCATCCCCAGACTGCGCTCGTTCCACCTGATACCTGATCTGGTAGCTAGTCTCCTTCTTGGGGGCCACCAATGCATCGAGCGTGATGACACCCATGACGTTGCCAGAAAAGTAGCCGTTGATGCTCCAAGCCTCGGTGGTCTGATCCGTGCCATTCCACAGCGCTAGCCGTGTTTTCAGCGTGTGATGGAAGACGAAGGTCGCCTTGATCTTGTACTTGCCCGGAAGGAGCGTGAACGTGTTCCCAGCCAGCCGCTCCACGGTCTCACCCTGATCGTAGGTGACCTCGTTGATGGCCCGAGGAGTCCAATCCACCACAGTCTGGTCCGCAGTGTACGACGTCTGGTCACCAGTGATGGTGGTCATGTCCGCCGTGATGGCCATCGTGGCCGACCCACCATCCTCTCCGGTGGGCAGCTCCATCGTGAGCACCGCGTTACGCACCAGCAGCCCGTCAACGTCGGACCGCAGCTTGTTAACCAGCGCGTTGGATGTCTTGGGATCGTAGGCCATGTTACTGGAGCTTCTTCTGGATCATCCGCTGCGCGTCATCCACAGAGCCGACTACGCCGACTAGAGATCCGCTTGGAGAGTAGACACGGAGCTTGCCCTTGGTCTTCCCGGGCAGGATCCGATAGCCGGACATGGAGTAGGCACCCGGGATTGAGGGGTCTGGAACCGGGGCTGGCATATACCGGATGTCCGGGCTGCTCGACTGAAACCGCTGAGACAGAGGGATGATGTTACCAGCATCGTCGCGGGTTATAGGATTCGCAGACTTAATGGTTCCTGAATCTTTCAAGAGCCATGCATCGTGCGTCATTGTGTTATCAGGAGTCAGGTCCTCAAACTTTACAGAATCATATCCAAGTTCCCAGATTTGCTCTCTTACAGAATCTCGATCTAACGATTCAAAAACATAATTATCACCACTAAAATCTTCGTTAGGAAGAATACGCTGAAGATCTTCTGCTGATCTTATTACAAGCGTGTCTCCAAGCTTTGGGTATACCTTCTGAAGAGCATATTTTATACCGTGCTTATATTGCCTAGCCGCTTTCTTGTCGTTTGTTACATAGCTCTGCTCACGGCTTTCCAACTCTCCACCATACTTGTCTCTTCTCACGCTTCTCCAGAACTCTCTGGTATCATATTCAGCATTCTTTGCAGCCTGTTTTACCATCTCCTGCGCTTTGGCCGTATCCCCAGCTTCCACCGCTGAGAAGTACTCGGCGTCGGAGGGCATGAAGCGTTGGCTGGGGGCTGATGGAATTCCCTCCTTCGACTTGATCGTGTTGATGATGTTGTCCATCACCGGCATGACCGTCTGCAACGGCTGGGCAGTGACTTCACCACGACTGTTTCGGATACGTTTCTCTGTGCTGAGATCAGAGATGTTGTAGAACTTGTCGAGGTACCCGATGGCTTCTCCGTGAATTGTCCAAGGATACGAGTAGTGGAATCCAGTCCTCTCAGGTGACTGCTTCACGTTGACTCCAAGCAATGCGACCACGGAACCGAATGGAACATCTGCAAGCTCTGGATCTGCAATGTCGCGAGCTATGTCTGCAGGGGAGATTCCTGCCGCTTCCAATTCCTTGGCTGTGATTGGAAGTTTCTTTCGCTGCATCTGAGTGAGCAAAGGCTCCATGTCAGCGAAGTTGAGTTGCTTCTGGTTCACAGCCTTCTTCAGGTCCGAGAACGTGTTGATCTTTCTGAATTTATCTCTGGCAGATTGCTTAATTGACTGAGCCTCAGAGTTGACGATTGCTGACGACATTGCAGCAACCTGAGAGTCTGCAGCCCTTTTGGTGATCGTCCTTGAATCAATTGCTGCCTGCATGGCTTCCACATAGGCAAGCTGTCCTGTCTGATTCTTCAAGTGGTTGATCGGACTCTGCACCGTGATACCAACGATGACGTTTCCATCAGCGTCCGCATCAGCGTTCAGTCTCTTCAGGAAACGACTGGCTGTCGCCTCGTCCGAGAACGCCCAACCACCTCCGTTGAAGATGTTCATAAAGCCACGACCACCTTGGCCTAGAACACTCAGCTTGCGTTTCGCACCAGTAGGTCCAACAGACATCTCTCCGATGCCCATCCTGTCTGCTGCCAGTGCGATGATCTTTCTGTCCGCGTAGTCCTCCAGCCTGACCTTGTCACTGGCAGGCATGAACCTACCAATGTCGGCCTTTGATATGGTGAACGACTCGGAGTCTGGAGCGATGACTACATCCCCCTCTTGTCGAACCTGCCCGAGTGCTTGCCCGCCTTCTTCTCGGACTTGCGTGCGGTCGAGAGCGCGATTGCGATTGCCTGCTTCTGCGGTTTGCCCGACTTCATCTCGCGTCGGATATTGGAGCTGATCGTTTTCTGTGAGTAGCCTTGTTTGAGTGGCATAGGTCTTCTCTGCTTTGAGTTTGGCTTGTCCTGCACTGTCGTAGATCCCCAAGAGATCACCGTCCGGTGAATAGAGCCGGAACTTCCCTCGGCTAGACAGAATCCTGAATCCCGCGTTTGCATCGCTCTCGACAGACTTGTCGCCGATGGCCTCCGCAGGCTGGAAATTGAGCTGGGTACGCCTGTAGCTGGACTGCTCGCCCATGTCACCAGACCACGGGATCTTCATTCCGGTCTGCTCGACGTTCTGGATACGCTCGATACGGTAGTCTTCGTAGACAGACTTTCCTTGTCGACTTGCCGTATATCCAACGGTCGGCTCGTTAATCATCACGTCACCCTTCTTCGGGACGGCACCCATCACCTCATTGAAGAAGTTGCGCTTCCTAGCTCCTTCGACGCCGCCGCCAAGAGCCTCAGCGGAAGGCTTGCCGTTAGGGTCAGCGAGGTTTTTCAGATAGACATCTCGCAGCGTCGCCATCGCCTGATCGTAGGATCGGAACAGGTTCTTGTAGGCTTGCTTCTGCAACGCGGCATCCATGCGTGCCTGTACACGACCGAAGTCCACCAGCTTAACCAGCACGCCACCTGCGCTGTTGAGACTTATACCATATGGAAGGAAGAGCTTCTGGTTTTCACCATAGACTCCCGGTTTACCTTTTGGTCCGTACACCTTCCAGTAACTGCCGAAAAGAAGCGATCCATCCTGAATAGCACGAGCGATCTCGGTGATGTATCGGGAAGTCGATGCGCTGAAGATGCCACTGCGAGCAAGTGCGTCAGCCTCCGCAAGACTAAGGCGACCTTGGATGACGGTGTTCCCCTTGGCGTCGAGTCCTGTGACTGTTCCACGATCCGCAGCAGGCAACGAGTCGAGCAGCTTGATGGCACGCTGTGCGATGTCGATGTCCTGCAGCTTCAGTTCCTGCCCGGTCTTTGGCCTTCCGATGCTGCCGTCCGGGTTGAGGATGTAGAGATCCTCGAAGCCACGAGACATGACCAATGCGGCCTGCTGGTTTGGCGTCAGCTTCCGCATGTCCAGCTTCTGCTCGCTAGGCTCAAATCCCTTCCGCTCGATGATGAGCTGCTTGATGGCGTCATCCATCCACGGGATCTTGATGCGCTTGCCGTCAGGCCCGTAGAACGTCTTGGCAATCGGATCGAATCCGCTCTGCAAGGCTTTCTGCGTGAACTTGTCGGATACAGCTTCCTTCGCGCTGTTGAACGCAGCCTCGAAGAATGAAGGCAGCCGACCCGGAAGGACTGTCTTAGGATCCTTACCAGCCAGAAACTCCTGCGTGTAATAGGCCGCGAACTCATCAGCCATGTACCGAAGCGCGTCGATGCGTTGAGCGCGTTGCAACTTCGGGTCGAATGCTGATTTGACCTGATTAAAGATGGCCTTTGCCTTTGCTGGAGCACCAGATGCAAGCATGGCCTGTGCGTACTTGTTTGCGAACGACTTGAACTGAGCCTTGTCTATGTTGCCCTCGATGATCTGAGATCCAATCCGAGCCACCATGTCCGCCGTAATGCGTGCGTGCAGGATCTCGTGCGGTATGGTCTCTGGAACCGCCTTGTCTACGTTGACGAGGATGGTCGGTCTACCGCTCTTGACGCTATCAGTCGATAGGGCGACGCCCTTGTACCTGACCTGCTGAAGATCTTGAGGAACAGGATCACCGTCCTTGTGGAAGACCACATCGACCCCAGCATTCTCAGCATTTGCAATCTCGGACAGAGCTTTGACCAACTGCTTGTCGTCAAGTTGCTCGTAAATCTGCGCCCTAGCATCTCGGTCCTTCAGCGTAACCGTCTGCTCGGCCTTGGTCGTCGGATTGACGTAGGTGAACTGAACGTCATTCGGCCTCGTGTTGAGATCCTCAGTGGCAGTGGCACGAACACGGTTGGCATCGAAGACACCCTTTGCCGCAGCCATCCGAATGCCGGACTCGATGCCGCCGAATGCAAATCCGGAACCAATAGCAGCGGCAATCTGGTCACCCTCTTCGCCGGTCATTCCAGCCAGCAGACCACCAGCAGCGCCAGCACCCAAGGCAGGCACAAGAATGCTCGCGGTCTTTGGAACGATAACGTCAGCCCCGGTGCGAGCCACGACGTTCCCGAAGGCACGAGCAGCCCTAGAGGCACCTTCCTGCGCCGCAATACGCTCTCCAAAGCCAAGCAGGCCGCGCTGGATAGGAGACAGAGCCTGACCTCCAGAAATCGCTCCAGCCTCTCCAAGAGTCTCAAGACCAGCACCAACAGCCTTCGCGGTACCAATCGCACTGGCTGCCATTCCAGCCCCGGGGATCGGTATGTTGCCAGCTACAGGTAGCCCTAGAGCTTCAGCGGCAGCCACACCAGTCGTTCCGGTTCCAATTGCTCGCTCAACAGCCTGACCAGCAGCCTCGGATCCGGTGATGGCAGTGACGGCTCGACCGGCCTGAACTTCTGGGACACGAGCAGCGGTGCCAAGTCCCGCTCCAACTCTTTGCGCCGTTCCAGCGACGAACGGAATTCCACGAGCAGCACCGCGCAGAGCCTGACCTGCTAATGCTCCACCACCTGCGAAAGCGATGTTCTCCGGCGCAGCAACGAAGCCGCCAACCTCAAGTCCAGCCGGTGAAAGAGCCTCCTGCGGTATGTTGTAGGCTTGTAGGAACTCCTGAGCCGCTGGTTGCTCACCCATCTGAGCCTTGGCCAGCTTGCGCTTCACGTCAGCCAACCCAAGGAACGCCTGATACTTGTCGTCATCAGACCTAAGCGTTTGGCCGTACCGTTCCGCAAGGCTGTCGATCTCTGACAGGATGGTCTCCTGAAGTCCTCCAAGCAGCTTCCTAGCTCCCGTCTCAGACCTAGCAGCCACCTCCGCAGCAGTGCCAACAATAGCTTCCCCACGAGTCACGCCTTCGGGAGGCATGATGGCAGTCTCGCTGATGGCTTCCCCTGCTCGATACGGCAGCGTGGCCAGCATCTTTCCGGTCTCCAGCGCAGCCTCGCCAAGCGTAGCCATCGGACGCTCACCCAGCAGCGGCTTGGTCTTCTTTGCCTGCAGGTAGGCTAGGTACTCGTCCTTGGATGGCGTCTCGTCGGATGCGCCTTGCTCGTATCCAAGCACCTTCTGGTAGGAGTCCTCCTGAGTGGGCGGAAACTCCTTGGCTACGATTGCGTCTATGTCCGCGTCGGATGTCCCGTCAGCGAACTCGATGCTTCCTCGATTCGGAACCTCAACGACGATTGGCATAGGCTAGTTGCGCTTGACCGTGTAGTTGACGCCTCCAGTGGTTTTCCTCTCCTCAGCGGGTTGACCTCCAGCTTGTTGAGGTGACTCCACTCCAAACGTCCCCTCAGGAACGACAAGGAACTCAGGAATCCCACGGTCTTTTGCTGACCTCATATATCCTGAAGCAACCCGCTTGGCTTCTTTAGTTAGCCCATCGAGGTTTTTCTTTGCAGTTCTAGAGAAATCTTTCCTCTGTTCATCTGTAAGGAACTGACCAGCTTTTACTTTGTTGTATAGATTCCAGACTCGCTCAGGAATGCCTCCAGCGTTTGATGCGGTTGCAAACTCTCCCTCACGAACAGTGCTGCCGGGATCGAGTGTCTTCATAAACGAGAAGATCAGAGCAATGTCGTCTGCTGCAGTATACTTGTCCGTTCCAACGTCTTGAATAAATCTGTCGATCTGGTTTTGGAATCCGCTAGCCACGCTAAAGTTCTGCATGGCTTTTTCGTTCCTGAAGTCTTTCGCCAAGTTGTCAGATGTCTTTTGAAGACTCTCAGGCAACGCCGAGTATGCATTCACCACATCTCCGACACGATTAGACTCAACTGGGGAACCAATAGGTTTTCCACCCATCAATGCCTGCACTTTTGTAGTCCCGGGAATCGGCTGCGAAGTCACAGTCGTATCCACCGGCTTTCCATAGGTCACAGTTCCACCAGCAGGAGTCCGAACAGTTGCCTCCATCGGAACCAATCCAGCCGGAGGAGTCGCCGCACGCTGCTCTGCGATTCCAGCAACCTGAGCCTGCTGCGCCGGGGTAAGATTGCCGTACCGAGACAGCAGCTCGGAAGTGACGCTTCGGAACGGAACCGTAGGAGCCTGACCAGCCTGCACGCCATAAGCCGCACGCAAGGCGTCAGAAAGTTGCTTCTGGCCAAGCTCTTCAGCACGAGCCTGACCAACAGCGATCTGAGCCTGAGCTAGTTGAGCCTCTCGCAGAGCACGGGTGGTTTCTTGTTCTCCGCGCTGCTGGTACTGGTTAAGCAGCATGGCGACGTCACCAATGGCCGCCTTCTTCTTGGCGAGGCTCATGTCTCCGAACTTGTCACCGATAGCCACCATGCGGTTTAGCATCGAGCGGTCGGCCTGAACCTTCTGCGTAAACCGATTGAGATCCGCCTCGCTTACACCGGGAGGCAACTGGCCCGTCTCGTAGTAGTTCTGGAGCGCCTGATAGCTTGGGTCGGACGCCAGAGCCTGCTGGGCCATGCCGAAGAGCGTCTCTCCGGTTTGGATGGCAGCCTCGTTCTGCGCCTTGTTGTCCCGATACCGTTGAATGGCCTGACCGATACCAGCACCAAGCTGCGCGATGCCAGCGGCTAGGTTTCGTCCCGGCGCTGTGGCAGCCTCCATGTAACCGGGTGGAAGTACCGGCTGACGCATCCCAGTGTAGGGTGTCGAATATCCGTAAGTGGCCATAACTAGTCCTCGTGCTGATCGTGGTATGCTGCCTCTCGAAGTCTCAATGAAATTGCCCGCATAAGCGACCAACCGCCCACGATCCACGCCACGGTCAGGATCATGTCGTTGCCGCACTGCCGGATCACGTCAGCCACTCGCTGCTTCCAAGGCTCATTAGACGTCTCCCAAGCCACAGAATCCGCGTAGGTGTTGGTGATCGACGCAATGACCGGCTGAAGCCGCCAAGCGTGCTGCAAATAGAACGGCGTCGAGTACAAGGCATTGGCCGACATCAGTACCCGCAGCAGGCTCTCCGGGTCGTAGGCCGTGTCGCCGTCGATGAGATCGTCGATCTGGTGGCAGTAGGCGTGGAAGGCCACCACAAAGGCCAAGGCGTCCGGGTGTCCGTGGCAGACTTCTTGATAGATGGCGACAATCTCCTTCATGCCGGGACGAAGTCTGTAGCCGCACTGCTAGGCTTGCCACGCCAGATCTCTAGGTTGCTGAAGACCGCGAACGAATGGACCTTGGCACCATGCACCGCTCCAGCAGGGACACTCCTAGTCCAGCCAATGTTCCGCGCGCAGAGCGTCCGCCGCTTGTTGCCCATCATCCACTCGACGTTACCCAGCCAGTGCGTGATCCGGGAATCACACTGCTCGTGGGTGTGCAGCGGGATGACCTCTCCCTTAGGGCAGAACCAGACCTCCAACTGCCAGTTGAACAACCGAAACAGTTTGATTCCTACGCATCGCTGGAACCTTACAATCACAGTGCTCCACCTAGCCACTTGGCAGCAGTGCCGAGCTTGGCCCCAGCATAGTTTGCACCGCTCTCAATACCGGAGATCATGTCCTTCTGTAGATCGGATTTCATCTCGTCACGTTGGTTCAGCAGGCCGCCATACTCTCCCATGATGCCGCGCCCCATGTTGGGATCCATTCCCAGCTTCTTGATCTCTTCGTCAGAGTATCCCTGCTCCTTGAGGAACTGGATCTGACCGTACTGCTTGTCCAGACCCTGAGCGTACCGTTGCAGCCCGGAAGGTCCTTGAGACATGGGCATGCTGGGCGCTTGGTATGGCTGACTCATGCCGTACCGACCAAAGCCACCGCCGGCTTGTTGTGAGTATCCGTAGTTCATAGAGATCCAGCCGCACTGATTCCTGCACCGATGAGAGCCGTCTGATTGGCCGCACTAGCCGTCCTCGCCGCGAGCTGTGCCTGCATGTTTCCACCATAGATGTCCGCAGCGTACTGGCTTTCCGGGTTGAACAACATTCCCGGAGCCATGCCCTGCGCCTGACCAAAGGCACCTTGGGTCAGGCCGAACGCCTGCGAGGGGCGTCCAAGGACCTGCTGAAAGACGTCACCGTAGACTCCTCGCTCCGCCGCAAGTGCGCCCATAGCCTGCTGCTGGCGTTGCTGCTGAAGTCCAGCACCCATGAGCTGAGACCGCACGGCCTCCTCGACCGCACCACGAGGACTCTCGGCTAGGCCACGCGCCGCATAGGCCGCACGAGTCTGCTGTTGGGCCATCCGCTGCTGCTCCGGGGTCAGCCTAGACCCAGCCGACAGTGCAGACTGAGCCTGCTGCGTCATCGTGTCAGCAAGCCTCGCAGCCTCCGGTGACGATGCCCGAATCGCTTCTCTGGCACGGGGACCCAGCGTCTCGATGTCGCCGATGTCAGCCGCACGCGAGATACCACGGGCCTGCGCCTCGGTCTTGGCAAGCTCCGGT
>Ga0222714_10001351_pt1 | contig 27638 bp, 38 predicted proteins | sample C33_3DmetaG_FD_165048 | JGI IMG/M metagenome (GOLD analysis project Ga0222714, IMG submission 165048) | Estuarine water microbial communities from San Francisco Bay, California, United States - C33_3D | ecosystem: Environmental > Aquatic > Marine > Unclassified | place: USA: California...
TTACGGCGGCTGGAACGGAGCTGTATAGATAAAGTTTTTAAATACGCTTCTGGAGAAGAAGAAATTTGTTTGGCTTTATTGTTGGTTTTGCAAGGTCTACAGACGGAACGGCGATATATTTTGCCGTCACCATACCGGGATTCAAGTATTTCGAAATCTTTTACTGGTAAAGTTTTTTTGCAGCCTTTACAGGTTTTTGTGTCTGGCATACTACTTCCCCAAAAAGAAAGGGGGCCGAAGCCCCCTTTCCTTGTCTCTACGATTCTTACGGAGTACCCGGAGAACCAAAGATGCCGCGAGGATCGCTAAAGCCGAAGCTGTAACGCTCACGAGCCTTATAGCGCACGTTACCGGTTTCGAAGTCGCCTTCAAAGCCAGTCTTGATGGCTACACGCTGGAACATCTTCATGCCGTTAGGAGCATCGGTCATGATGAAGAACGCATCGGGATCAGTCAAGTAATGGTTGACTGAGTAACCCTGCGGAATCATGCCCATGTTCTTGATTGCATTGATATCGTTATCTGCAGTACCAACACGCAGAGTTGATTTCAGGATGCGATCAGCAGTGAACTGAAGTTCCTTGGGGATAACGAGCTTGGTGCCCTGAACAGCAATTTTCAGGCCGCGCTCATCAGTGAATGCTGCAATGTCGATCAAGGCCTGTTCCAGAGAGGTCTCGGAAAGGTCTGCTGCGACTGACAGCTCATTACGCAGATCGGGACCGCTAAGGGTCGGGTGATCTGTAGCACAAAGCGGCTTGCCATCGCCACCAACTGCGGTGGTGAACGCATTGTTCAGGATAGCGGCTGCTTTGATCTGCTTGGTCTGCGCCATAGAACGAGCCAGAGCCTTGGTGTAACGGCCTGCAAGTTTGTCATAGAGATTGTCCTCTATGGCTTCTTCGGTCAGGCTGAATGCCAAAGCAACAGTTTCGTGGGTGTAGCGCGCTGTGTAAACTTCTTGCGCTTGGTCGTATGCAACGCCAGCACCTTCAGCTTTAACAGGGGCTTCACCGAAGCCAGATAACATCACCTCTTCCTCGAATGCTCGGTCAGAGGATTCGGTGGAATAGATTTCTGCATGCTCATTTTCATACGAACTATATTCCAGACCAAACAGAGCGTTTAGACCGGGCTCCAGTTCTTTTACAAGTTGGGAACGTGAAATTGCCATTGGTCAGTTACTCCTTATTGGCCAGCAACCCCTGCACTTCCGTACAGGTGTTCGTTGATCTTAACCACAACAACTGCATTAGCACCAACAGCATTGCTGGGTACGTCCCAAAGGCCTACAACCTTCAGGTTAAGTGCAGCGGTTGTAGCGATTGTGCTGGTGTCAAGCTCCATGCCTGAAACGCCAGTGGTGGTGCTACCAGTACCAACGACAACGTCTGCATTCTTACCGTAGTCGGTAGCAGCAGAAGTTCCATCGTTCTGGATAATGAACAACTGGTTAGGATCGTCAATTACATCGGCAACAATCTTGCCTTGAGTGATGTTGACGGAACCCGGATAGTAGTTCTTCCAAGTCGGCTTGCCAGAAGTCGGATCAATGTAGTTACAACCATTGAAAACGCCTACGGCAGCAGTGTGACTTGCTGGATTAAACTGCAGAATGTAGCCGTCCTTCAAGGTGACAAGGTCTCCCTGATAGATGGCGCCAGACTGGTTATCTGCAATCTCATAACCATACTGCTTCTGTGAACCAGAGGCAGACAAGTTACCGAGGGGACGCAGACCAAACGCTTTGTCTACATTAGCCATGATAAAAGTCCTTAAAAAGATACAGTTTAGTCAGAAGACCTTGTGGGACCACCGACACTTACTTTTGACTGCCTTTCAGGTGAATTGATTTTCATTGAGCCATGTGCATTGGCTTTCATCAAATCATTGTCAGCAGCCCTAATTTGATCATGGGTGCGAGATTGGTAATATGCCCGACGCTCTTCTGCTGTTTCTTCAGGTATGCGAGCAAGAACAACATCACCTACGCCAATAACTCCGGCATGTTTACCATCGTCAACAGAGGCTCCCTGAAACTCAGGGTACTCATCTGCACGAACAAGCTCATAGCCCTCGCGCATCTTGGCAGTGACATTCATTCTGTCGTCCATTCCTGCAGCTTCTCTCCTGATCCACCGGTGCTTATAACCTGCCGGAGGCGGAGGAGCATCTAGTCTTGAAGGTGGAGCCCACGGCTTGCGACGCGCATCCTTTTCACGGGTTTCCGTGCTTCTAGGGCTGCGGGACAGTTTAGGTACTGCTGGTTGGTCCAATTGGTCGCTCATGTTTTTCACCTTTTAACGTATTTGGCATATTCTTCAAGTGGCACCCCTAGTCTTTTAGCAATTGCTACCTCACTAGGTCTCAACTTGATTGTGCGGCGTGCTGTAGAATTAACACCGGAAGACCGGGTTGCAGGAGCCACCGTTTGCACGGGCCGGGAGGTCCTGTTAGTAGTTTGTGGCGCAGGTTCTTCAACTTCAAAACGCTGCGGAAATATGTTACGCATTCTGCGATCTATCTCATCATAGTATTCATCTGAGCTGGGGTCAAATCCTTCATTTTTCACCAATTCAACATGGATACCACGAACTGTGTTGGTCATGACAACATCTTGACCAAACCATTCGTTTCTTTCTGCCCACTCCTCGGCCTTTGCGTCCGTTCGTGGAGGCTGGTTGAACGAGGGCACTTGGAGGTTTTGAGGCGTTTGAACAGGAGTATTCTTTTGCTGCAATAGCTGCTGTTTTTCCCACAGCGACGTAGTTAGCCTTTGTTGGGCCTCTGTCTCTGTGTCTATATCCCCTTCTTCTCGCGCCCGCTTTATAACATTTTTCAACGCGGTAATGGTTGTATCCAGCCGTCCCTCTGCCTCTCCCCGACGCGCAGTTGTTGACTGTTCGTAGGCCTTTGATAATTCGGTGTGTTTAGCATGTACGCTTCGAGCATACTCTAGGGCTGATTCTTCGCGACGTTCTGACTCCCGAAGTCTAGCCGTGAGCTTATCGATTCGCTTTTTTACTTTTTCAGAATAATTATCCAGATCATCTGAGCTTGGAGCTGCCTGCTTTTCTGGCTGCTCTTGCTTTACATTCACCACTTCAGCACCGTCATCGTTTAACTCGACAACAGCCTCTTGCTCGTCCTCACCCACATTAAATTCTAACTGCTCGTTCTCAACTTCTGCCATTGGAGTCCCCTTACATGTGCAATATGTTTTCGGGATCACTTATGACCCCAAGGATTTCATCATCGTTGAGGAGCCTAATCTCGCCCCCCTCTATTTGAATGCGTGATCCCGCATATCGACCAAAAACCACCCAATCACCCTGCTTGCACCACGGTCCATGCGGAAACTTTGACTCATCCGCATACGCTAAGTTACCCATCTTCAAAACATAACCAACATTAGTTGCTAACTGGTTTCGTTTCTGGGTTTCATCTGCAAGTACAATTCCACCTTTCGAGGTTTTGGCTCCTCGATAGGGAAGGATGGCCAATCTCCATCCTGTGGGTTGAGGGATCAAATCAAGCACACTAGCTTCAAGTTTTTCAGCATCAACTTTGCCGTCGTCCGTAAAGACTTGTTCAAGTCCTTTTCGCTCAACGTCTTTGTCTTGCTGCCACCGTTCTTCTAGCGCAGTCAATTTTCTTTTAGACTCCATACAGGCTCCTTAGTTATGGCTACTCGCTGCTGTTTCTCTGCAGCTCCCCGCGAACAACACTGTCCACAAGACGAATGCCTTCAAGTCTGCCCATTAGGAAACGATAACGCTCCATATCAGATACGCTTCCGCCCAACACAATGGCTTCTGTGTCTTTCTCTAGCTTTCTGATTTCTTTCAGAACGCGCTCGGCGAACTCTAGCATGGGTTATTCCATGAAAATGCAGCAGACGATTTACGCCATCGTCTGGAAGGCTTTAATAAATTTTAACTGGTTTGTTGCCGTCTTTTTTCTTCACAGTCTTAACAGGGCCTGCGGCCTTTTTAGACTTGCCTGCGGTGCTTAATGCAATGGCCACTGCCTGCTTTTGCGCCGCCTTTTTGCTCTTTGGCTTACTGGTGCCTATTTTACCCTTTTTTTCGTAACTTCCAACTAATTCGCTTATATTCTTGGAAACTACTTTACTACTTTTACCTTTTTTCAACGGCATTTGACTATCCTCTTGGGGCATAAATGCGTTCACGAGCAACGGCAGATCGCTCTGCGGCAATCTTTTCTTGGGAAGCGATACGCGCATCACTAGCCTCAGTATTAGCTTCAATTCGCATTTGCTCGTTGGCCAATCCTTGCTGCTTAAGTTGTGCGTCAATCTGATCTTTCTGAGCCTGCTGTGCCAGTTCCTGCTCTTTAAGCTTGACCACCGGATCAGTTTGATTTTGCTGCCCTTGACCGGAAAGCTCCATCTGCATCTGCTTCATTTCCATCATATATTGAGAGACTTTGATTGAAACCAGAGCTTCTTTCTGCATGTCAGAAATCATTCGATCCGGGTCGGTACCATACTGCTTGAACAGTTCTGCCTCGGTGTCTTCTTCGGCCTTCACTTTTATGTGCTCGAGGATGTGCTTTTGCAATCCTGCAGCAGCCAATGGGTTGGCTTGAATAAGCGGAGAAAGGCCCATCATAAGGTGAGACGCAATGTGCGAATCGTGCTGTTGACCTGCGTAAACCTTCAAATCCTTACCGTCAACCGCGTCAATGTTCTCACTGGCTGGGTCTTTAGGCATTTGGTTGGTCTGTACCTTAAGAATGCCGTCAATATCTCGCACATTCATAGCCTGATAGACTCGATAATAGGCCTCATACATGTTGTGCATCTGCGGGGCGCTTTGCGCCAACTGCAGTTGTGTCTGGGCGAGGGTAATTCGCTGTGCAGCAGAGAAGATATTGGGGTCAGCTACCGGCAACACGGAAACCATGTTGTTAAAATCAGCTCGCTTGATGCAGCGAGACGCGCCGGGGACTTCGTAAGGGTACTCATCCGGCAGATAAATGCCAAAGCCCTCAAAAAGCATCTCAAATTCTTGAGTCTGGGCGTAATAGAGGCGTTTGTGGATGGCAGACATGACCATTGACCCACGCTCTAATAGAGCCAGCGTGGTGCCCACAGCGGCCTGCTGGTTGCCCTGCCCTACCTGCATATCGGCTATGCTTGCAACACGCCTACCGGCGTCTACAGTGAAGCCTAGAAGGGCATACAGGGTCTGACTTGGCTCTTTGTACGGCAATGGCAATAAAGAACTGCCGATTTCAGCCCCACCAGCGTCAATATCTCGCCACTCGCCCGGCTGTATTGGATCATCGTCCGCTGCAATCCTTGCTCCCTTGGCCTTAAAGCCGGCAGGCAGGTTTGCAAGAGTGCCAGCGTCAATAAGTTGACGCAGGGCGGAGGTTGCTGTCTTAGCAAGGCCTCCAATCAGGTGGACAAAGCCTAATCCATAGGCTCCTAGCCCTTCTACAAGCACATAATGGACAAAACATTCTCGACGAAGCTTAAGTTCGTCGTTCTCCACCCAATTTCGTCGAATTGAGACGATTTTTCCACTGGCCTCATCCAGTGTTATTACGTATGGCAGCTTAATTTCCGTCGGTTTATTGTCTTCATCGACATCTTCGTGGCCCGGAATGTCCATATCGACATGAAATTCAAGCAAAAACAGCTCTTCTGGTTCTCCAGAAGCCTGTATTCCTGTGACTTTATCAATTGTTGCGCCTATTTGGTCGTTATTGATGCCTGAATCGTCTGGTTCTATCTCAGTATCCAAATATTCGCCGGCGAAAACGCGCTTTTTGAACTCATTGGAGTCCATTGCAATGCGGTGAGTGATGCGTCGGCACTCCGAAACAACGCTAGAGCCGTGGTAGGGAATGTAAAGATCGTCAGGAAGCACTAAACGGCTAACCATGCGGCCCACCTGAGCATCATAGTAGACCTTTTTGAAGGTAGAACCACCGTATCCGGTGTAAAACAGGAGCTGATCGAACTCCGGCGTGTACTCTTTCATCACCGTAGTGAGCTGATAGTTCATGAAATCCTGCACTCGAGAGGCTTGTTGGACCTTATCCAACGTCTCTTTGCCCAAGGTTTGAGTGCGGACGGGGCCCCCGGCTGGCATTAGCTCCTTAAACGCCTGTGCTTGAAACTGAACAATCGCCTCTGTCAACATAGGGTGAACAGCACTGGCCGCTCCACGGAAGGGGCGAGTGCGTTCTTCCATTTTCAAGCCCAACAAATCAAGGCCCTTGGCATAGGTGTCTTCCCATTCGGTGCGAGAACTTTTGTCTGCCTCGAAAAAGGCCATCAGGTTCAGCGAAATAACGTCCAAATCTTGCGAATCCATGTCTTCTGCAAGATTGTCGTAAAAGCCCTTCTCCATAGAATCCGCTATTTCAATCGAAACAGAGCCGTCTTCTTCTAGCTCAATCTCAATTTCTGGTCCCTCTTCCATTTCTATGTCGATCATTTCGCTAAGAGGAGCGGGATTGGCGACCTTATCTATAGGCATTTTTGTGTCCTAAATGTATTTACGGTTGTCGTGAGTCTGACGCTCTACGTTACCGCCGCGTTTAAAATATTTTGGGTTTTCCGCAGTGCTGCCCTTGAGCATGTGCTCTTGGCTTTTCAGAGGACGTGTCGTGACTTTTTTGGCTAGGACCAAGGGTCCTATCTGAATCACCTGCTCTGCAGTATTTACAGGCATTCCTGTGTTTTTGTCATAGAAGAAAGAGTGGCGATAGGGATTCATTCCAATCTGCGTCCACTCTGGGTCGTTAAGGTACTTCTCCGCCAGACCGCGAGCCTCTTCCACGTCCATATTGCGCCACTTGCCATTCATTCTGGCAAACGGTGCCTTATCTTTTTTGCCTGTCGCTACACCAAGTGCAGCGTCTGGATTGCTATTAAACTTCACGTCATCCAGAACCGCCACCTTTCCATAGCCCATAGACTTACCGCTAACACCAGTGCCCTCGTGTACGGATACAACCCAAGTATCGTAGTTGTTATATGCAGGAATATCTAGTCGAGAGCCAACTAGGGTGCCATCGGGGATTTCTTTGTTTAAACCAATTAGCCCCTTTTCTACCTTGTTTTTATCCAGCGCATAGGCTATTTCCTCAAAAGAGGAAATCTCGGGGACTTCGGTTATTAGTTCGATAGGGCGCAGCTCTTTTACTTTCTGAGCGTAGTCCTCTATGGATATTTTTCCAGCGTCTAGGTCTCGAGCAGCTTCAGCAAGTTCAGGCGTCTGTGTTTGCCTAAAGTCGCCCTTGTTGGCATTGCGCCACGCTTCACGCTGCTCTTCGGTGATTGACTTTACAAGGTTCAGTTCTTCGCCACCTTTGGCCTTGTTGGCTGGTGTATATGGGCGATCACGCACCAGCAAAACAGAAGTGCCATGCTCATCGCTCATGTTGACAGCATCATATCCAAGCTCTTTTGCCAACCTGCCGCGCTGCCTTTGCGCCTCCCATTGGTTTTCACCAACTTCTTCTCTACCAAATATCCTTGCAAGACTTTCTGAATCAAGCTCATCTGCCCGATCTTCCGCGACCGCCTTGTACCACAAATCAAAGTCTGGGCTGTCTGGATCAATACTGCTGTTTGTGCGAAGTATTGCAGCCTTTTGCTGCTCCCAAGGGAAATCGCTATATCCAATAAAGTCACCGCTCCTTGCTATCTTTTCAGGTGGTATGTCAAAAGAATATAGGCTCTCTCCGTGCGACGTAGCTGCGGCCTTGGAGGGACTTAAAAAGATGCCATCAAACAAGCCTTCATTTTCTTTTATCGCACCACTCAGTTTGCCGCCGTGATAATAAGTATCCACTGCTTCCTTTCCGGCCCCAGCCATCCTTGCCTCTTGGCTCATATCAAGAACGGCGTCCAAGGAGCCTATGCCCTTGGCTTCTGGTGATAACCGATTCAGCTCGTCTGTCTGTATCCTAACGGCATCGTCATAGTCCTTGGCGTATGGCACATTCTTGGCGCCCCCAAAGTACTCTGGATCATGAACAAAGAAAACTATATCCGGCTCGCCATTGTTGTATTCTCTAAAGGTGTTTTTGTCCCAGTTAGGCGGCGCAAACTCATCGTTCCACGGCAAACGGGCAACAGGCTTAAAGCCTACACTTTCATATATCTTAGGTAGATAAGTGTTAAAAGCGTCAAGTTTTTTGCCTCCTGCCTGAACCGCAGCTTGCAACATTCCATAGCTTCCTCTAATCGGCTCGTTAGAAGAAGCAAATACCGCAACAATGTCGCCGTCTGGCTTGATTGCAAACCCGCTGCCTGATTCTGTACGGAACAATCGAGCGTTCGCCAACTCTTCGGGAGATTTAATCTCAACCTGAGCCCCCATCGGATTGGACGCCATCGCCCGAGTCATGTCTGCATTATATGCTGCTGCATTGGTTGCTGAATCTACCTGTCTAATTACAGGTAGAGAAAGAGACGCGCTCTGGTATTGTGTCAGAGTATTCTGATCAGGGCTAAAAGTTAGAAGCCCATCGCCGCCATCTGTGCTGAGAGTTTCTCTCGTGTAAGGCCCGGATTCTCTGCCAAGATTTCGTCCATCAGCCCCTCCCGAAACTCCTCGGGTCGATTTTGCGACGTTGATTGCATCTCTGCGGAAGGCTGTGAGGAAGTCGTTTCTTCGTTGAGAAAGGGCGCCCCTACCTTGAATATACCTGACATCGCCTGATCTAAGGCTTCCATCGGGGTTGGCGTTCTCGAATTGTCTTGCTGCTTCATCTAATTTTCTCCTGTCTACTTCGGGCCTAGTATACCAAGGACCACTGACAGACTCGGTAACTTTAAACCCTTGAGGTATTATATCATTCGCTGGGCTTTTTACAAATGCCTCAAATTCCTTCTGCCGTTCAGGCGTCATTCGGACAATACTGCCGTCAGACAACGGATATTCGACTATGGGGCCTTCAATAGCTTGACGGTATGTCATTCCAGAGGAAAAAGTTCCGGGCTTGCCTTCTGTAACGCCTGCACCAATGGCTGTTCCGCTTCTAACCGCTTGAAGCGTGCTGTGTGAAACCCCTTGGTTGCCTTCAATCAACCATGTTTCCCAGTGCATCCTGCCAATAGAACCGTCTTGTGGACGACCTATCATCCTGTATGCCTGAGACACCGTGTCTCCCATGCCGTTTTCTAGCATTTCGGTCAGCATCAAGCCGCGTGGTCCTACCAGTATCTTGCTCAAGCCGCCTTTGTTTATGCCGTCATAAATGTTCTTGCCTTCATATCGACCGTCATCCCACAAATGGCGAGACTGAATTCGGTCCATAACCAGCATATCGTCTTTGCCGCCTACTAAACCTATGAAAGAAACAACCTTATTGTCTATACCGGGGTTATTTGTAAGCCGGAAAAACTGTCGTCTAAACTCCCGTCCGGTAACTTTAGGATCAGCTAAGGATTTGTGGAGCAGTGTGAGCGCTGGAGCGTTAGTGCCTTCTGCTGTTTGTGAAAGCGCGTAAAGCAGCTTGCCTGCTGCATTGGCATTCATTGTAACCTGTCTAGCCGGAGAGCCTTCTGGAAGGCTTTCTTTGACCATCTTCTGCCATGCAGGAAGATCGCTTTCAGTAAACTCTCCTCTGGCCGATTTGGCTATAAACGGCTGGGCCCTGTCTAAAAGATCAATGAACGCGGCTTCTTGCTGAACCGGGCCGGCACCCCTAGAAAGTATGCCCCACATAAACAACCTTCCGGTCATTTCAGGAGTAGCCACTTGGGAGTTGTATATGTTTTTTATTTGATTTACATAGCCAAAGCCCTCGTCAACAGTGGCCTTAAGCTCTGGTGTCAATCTATCCAGCTTGGCTGCAAGAAGAGAAGGATCGTTATTGTATTTAACCGCTTGGGACGGCGGCGCCGGTAAATAATCCCCGCCAAAAGCTTCTGCTTCTGTGGCTTTCCAACTTTGTTCACTGGTCAATGCGTCAGGATGCCTCGCAATTGTGGCGTCAATGTTGGCGATCACTGCGTCTTTGTTTTTTGGTGTAAAACTCTGAACAACAGGCGTTTCTGCTTTTTGGCCAGTTCCTTCTACCAAAAGCTCTGGAGGAAGTGCGTGACCCTTAGCGTTCTGGTCAACAACCCCTATCCTCATTGCTTCGCCGTCTACCGGAGGGACATCATCAGCCACGCGGGGCGGCGCTATTGCCTCTGTCGTAGGCGTGAGCTCCTCCAGCATCTGCTTGGCTGCACCCTTTCCGGCTTTTTCCAATGCCTGATCCGCTGCCGCCTTTGCCGCCCTCTTAGCTCCCCGTGCTCCAGCCCCTGCCAACGGCACAGTGCCTGCAGCAGACATCGTAACTACCTGACGCAAAATGCGGGCAAGCTCATGGTCCCCCGCCGCCTCTGCCTCATTGGCCAGTTGCGAATACTTCTCCGCGTCTAACGCAGAACGTACCTCGCCTACAACAGGCGTCATGTCAAGGGCAAAACCAAGTGGGTCCTCTTTGGCTCCCTCGTACATCCCCCTGCCAAGCGACGCTACATCAGAACCAAATTCACGCAGCGGCGACTCACTGGCAGCTATGTCCCTGCCATAGTTATAAACCGTGGTGGGAATCTCCTTAGCCCCACCAAGGATGTTTTGCAACATAGTATGGCTCTCGGTCCGTGGTCCTTGATCCTCGGACGGTCCCAACCGGCTCCAAGCAATGCCGCCGTCGGCATACGAGGCCAGCGCATCCTGTGCTGGCCTAACGGACTTTTTTACAGACTCCTCCGCTAACATCCGGTCCAGCTTGGACACCGGACCACCGTCCTTAAACGGTTGAACCCGCAGGTCCACCGGCGTCACCTTATACATGCCTGTTTCTTGGTCAATGTAAACAGGTGCAGGAGACCCGGACCCAGAACCACTGCTCGCGGCTTGAGCAGGAGCTAGCGCCTTTTGGAACTGTGGGCCTTGAGCCTGCCTGTTCTGGGCAAAAAGCTGGGACTGGGAGGGACCGTAGTAAAGGTCAGAAGCTCCTAACAAAGAACGCGGCCTGCTCGTTACAGAAGGTGGGGTCCAACTCCAGCCGGAACCCGTAGCAGAAAGCAGCTTGGCTGCGGGTGTATAGTCATAGCCAAAGCCTCCAACCGCCGTCCGTGGCGCGCTTTCTCGGAAAGCTTCATCCAATGCAGGGGCACCCTTCTGGTAGATGTCCGCGCCCCCCTGCTGTTGTGCAAAGGCGGCAGGGTCATAAACGGTTGTAGGAGTGTACTGTGTAGTACTGGGCTCATACACTGTTTGGCTCGACGGAATAGTTGGCTCGGGTGGGGTCAACGGGAGCGTGGGTGTAGGTATGACAGGTGCAGGCTGCTGCACATTGAACAAGATGCTTGGGTCTATCCCAGTGGCAAGAAAATCTTGAAGCGTGTATCCGCGCTCGGTAGCAATTTGCTGCATTTCCGCACGCTCTTGGGGAGTAATGCCGTCCTCGGCGATTCTAGCTACATAGTCCTTAGCCTGCTGCTTCAGCACTTCCACGCCGTTCTGGCCTTCTGCTGAAATCCTCGCTGCTTCTGCAGCCAGAACAGGATTACGGAGGTAGGCGGACTCCGCTTCACTGGGCTGAATGAGTGTTTGAATATCGGGAGAGCTGGTTACAGTGAATATCTTATCTAGTACTTTCTGCCCCACGCCGGCGTTAATCAGGTCAGTGGTGCTGATCCCAGATTCCACCATGATGTTATAGGCATCAGCGCCCGTCGGCGCGTCGGTATCTGCAAGGTATTTTTGCGCTGTGTCGCGCAACCATGCGTAATATTCTTGGATTCCCTCGTCTCCACGAGCAGCAGCACCCCGATACGCATCGGAAACTTCACCGCCATCAGCCATACGAATGGGGAGACGAGCCAACATGGCCCGCGCTGAAAGGTCTGACATAAGGGCGTCCCCTTGGTGTTAAGTACTTGTTACCATTCTACTTCAATAATATTCAGGCACAAGCCCATCTTTTAAAACATGTTCCTCGTCTTCGTCATCCTTCAATGCAATAAAATTCCCTGCGCGGAACCGCATTAGCGCTTGCGTCGTACTGTCCACCATGTCGTCGTTGTCACCATTCGGGAAGGCCGCGCACTCTTCAATCAGCTCATCAGCCCAGTCCGTGTCAGGTGCCCACACCATCCCTGATTCAAGAATCGGTGCAACAGAGTTAGCCCGAGACACCTTGTCCTGCCCTGCTCGTCGGCCACCGGGAGAATACATAGTGACAGGAATGCCCACGCGTCGCAGCTCCTGTTGAAGCGTGATCCCCGTTGCCTTGGCCTCGATCAATACATTGTCAGGATGCCAGTAGGTGTACTGCTCCTTGGCCACTCGCTTGAGTTCCGGGAAGTCCCACCGGCCTCGCCTCACGTCTACCAGTAGCAGGGCAGGGCCTCCATCCTGCGTAGGGTAGAACACGCCCCACGTGGTAATGACAGAAAAGTCCGCCGTCTCTTTTTTGGAGTAAGCTGTATCATACGATTGAATGATGTATTCCAGTCGCGGAGTATAGTCCTTGTCCCAACGCTGCCAGTACTCTCGCTTGAGTATCGCGCCCTCGTCAGCCGTAGGACGCTGCTGGTACATGGCGTTCCACTTCTGAACGGACAGTGATGCTCGGACCGCCTTCAGCTCTTCCAGTTTCCAGAATGAAGGCCACAGCGGACGCTCGTTTTCCATGTTCTCGTTAAAGATTGCCGGGAACTCAATTACTTCCCACTGGTCTGCGTTGTGGCTAGTTTGCGCCTTAAGCAGTCGCGCCGTCAGGTCCTTCGTCCCCCACCGCGTCATTACAATAACCACCGCACCACCCGGCTGCAGTCGAGAGCGTGGGCCAGAGGTATACCACTCCCACGCATTGTCCAACGCCAGTTGCGACTGCGCGTCCTGCTCCGAATGCGGATCGTCGATAATCAAAAGGTCTGCACCGCGACCTGTCATCGCACCACCAACGCCCACCGCAAAGTACTCACCACCGTGGTTCGTGTCCCACCGGCCGGCTGCCTTGCTGTCAGCCTTGAGCCGTGAATCAGGAAAAACTTCCCCATATCTGTCTAACTCCATCAGGTTACGTACCTTCCGGCCAAAGCGAACCGCCAGCTCTCCCGTGTGGGTAGCCTGAATAATCTTGGTTCGCGGGTTACGGCCCATGCAGTAGGCTGGCAGCAGATAAGACGCAAATTCTGACTTTGTATGTCGGGGAGGCATGTTGATGATCAGACGCTTCAGGGTTCCCTTAGCTATCCGATCAAAAGCAGAGGCCATCTTTTCGTGGTGGCTAGACAAGATTGCTTCTGGCCAGACGTATTTGGCGAAGTTCAGGAATGAATCGCCAGCCTTTTCTTGAGCTTCGAGTAAAGCAAGCCGTAGTTCTAATCGAAGGCGTTCTGCTTCAACGTCCGACGGCAGTTTAGTTGGTTGCATGCGAGCCTATTCTTCTTTCTTAACAATACTAAGGACAGTGGCGTCCTTCTTGTTGTCCGCTTCGGCATAGGCCTCTAACAGGGCTATGAGTTCAATTACTTCATCTGGAGTATACCTGCCACGAGAATATTTCACTATGGCTAGTAGCAGCTCTGCTCGCGAAATCTCTGTCTCTTCCACAGTAGTCCGTTTCGTTTCAAGTTTATAAAAATTTTTGGCCAATTCAATTTTCAAACTAAAGGGGGCCTTTTTCAAGAGGGTTCCACGTGAAACCCTAACCCCATTTTCGTTTTGGCCATAATTATTTGTGCAAAATCGGGCTAAAGCTGCGGCCGCCACCGAGCGGGCGCTCGATCGATGCCCGCGTCGAGCGAGCGTTCGATCGATGAACCAAATCGGCGCCAAGGGACCCGTAACCCGTTGATATGCCTCAGGTTTCCTGCGCCCCGGCCCACGGGCCACGGCCCGAGGCCCACCATTGCCGAGCGAGCGCTCGATAGACCCCGCTCAGGGCCCACGGTTCGCGGCTCGAGGGCCCTGCTATTTCCGGTAATTATTATTACCGGAAATAGTGATTCGAGGGAAATCAAGCACTTAGCTAAAACGCGCTGCCCGGCGACCCGGCAAACACTACATGTTGTGTCTTGGACCACTAGCCGGGGGCCACGGACCACGGCTCAGGGGCCATCAAGCGAGCGCTCGCTCGGCGCCCGCCGCGCGCGCCGGGGGCCGGCCCGGCCGCCCCTCCTTTCCCGGTTTGGCAAACAGCGACGGACTTGGGCTCTTAAGAGAAGAGCGGAGAGGCCCAGCCAGTGCCGGGTAAAATTGTCTCGTTGAATGTAGAAAAGTAGTTGAAAGTAGTTGACGCCTGTATTTGGCTTGTTCATACTTCGTTGTAAGTCGGGGATTCGCCCCGCCCATACAGGAGACAGACATGCAATTATTCAGCGACACTAAAGGCTGCAAGACTTACGTGAGCCCACAAAACGCCATCAAGGCGGCCGATCCGGCTGCCTTAGAACAATTTAAGTGGGTCATGGCGGTTAATGAAGGCCGATATCACATCGTCTTCATTGGGCAGGATGCCCTTCAGCACTGCCTGCAGAAGGGCCACTTCTGCACCTACGGTTTCTAACTCTAATCAATACGGCCCCTTCGGGGGCCATTACTGGAGATAAGACAATGTATAAATATGAGATCGTCAACACTTATCCAGACGCCTTAAGTTGCAAATTCAAGCCAAGCGACTTTAACAATGTTATTAACGTCATGCTCTATTGTCTTTCCGAAGAAGCAAAAAAATACGATGGATATTTAACCTTCTATCTCAATGGCAAAAAATCAAGTGGGGAGCAGCTCTTACAGGCCGCAGAAGCCGACAGGGATGCTTTCTGGGAGAAGAAAAACGAGACTCACAAACAAATATCGGTTAGCACTGGCATAACTGCCTTTGTCAAGAAGACAGTTTGGGTACGAAAATAATAACCGGCCCCTTCGGGGGCCATCATTGGGAATGAGACGATGCCCGAGACAACTGACAAGATTAATTTGATGGTCGCGAATTACCGCAAAGGCATTTTGGGGACGCCTGACGCCCCTCACAGGGGCAGCAGCCTGCACCATAGGTTTTGGCAAGGCTATTTTGGCGAAGTGAAGCCCGGCCAGTTCAGAAACACCCTCATCTACCCCTGCGTTAAAGCAGGCGCCATCTGCGCCGCGCAGGACAAAAAACCGTAGATTATGCCCCACTCCACCGACGCCAGCGGCCATTGTGCCGCTGGTTTCGTTTTCAGGACCCCATTTTCATGCAGGCCCTCAACCTGATCCCCTCTGTAGAGCCTTATAGTGGCCGTAGGGCGATGTTCTACCATAACCCATACCGGACTACCTATCTGAGCGTGTCGTAGCTGAAAAGCTATCTGGTGAGGGCTCAGGCGAACTTTATTCCCGGCTGTCACCACTTTCAGCTCGACGAGGACAAAGCCTTTGCCCGGCAGAGCGAGGAGGCAGTCTGGCAGGCCCAACCCAACGCGATTTTCGAGACGCGTCAGCAGCACGCCGTGCGGAGTCAAGCCCCGCTTCACTCGCTGATAAAGTTTAGCTTCAGGACCTTGTGCGGACATCTGCGGGTAACGGCACGTCGTTATCAATCTGGACCTGACCCGCAAGCGGGTCATCGGGCTCGTCGGGCTCGTCGGGCGCCAGCTCGCCATCATCCTCGAACTCCTCGAGCGGCGTGAGCGACCTGACCAACTGCTCTGGCGTCACGTCGATGATCGCCTGCGGTGGCGGGCCGCCGTACATGGCTTTGATTTCCTCGAGCTTGCGCCTCACCTCATCTGCACTCATGCTGTCGATGGTGCCGTGCCTGATTTCTTTACGATCGACGTAGATCGTGCCCAGTGCCTGCCCTCGGCGATACTCTGCGCTTACAGCGGCGCCGTAGTTGCCGGCAGCCAGAGCTTGATCTCGAATGTGTTGTAAATCACGTAAATGCCTGTCGATAGTAGTGCCGTACTTTTCAGCCACCTCCCTGCGATACTGCTGAATTGCAGCGACAATTTGTGGATTTCGGCGTGGATCGGTCAACTCGTTCGCAATCTTTGAGGCCTTCTCGGCAGGATAGCCTGCAGCTATCGCTGCTTGTTTGAGCGACTGCTTGCCCTCGCCGTCCACGAGCTCTTGAATGAACTTCCAATGCTTGGGAGAAACAGTCTTCGACTGTTCCTCGAGTGTCCCGACATCCACCTGCAAGCGCGTCTGCAGTGAACGCTTCTTGCGATTGTCAGTTTCAAAAGGGCTCTCGTTGAAAATGTCTTTGATGTTTTTACTCGCCATCACTTGATCCTCGTGCAGGTCCAAAAATTGTCGGTCTTCAGGACGTTGAATTTTCTGCCCGTTGTCTTGCGATAGAACGTCGCAAGAGCGTTACGTGCCTTCACCGCGCCCTCTTCACTATCGATCACGAAGAAATCCCCGACAATCATCGCGGCGAACGGATATTGCGGGCGACCTGTCGCCCAGCGTCTCAAGCTGTGCCTGCGCGGAACGATCGAGCGGTTACACCGGGTTACGTCTGTTTTTTCACTTTCAAGCATGTGTTACCTCAAGTGTTACCCCACTAACTTCGTTAAGACAGTGGGAAAGTTACAGTTCTTTTATAATTGTTTCATGGAAAATTTTATATATATCAACAAATTGAAATGTTGGGGTACGTTTCGTATGTTTTTCAAAAAAAGTTACACCGGTTACGTCTGTAGGACTTAAAGTGTAACCTCATCTGTAACCACTAAAATCAATAAAAAACATACACTTACGTGATTTGGTTACACCTCTCATTGTTTTACGCATGAAACAAAAAAAAACGAAAAAAAACCATGAAACAATGTTAAAGGGCCGAAACGGGTGTAACCCGGTGTAACCGGCTAAAATCCCACCAGTCCCGTGGTCCCTGAGCCATGAGCCCTGATCCTCGCCCCCTGAGCACTGAGACGCGCCACAAGGCCCCTGAGCCCTCACAGCCTGTCCTCGTACTCACCCACAGGGGGCACCCCTGCTGGAGCCGTAGAGCTCTCTACAGGGCCACTACAGGCCATCTCAATCAGCATGTCTAAGTAGTGCCGTGCCTTGCGGAGGTCCTCGATGCCCCCCTTCGAGCGCCAGCGAGTGATGTACTTCACCACATTCGCTTCGTTCCAGCCGAGGTTGTTCTTTGTGATATATTCGTTCGGCTGAATTGCCAAGTGCTGATAGTGAGTGCCGCCGACCTGCGTACCGAATGCGCTCGGCGCTGCCTTCGCTAGCCTTGCCCCGACTGACTTGGAAGGCGCCTTGCGTAGACGTTTGCCGCGCATGCACCAGTCCTTCAGCGTGTCGATCGGGACATTGTGTTTGCGCGAGAGCTGCTTGAGCGACACGTCGCTGTCCATCCACTCCTGCCGTATTGCGTCAACTAATTCTTGAGGATGCTGCATGTTAGCCCTCCGATTCGCCGTCGCCAACGAGCTGTTCGATTTGCTCCTCGAGCCACTCGACGCGTGCGAAAAGCGCTTCCATCTCGCGAAAGCGCTCGATCGTGTCATAAGCCTCTTCGCCTTCCAGTTCAATAATTATCTTTGCCATCAGCTACCCCCGTGTCATATTCGAAGTTATTTGAAAACTCGTTTTCTTGCAAAAGCCGGGCGCCGTTGCCCAAATGAAAGCGAGCAGCCTGCTCAGTCTTGGGTGACATCGTGACAACCCTGTGCTGCCCCTTGAGCGCATGCAGCAGCGAGTTGATCAGTTTTCTCCCGGCACCCTTTTGATTCGACCATAGCGAATACGGCACGACGATGTCGCCGCGCTGAGGGTCCTTCGCCGCTTCGAGAAGGTCCTCCTCTGTCTCGGGTACAAACCACGTGTAAGCAACGCACACCACCGCGTGCGTCACAACACCGAAGCCCTGCTTATCGATCAGAGCGTACACTTCGAAGGGCTCTTCAAAGCGCCTGAGGGGGCCGCCGATAAAATTCAGCGGACGCACAGGGTCCTGTTCAATTGCGTGTATAAAGTCGGCCGAGCATTTGATCAACACAGTGTTAGTCCTCTTCATCCATGTCTTTTTCATCAGCCCGTAAAACTTTTATCTTTTGCCCGTCGGCCAGATAGCGCTTGTCGCCGATGAGGATTTCCTTAAGCGTCTTTGCGCCGCGATAGCTCACGACCTCATCCATCGGGAGTTGGGGAAGTACCCGGCGCACGTAGTGCGCGAGCAGGTTGTACTGGTGCAGCTTTTTTTCACCGTCTGAAAAAAAGGCAGCGAACGGCAGCCGCCTGTAAGTTTTTTTATTCAACACGGCCCAGCGGCTCGGCCCGCCACCCACTTCATAATTCGAGGTGATGTTTGTCAGATCGATCCCGTAGGTGATCAGATTGCCTAGCGTGCCTGTTCTTGCGCGAATGCGATAGTCTGTCATTGTTCAATACCCGCAAAGCAGAGGTCTGCAATCTCTTGCCGAGCACGAGTGACAATGCCTAGCAATTTATCAGCCGTCGCCGCAGGATCGTCGATGGCCCCCTTGAGTGCCAAAAGAACCGCTATCTCATCGAAGCTCTTTACAAGTTTCAGATGTTCGTTCATCAGCTCGCGGCGCTTCACGTTGTGTCGCTTTGTGATTTCGTTCAAGTCTTCGACCAGCTCGCTTACATTTGCTTTCATTATTCTACTCTCCATATTCTGATGCCGCTGCCTTCACGGCGTGCCACAAATTTCCAACCCCTTCTGAGACCAACAGCCATAGCCGCCTTGTACGGCCTGCCGCCGCTGTCCTCATTCTCAAAGTGTGCGCTCTGGCCCGGCTCCATATGAGCGAAGGGCCACTTAGTGGAACGGGAAGTCAAGTAGGGTATCGGGATACCTTCTTCGACAACCACGGTTCGATAAACTTTCTTAACCGCTGGCATTATTTTTCCTCACAAATAATTGATGGGTTGTAGGGAGGCCAGCCCTGCTCGCCCCCCGTTGTTGCCCACAGGTTAACCATTTCGCAATAAACTGACTCGTGGTCCGTGGCGCGTGCCACGTCATCGTTGCCTGCCCAACCAAGGGCGGCCACGAGGGCCGCCGTGAAAATAAGCTGTTTCATTACAGCCCCCACCGTGCTCGGCAGATGGGGCCGATGCCGAGGCGGACAGACTCCTCGTTTGTGAGCAGCCTGCTGCAGCAGCTACACTGGCCAGTGTTGTGGCCGTGGGCTGTGAGCGCAGCCAGCGGGTCCGCTGCCAGTGCCTGCAGCTCCTGAGCGATCTCGGCGCGGGCTTCGCGAACGGCGAAGAACTTGCCCTCTGGGCTGATCTTGCCAGCGTAATTACCGTTGTCCTTGACGTACAGGTGCCCGGCGTTTTTGCCGTTGGCTGGGGCCAGCGACACGCGCAGGCCGTTGATGACCAGCGCAGGCTTCTTCAGGCCGTTGCTCTGGGCGGAGGCAAACAGCTCGCCGATGCGGGTGAGGTCGATCACTGGGGCGTTGGCTTCGCGCTCGGCGCGTGCTGCATTGCGCTCGGCGTCGCGCACCTGCTGCTTGGCGTAGCCGTTGACGATGCACGCCAACTGCTTTTCGGACAGCTCGCCGTACTTGCGGGCTTTGCCCAGAAGGTCCTGATAAAACGGGGACCAAGTGGCGGCGACCAGCCACTGGTAACCGGCGTCGCCGATGACCGCAACGATCTGGGCCTTAGCGCCCTCGGCGTTGTTGGCTTCCTTGCGGGCCTTGCGCTCAATGCGCTGGGCGCGGGCCTTCTTGCGATCCGCTGCGGATGTCAAGAAGTAGCCCTTGCCGTTGCAGGCAAAGCAGTCCGACCGCTCCTGATAGCGGCGGACCCCTTGATACTTCCCAGTGCCGCCACAGTGGGCGCAGGGATACTGCTGGGTCTTGGCGTAAGGGCCAGACGAGGAAGAAACCTCGATCTGATCGATCGGGGTTTCTAGAGAAGAAAAGTCAAAGTCAAAGGTGTTCATGTCTGTATCCTGTATGAGGCGGGGCCGATCCCCGACTTAGTGCGAAGTATGAAGCTTATTGCTAACGACTGTCAACTATTATTCACCACCCTCGTCGATAAATTTCTATAACTTCGTCTCGGAGCTGATCGAGCTCGTTGAGAACCCGGCCGAGCAACATCTTACGCAGCAACTGGGGAGCCGCGAGGTCAGTGGACGGCGCAGCAAGTGCCGCTATCCCAGCAGCGACGGCGTAGTCGTCGTCGCCGTTCAGCGTGTCGTAGACGTACTCGGCTCCAATAGGCGAATTGACGAGAACCTCCGCGACCCACGCAAGGGTCGTGTCGCTTGGCCAAATGTCGGGATCGTCGAATTCTTTGACAAAGTCGCGCGGGCACTCGGCAACGCAGTTCAAAATGATTTTTTTTATGTCGGCATTCATCTGAGCTCTCCCAATTACGCCGCGACCTGAGTCGCGGCGGGTGAATCGGCCTGCAGGCTGTGCAGGTACTCAGCGGCCTTGCTCGCGGCGCTGGCGGCGCGAACGATCAGGCGCTTGTCGTTCTTGAGGGCCTTGAGCCACGATGCGATGTACTGGGCGTGGTCAGCACGGGGCTCGGCGCTGATCTGCAGGTCAGAGCACAGGAAAGTGGCGCCCAGCTCCGCGACGAGCTCCTCGGCAGCGTAGGCCTCATCGCCGAAGGCAAGGCCCTTGACGCGGTCAAGACGGCTTCTGTGACCAGACCAGTGCACGAGCTCGTGGAGCAGGGTCGCGGCAAAGCATTCCTGAGCGCTGCTGGTCGGGGTGCCGACGAAGTCGGTGATGGCCGGAACCACGATCTTATCTGACAGGGGGCTGTAGAAGGCGCGGTCAGAGCCCACTGTAACGCGGATATCGGCGCCGGTAGCGTGGGCGAAGTCGAGGGCAGCCTTAACCCGCTCGTCGGCCTCTGCGGGCGTCTCAGGGGCCTCAGGAACAGGCAGGGGCTCAACACCCTCTACTTGCTCTGCGTTGAACACAGCGGTCTGGCGCAGGAAGGGGATTTTCTTGCCATCCCCAGTCTCTTTGTCTTTGATCTCAAGAGACTTGAAGAAGACGATGTAAGCGCCGGCTTTCTGGCCAGCGCGGACTTGGCAGCCTTTGTCTTGCCAAGCCTTGTAGGTGCCCCACCTGTGGTCGGCGAAGCCGGCTGACCACAGCAGGATCGGATTGATCCCTTGATAGGCCTTGCCAGTGCTGATGCTGATTGGGCGGCGGGCGGTGCCACCGTTGCCGATCCACGGCTTGACCCAGCCGGTGCCGTGGGTTTCGATCAGGTCAACTATCGTGTTTGTGATGGTCTGGTAGGCGTCGTGCTTCATAACTTTCTCCTGTATAGACTAGGGCCAATCCCCAGCGATTTGCGAATAATAAAAGACAACAACTGCTACTGTCAACTACTTTAAGACACTTTTAGCCATAGGCCCGGTGGCCCTTGATCCGCCACTTCTGAATCACGGCGCGGCCAGTATCGTCTTCATCGACGACGACATAAGCCACAGTCTTCTTGACCAGCGCATAGCGCCAGCCACTATCGTTGACCGGTCGCTCGGACACCCACACGCGGTGGGGGTACTCGGTGTTGCGGCCGGTGGCCAGATCAGGATGCAACACAAGGCCTTCGCCGTGTGTGTCGTACTCGAACAGGTGGCCGCAGTCACACTCGGTGAAGCAGCCGCCGTCGAGGATGGGATAAACTGAAGAGGGTGCAAATGCCACGGTCTTTCTCCTGTATTGAGGTTGCTGCGCCCCAGCAGGGGCGATTTATTAGATAGTTGGTTTAAGAATCCTAAAGGATGGGCTTATGCACTTGATCTCGCGAATTGCCTGCTCGATGCTTTTGTAGGTGTTATGAGGCGGAAGCAAAGCAGAAACAGTAAACTCGCCTTCCCACTCTTCGATCTTCCAGTGCTTGTCCCATATCTGGAAATCGTACTCGGCGTATCCATCTTCTCGCTCATATACTTTGGTCAATTTGCTCATGTTGGGTCTTTCTCCTGTATGGGCCGGGGCGAATCCCTAGCGATTTGCGAATCATAAGGGACAACAATTGCTATTGTCAACTATTATCAACTACTCTCCGCTTGTTAGCGCCACCGGCTCCACATACTGGCCGGTTCGGGTCGCTTGTTGCGTTTCCGGGTTCGAGACGACAACGGCTCAAACTCCCTCATGTCGCCCTCGGCGTAGGTTTTGACGACGCCGCCCTGCTCGAGGTAGTCGGCGGTATCTTTTAACAGCCGCTCCCGCAGCAACTCTTTTTCAGTTTTAACCTCTGACATTAGTGCAGGACCCTCTCTTCGTCGGGGGACGGAGCCATTGACACGAGGTCGTAGATGTAGCTCATGTTTCTCATGTACGTTGATTTTGGAATATTCGTTTCTTGAAGCGCAGTGCAAAGCAGTGTTGTGAATACCGAAATTAGGTGTTCCGCGTTCACAGACCGCTTTGACTCTACGCGGACCAACGCCTTGTCCAATTCCTTATAAAGTAAAAGAATCGTTTTTTCTTCTTCGTCTAAAATCATCGTCAGTCACCTGCCGTTCTCGTCCAATCGTTTTCACAAAGCTGGTGCAGGTTATGCAGTACCAGCCTACCCTGATTCTTTTGCCTTCATCGAACCCGATTACCTGACACATAACTTCGCCGCACGTGCAGGGGAGCTCATCAAATCTCTCGCTGATTAACAACGTCAAACTCCTTAACCGTATGGTCCACAATACCATGCCTTGCTTCGACAAGGCGAACAAAATCCCTTGCAAAGAGTGGCGCGGGTTTCATGTGCCGCGAGGCCTCCATGTAGATGAGCAAAATGTCGTCGTGGGATAGTGGCTTTTGCCGTAGGAGCCGGGCTTTTATTTTCTTTAAAAACCTCATGAGCCACCACCTACTATAAGTATTGCGCTCACGAGTAAAAAAGCTATCGTTATGCCTACGGTTACACTAAGGATCGCAAGTGCTTTAAGTGCTCGTCGTTTCCAACGCGGCTCAGTCCACTCAAGTGTGTTGTAAGGATCAAAGGTGCGGTCAAAACGATAGTGCCGCCTATGGTCGTGATCATTCATTTATCTTATCCTCCAGTTCAATAATTTGGCTTTCATCGAAAGTGTGTAGCAGTTCAACCCTTCTTTTCTTTCCACCTACGCCGACGACTTCAAGCACTATTGATGTTATGTCTATTTGTTCAGGCAGTCCCAATTCAGCGGGTAGCCTATCGTAGGTCACTTCAATCGGTAAGATTGAATCGGTTAAAAACGTAGAGCTTGTCATTTTTGTGCTCATTAAGAATTCTTTCCGCCTCCTCTGGGTTGTCAACTCGCAGCAGTTCGCAATATTTTTTAACGACCAGCGATCCAACGATGTGCGAGAGTTTCATGCCCAAAAACTCGTGCATTTCGCGCAACATCAGATAGTGCTTGTAACGAAGAGTGATTGTATTCTTTCGCCCGTATCTGTCTTTTGGTGACTTGACAGGCCTGAACGTCGGCTTGCCTTTAGGCCGATGCGAACGATAGGTATACCTGAATGCAACTTTACGAGTTCTGTGTTTCACGATGCGCTACCCCACGTCTCTCCTATTTCGATGTCCACCCGCGAAGGCACGTCAAGCTTGACGGCGTCGCGCATGATTTCTGCAGCGGCCTCTGCCTGCTCTCGAGACTCGACGCACAATGCAATCTCATCGTGTACCTGAAGCATGATGTCGAAGCCGGCCTTGTTGAGTTCAACGAGGGCCTTTTTACATTGGTCACTGGCGCTGCCTTGTATTAACCGATTAAGTCCCTTATAGGTCATCGCTCTTTTGATGCGAGCACCATACTTCGCATAAGCTTCTTCATATGGTAAGGCCTTATTGATGCCCCACTCCTGTGGCTCCCACAGCGGAAAGCGACACTTGCGCCCTAACAGCGTGCGAATAGAACCACCCGATACGGGATTCTCAATCTTCTTCTGTACCGACTGTACTGTACCGCGTAAGAAGGGCACTCGCGTATGGAAGGTATTTATGAGCGCAGAGGCCTCCTCAACCGTCAGGTCTAGCTCATTGGCAAGCTTTGCCTTTCCCATTCCGTACATCAACCCAAGCCCAATAGTCTTTGCCTGTTTTCTAGTGATGCCTGCCATATCAGCTACCATCTGGTGGAAGTCGGTATCAGGGTTACTCAGGTAGGCCTCTGCCATTTTGTCAGCTCCCGGATGATTAAGCAGGTTGGCGTAATGCACAAGCAGCCGTGGTTCCTGCGATGAGAAATCACACGCTGCCCAGAGCTTACCTTCTTCGGGCAAAAACAACCCACGTACCATTGGCCCGATGATCTCGTGGCGGGCCGGAACTTGTTGCAGATTCGGCTGGGCCATGCTGAGTCGGCCTGTAACTGTTCCCCCGCCGTCACCCCGTAATTGATTAATGTGCGAATGGATGCGGCCATCTGCCTCGCTGAAGTCCAGATAAGGTTGCAGGAATGTGTTGTGTGTTTTATTGACTTCGCGTGCGGCTACAATTGCTTTTGCTACCTTGTGATCGCAACCTTCAAGAAAGCTGCGCGTGAAGCTTGGTGCGCCCTTTACAGTTCGAGGGTATTCGACGCCCAGTGAGTCGAATGCTTTCGCAATGCTTGCGGCTGCCCATATGTCAACAGAGAGCCCTGCGTCTCTTTGTATCGCTTTGATAAGATCGCGTTCCTTGCTCTGCAACTCCACAATTAACTGCTCTGCTTTTTGCCGATCAAAACGAATGCCGCGATGAGTAATGCCGACCAGCACAGGAAGTAGTTCTGTTTCTAACTCAAAGATAGCCTCGACCTCTTCTTGCCGCATCACAATTTGCAAATGGTGCCACAGCTTCAATGTCAGAGCTGCGTCCTGTTCGGCATATTCGCCCACGTACATCGCGGGTAGTTTCCACAGCTCACGCTTCGGATGAACACCGAAGTCTGCTGCTGCCTTCTTCAAAGCGTCTTCGGACTTGCCTTCTTTCAACATGTCAAAGCCTAGTGCGTTGAGTGCGTAGCTGAAGCGATTCTCATCCACGAGCCCGGCTGCGATCATTGTATCGATGATAGTCCCGTGGACCTTGAAGCCTGATGCAAGTAGCCAGCCCAAGTCGTAGGCCGCGTTGTGCATCACCTTGGGACACGGTAGCTTGAGTACATCAGCTATCCACTGCTCAACAATTCTTTTGTCAAGATTACCACCGCCGCCATGTGCAACAGGGTAGTAGCCACACCAGCCGTCAACGGCTACGGCGTAGCCGACGATAAAGCCATCTTTGCGCGGCCATCCGGGACCGAATCTCTCCATATTAGGATCGCAGGTCTCAAGATCGATGGCGATTTCCTTCGCCTCTGATAAATCGGGAAAGCTCTGTGGCGGCAGCCATTCGCTACTAGTCGGAATCATAAAGCTCAAAACCTGAATCCTCTCTGCTCGTTTTTTGGACGCACGATGTGGAGTGCCTGACGTGCCCGCGTTACCGCAACGTACAACAGGCGGTGAATACTGTCGGCATTACGCTCGTACTCTTTTGCAAAGCGCGGTGAGAGGTCCGTGAGCAATAGCACATTGTCCGCCTCGCCTCCCTTCGCTCCGTGAATTGTGGAAAGTTGTATGGGCGGCTTGGAAGTAAGCTTCGTACCCCGTCGCAACACTGCGATCAGGTAGTCTCGTTTGTCTTCCCCAATTTTACCCAGAGCCTCGTGCCATATGTCCCTGCTCTCGAGGCCGTGGTTATCTGCCAAATACTGCATTGTGAACAGGCCTTCAGGGTCTGCTCCCTTCAAGTTGCGGTGACCGCGTTTGATCGCATTTGGTCCAAGATATTTATAAACCTGCTTGAGAGTCGAGTGGTTAATCGCCTTACCTGCACGTAGCCGCTCCCAGCCTATTACTGCTGTAAGGACCGATTCCGAAATGCTTTTATGCCCGTGGCGCTCGAACAACAGGCCTTGAGACATGAGCCACTTGTGCAGATCGTTGAGCATGTAGTTTGTCGCCGCCATGACCAGCCACTGCCCTGAGGCGACGTTGACCTGCTCATAGTCATTGTAATATTGAATGTCGCCGCCGATGGTACGTGGCGCCCAATGCTTTTCCTGCCGATTCTTTATTCGGCGAACAATTGAGTCGGCAAATGAATGAATCCTCGATGGCACTCGATAGCTCTGCGATAAGACAGTGATCTCGCCGGGGCAGGCAAGGAAGCTTTCTACGTCGGCGCCGGCCCAGACATATACCGCCTGATCGTCGTCGCCGGCAACCCACACACGCTTCGACCTTTCAGACAGCAGCATCACGAGGCGCCACTGCAGCTTTGACATGTCCTGCGCCTCATCAACGATGACAACATCTAATCGTGGCAGGCGCTCTGGCTGCTCGACAATCTGCTCAAGAAGGTCGGTAAAATCCAGCAGCATCTTCGCCGCCTTGAACTTACGGTAGCTCCGCTCGATGTATTCGAAGTGGTACCACTCGATGTCAATCTCACTCCTGTTGTAATGAGTACGCAGGTCCTCTCCACGTAGACGAGCAATGTTTATCTCGTTGAGGATTATATTGTCAGCACGGACCACGAAGTCCTCGCCCTCTGTTCCGGCAGCAACCTCGAGGCCTACACTCTTTGCAAATTCAACATAGTCGGCCGCCGACAGCATGTCTTTGCTGCCAACGCCAAGGCAGTTGTACGCAAGGCTGTGCAGCGTTCTGAACCACGGAAAGCTCAGGTCCGCGTTCAGTTGTGGGAACTTCTTGATCCCTCGATCCCGCGCTTCGTTAGACGCTTTGCGAGTGAACGCAAAATAGCCGATGCTGGTGCAGTTAGTTCCTTGGTCGAGCTCACGCTCGACGATGTTCAACAGCGTCGTTGTTTTACCACTGCCGGGAGGGCCAAAGATTTTATTGATCATTAGAACGGAGTCTCCCCATAATCCTTAGGTGCGCTGAACGGTGAGTCTTGAGAAGTGAACACAGGCATTCTCCAGACCCGTGTTGCGCGGCCCTTCAACTTTAGCACGTCACTCTCGGCGCCCATGTCGCGCAGGCGTTGAGAAATCTTAGGGGCACTCAAGCCGGTGAAGCTATTGCGTTTCAGGTGAACCTCTAAATCCTTCATTCTAAAATACACAACCCCCTTCGCCTCGTCTGTCCAGACACGGCCAAGCAGAATCTCGTCTCGGTCCATAGCCTGCTGCAGGTGCGTCGTGAATTCTTCAACGAGGTCAGAGAATCGGCCCGTCACTGTCGCGTCTTCGCTCGCCTCGGTAATCTGCTCCAGCTCAACCATCTCTTGCAGAAGTCCATTTACCATCGATTCCCAGTCGCCTCGTTTCATCGTCGGCGGAAGGATGTTGAGGCGCTCCATGCACGCACGTTGAAAGTGCATTTGGTTGAACAGTGACTCTGTTTCCAACTCCACGCGCTTGCCGTTTACATCTAGGAACCACAGGGGCGGCTCGCTGTTATACTTTGTCAGTGATCCAAGCTGCGGGCTGTCGGGTCCATCTCCGCCCACTCCATACTTTCTCGTGCGGCATAGCCCAGAGTTGCAAAACGATTTAATCGGCTCGTCTTTGCACTTGTACTTGTATTCTTTCTTCTCAAGTTGCTTGCTAATGATCTGCAGCTCTTGAATTCCAAGCGGCGGATCAAAGTACTTCATGTTGTACTCAAGCAATTTGTCGCCCCAGTTTTCAGCAAA
>Ga0222714_10001352_pt1 | contig 27628 bp, 27 predicted proteins | sample C33_3DmetaG_FD_165048 | JGI IMG/M metagenome (GOLD analysis project Ga0222714, IMG submission 165048) | Estuarine water microbial communities from San Francisco Bay, California, United States - C33_3D | ecosystem: Environmental > Aquatic > Marine > Unclassified | place: USA: California...
GAGAAGTGGTGAATCGCATTCAAAACGCTCGAAAAGACGGTGGGTTTGAGGTCACCGACAAAATACGAATACAGTATCGCGGTAGTGAAGAAGTGCAACTCGGAATTTCAACCCACTTAAACTACATTGGTGAAGAGGTGTTAGCTAACAAATTTGAACTAATGACAAGTGACTTTAACGGGTTAAATCAAGAAGAAATTCTTCAACCCAATGATTTTATATTTACACTAAATAAAAACGCATGACTTGGATTTTCGACCAAAAAGAAACAGTAACTTCAGACGGGGCCTCAATCCGCTGGATAGATCATCGGTTTTTTACTTTACACTTTGAAGGACAGGCTTTTAATGGGGAGGTTATTTCTGATTTAAGTGAGGAGCGGCAGTTGATATTAAAAATCAATCACCGAGTATTTCATATTCGAAAAAAACATACACTAGATGATTTAATTCACCAGCTCGGCATGGACAAACCTAAGGTGCGAAAAATCAAAAGCTTCAACGCACCCATGCCGGGAAGGATTATTCAGGTTCTTGTAAATGTTGGAGATGAAGTTGAATTAGGGACCGCACTCATTTCTTTAGAAGCCATGAAAATGGAAAACACCTTAAAATCAAGTGGAATCGGAAAAGTTAAGACCATTCATGTTACGGCGGGTGATGTAGTTGAAAAAGGAGCAACGCTTTTCGAATTCGAATAATTTAATCGCTTAATATAGGGATAATCTTGCTGTTGTAACTTGCAGCATGAAACCCGCGGTAATGAACATGAAGACCATAAATCGAGAATTAAGTTGGCTTAGTTTTAATGCACGCGTTTTGCAAGAAGCCCGAGACGAGAAAGTACCTTTAATTGAGCGGCTTCGATTTCTTGGTATCTACTCCAATAACCTCGATGAATTTTTTAGGGTTCGTGTCGCTGGAGTTCGACGCATGATCAACCTCAAACAAAAAAAGGTTTATGGATACGATGGCACTGCGGAGGAACTCTATAAAGACATCCGAAAAGTGGTTTTGCATCAGCAAGAACTGTTTGAATCGTGTTATTTACACTTAACACAGCAACTCATAACAGAGGGGATTCATTTGGTGGATGAACATTCGATAACCCCCAGTTTAGCAAAACAAGTTTCGCAATATTTCAAGGAAACCTTCAAGCACATGTTGTTTCCTATTATTCTCGATAAAAAGTCAGCGTTTCCCAATCTACGAGATGATGCGATTTATCTCGCGATTAAAATTCAAAAAAAAGGGCTTGCAAACCGATACGCTATTCTGCAAATTCCTCCAGGAAAAGCGCGTTTTCATGTAATGACAGAGGGAAAAGATTCCTTTTTTATTCTGGCGGATGATATTATACGACTTCATTTATCGAACATCTTCTCGATGCTGCCTTCAGATAAAATTAGTGCCTACACCTTCAAATTTACCCGAGATTCTGAATTGGATTTAGACGATGATGTTAGCCAATCTTACTCGGAAAAAATTGAGCGGAGTTTGAAAAAACGAAAAAAAGGAACCCCCGTCCGTTTTGTATATGATGAATTCATGCCGGATGATTTGCTAAGCTATTTACTAAACTGCTTGGATCTGAAAAAAGCAACCAATGCCATCCCCGGGGGGAAGTATCATAATTTTAAAGATTTCCTGCAATTTCCCGACTTTAATCGCAAAGATTTACTCTTTTCTCCACAGCCACCACATCCCCATGCCTTTTTGGAATCAGGTTATCAAATCCTAGAACGCATACAAGAACGCGATGTGTTTTTACATTTTCCCTATCAAAAATTCGATTACATCATTGATGTTTTGCGTGAAGCGGCCATTGATCCCTTGGTTTCTGAAATTAAAATCAATGTATATCGCTTAGCGCCTGATTCGCAAATTATGCGGGCTCTTATTGCCGCCATTTACAACAGAAAGCAAGTGGTAGTGGTTATGGAATTACAGGCTCGTTTTGATGAAGAAAATAACCTACAATGGTCAAGCCAACTGAAAGAACACGGGGCAAAAGTAATCTACGGTGCGCCAAATCTCAAAGTACACTCAAAGCTCTTGTATATAAAACGACAAGACAAGGGTAAGGACCTTTCAGTGGCGTATGTTGGTACTGGGAATTTTAATGAACGAACCTCGCGGATTTATACAGATTTTGCCTTACTTACCGCTGAAAAACGGGTGGTTTCTGAAGTATCAAAGGTTTTCAAACTGCTTGAAAACAACATGGAACGCGTGAGTTTTCGTCATTTAATGGTTTCTCCCATTAATTACCGCAGAAAAATTGTACAACTCATTGATAAAGAAATCGCCTTGGCCAAAGCTAAAAAACCTGCTTTCATTCGCATCAAACTAAATAACCTCACCGATCGATTAATGATTGAGAAGTTAATTGAAGCAAGCACCGCAGGTGTTCGAGTAGAAATGATTGTGCGTGGCATCTGTTGTTTAAAAACCAACTTGAAGAAAAATCCAAACCTAACCGTAATTAGTATTGTAGATCGGTATTTGGAACATGCCCGGTGTATGATCTTTGGAAACGATGGGAATCCATTGTTTTACATTGGAAGCGCTGATTTAATGGAGCGAAACCTGGATTACCGAATTGAAGTGGCTACCCCCATTTTTGACCCTACAATACAAGCAGAAATTACCGAAATTTTTGAATATCAATGGCGCGGGACGGTTAAATCGCGTTGGATAACTTCAGATATGAAAAATGAGTACAGACGAACAGAAGGGCCTCCCTTTCATGCGCAACGAAATTTGTATTTAAAATACGAAGAGAATTAATCACTTAACCACAATATTGATTGATTTGTCTTTAAGGCAGGACACCTTTGCCTCTTGATAACTCGGCGCAGAGAACGTTGCTCTGGCATTGTTTGAAAACCCATAAGACTCAGTGGGCATTCCAAGTACATTTTTATCCAGCTTATCATTTTTATTTACGTCGTGATACACTGCAATTGCATAAGAACCAGGAGTTAAATTGGTAAAACTTACCTTACACTTAAGTTGCTCGATGGCTACAATTTTGCCTTTAAGCTGCTTCCCATAGCTTGGAAAAGTTTCACTGGAATTAAACAAGGCAACATAAGCTTGACCCTTATTTGAAGGGAATCCACTCACGTTAACTTCTAAACTCACAGTTTCTTTATGAAACAAACCAAGAAATAAGAGCGCACAACACCATTTGAACATGCAAAGAAAACGTTCGTGCAGAATAATTGTTCACGTTTATGGTCCTCAAGAAATGTTTACCTTTACCCTATGAAGCAGGTACTTGTTACAGGAGGCGCGGGATACATCGGTTCTCACACCATCGTTTCGTTGGTGGAGCAGGGCTTTTTTCCGGTTATCGTAGACGATTTACGAAATAGTTCTCAGGTAATTCTCGATGGATTAGCAAAATTAACCGCGGACAGATTTTCTTTTATTCCATTAGATATTTGCGATAAAGAGAGCTTATTTAAGGTGTTTGATGCCTATTCATTTGACGCCGTAATTCATTTTGCCGCCTACAAATCAGTGGGTGAATCGTGTGAAGTGCCGCTTCAATATTATCAGAACAACCTCATTGGATTAATGAATATACTCGAGGCTTGTGGTAAGTATTCCATTCCAAAATTCGTGTATTCCTCCTCTTGCACGGTCTATGGAGAACCCGATCTAAAGCAAGTATACGAAACGACACCGAAACGCTTACCCGAATCACCATATGGCTTTACCAAATGGATGGGTGAACAGATAATAGAAGATGTACATCGGAATCCCATGCCCTTCCAAACCATTTGCCTCCGATATTTCAACCCCATTGGCGCACATCCGAGCGGGTTAATTGGTGAGCTTCCTGTAGGAATCCCGAACAACCTCTTGCCATTTATAACCCAAACAGCGGCCGGTATTCGTTCCCATCTAACAGTCTTTGGCGATGACTACCCAACTCCAGATGGCACATGCATTCGAGATTATATACATGTAAGCGACGTGGCAGATGCCCATGTGCGCGCCCTACTATACATCAATAAATCCCCAATATCAGTGTTTAACATTGGAACGGGGAAAGGCACGTCAGTATTAGAAATGATTCGCTGTTTTAATGAGGTTTCCGGATTGGAACTCCCTTATCAGATTGGATCACGGCGCGCAGGAGATATCGCTGAAATCTATGCCAATGTTTCCAACGCCGAAAACACCTTAGGTTGGCGTGCAAAACGAGATGTAAAAGAAGCCTTGAAAGACGCTTGGAATTGGGAAAAACGTCAAGATAAATCTAATGATTGATACCCATTGTCACCTGTACGAAGAATCATTTCTCCCATCCATGGATGAGGTGTTGCAACGAGCGAAAGAAGCGGGCGTAACACATATTTTACTCCCGAATATCGATGTGGATTCATGGGACCCCTTATTAAAGGTACTCAACAACCCCATTATACCGTGTTCACCCATGCTCGGGTTGCACCCCTGCTATGTGAAGGAAGACGTAACCTACCAGTTGAATACCTTAGGAGAACTTCTTAAAACTCATCACGAACAGCTTGTAGCGATTGGGGAAATTGGAATGGACCTCTATTGGGACAAACAATTCCTTACCCAACAACAAGAAGCACTTCATCAACAAATTCAGTGGGCGTTACACTATAATTTACCCATTGCGATTCACGTAAGGGATGCTTTTGACCCCCTTTTCGAGGTGCTCTCTGATTACCAACATACCACCCTTCGTGGAGTGTTTCATTGTTTTACTGGAACAAAAAAGCATGCGGAATACATCATACGTACACACCCTTCCTTTTATTTTGGCATTGGCGGCGTATTGACCTACAAAAACAGTGGTCTGATGGAAGTAGTAAAAACACTTCCCAAAGACCGCATCTTGCTTGAAACCGACGCGCCGTATCTGGCTCCTGTGCCACACCGTGGAAAACGAAATGAGCCCGCTTATATGACACATATTGTTGACGCTTTGAGTAATGCCCTAACAATTCCTGTGATTGAGGTAAACAAAATCACTTCTGATAATGCTCGGCGCTTGTTTAATCTTAACGTGCAACACGTATGAAACCTCGTATATTATTGATTTACACTGGCGGTACCATTGGCATGATGGCCAATCCAACTACGGGTGAATTGTCCCCCTTAGATTTTGAATACATCCATTGTCAGATTCCAGAAATCGAACACTTAGACCTTGTGGTAATCCCTATTAGTATTAAGTATCCTATTGATTCATCACATATGACTCCTTCCCATTGGGTTGAACTGGTAGAACTGATAGAAAAAAATTACCACAAATTTGATGGGTTTGTGCTGTTACATGGAACCGATACGATGGCTTATACGGCCTCTGCATTAAGTTTTATGATTCAGAGATTATCTAAGCCCATCGTACTCACAGGATCACAATTGCCCGTAGGTATTTTACGCTCAGATGGAAAAGAAAACATTTTAGCCGCATTGGAAATTGCCGGCAAGAAACGTCCAGATGGTAACGCTGCTTTACAAGAGGTCGCAGTATTCTTTCAATCAAAATTATTTAGAGGGTCTCGAGTATCTAAAATATCTGCACATCAATTCGATGCCTTTGACTCCCCAAATTATCCTTTATTGGGCATTGCGGGAGTAGACATTAAAATTCATTCCAATCAATTGCTTGAACGAAAAGAAAATGAAATAGCATTCTGTAAAACATTAGAAAATCGAGTGGGATTAGTTAAACTTTATCCAGGAATCAGCCTTGAAGCATATCACTCTATATTTAACGTAAAAAATCACCGTGCAGTGGTTATAGAAGCTTTTGGATCAGGAAATACACCTAACCATGAGGGTTTTACAATGGTGTTGTCTGATTATGTGAATCAAGGCGGTATCATTTTAACCATTTCGCAATGCACAAGCGGAAGCGTAGAGCCAGGCAAATACACTTCCGGAAGTCTATTAGAACAACTTGGCGCATGGAACGGAAAAGACCTTACTACTGAAGCGGCTTTAACGAAATTAATGTGGTATTTGGGCGGGCAAAAAGAGCCTAATCCTTCTGAATTTAACTTTGTAATTTCCGGAGAGAGTGATTAACCTGACCGAGGATTATTTGGCTCTTTTTGTAGCTGAATAATCTTCGTAATCTTCCGTTAATTCTTGGTTTACTTGTGCTGTAACTGAAACTGGAATATAATCCACTTCTACATTTGTTTTATCAAGTCCAAAATCTTCCGCCGGTTTCAATCCTGTGGATTTAACAAATCGGTAAGCCTTTATACAAATCATTTGAAATGGTGTGAGTTTATTGTCTGTTGATACCCGGGAATTCAAGACAATAAATTTAAAATCTACCTTGCCTACCCGGTCTTTGATACATTCAAATACACTTTCATTGGTGAGTTCGTCTTTTTCAACCATGGTACCATGTATTTTACGCATCATATATTCTATGCGGTGTTCTTCTTTAAACCCTAGCTGTAAGGAAACATAATAACAACCCTGGTCTATAATTTCATGAACAGAATAATGTACGCCCCACGGTTCATTTAGGATATCTAAGTGCAAAAACCAAATTACTCCCGCTTTTCGAGGTCGCTTCATAAACAAGGAATGATAAACGGTTAAATCTAGTTTAACATGGGAATTACTTCGAGTGGGAAAAACTAAATTTGAAGCCTCATAGGGAATTGTTTCATCGTTCTTTACCGCCTCCAACAAAGGAATAACCGCGTTCATGGGAAGATATTCGGTGATGTTCTTTCTTAATTGGCGGGCTTTATAGTATAGGAAAAGCAAGGTGAAGAACGTAGTTGCAAGAATTAACGTGAACCACCCCCCAGAAACAATCTTTCCTAAATTAGAGAGTAAAAACACCCCTTCAATCATTAAAAAAACAGCAAAAATAAAGATATAAAACATTCTGGCCCTCGGATTCTTAAGCATCAATAAAAACCCAAGTAGCGTAGAAGTCATCACCATATCTATTGTTATTGCCAAGCCATAGGTATGTTCCATTGCGCTGGATTTTTTAAAAATCCAAATTACCAACAAGCACCCTAACATTAATACCCAGTTTATAAAAGGTATATAGATTTGTCCCTTGTGCTCCGACGGAAACTTCACTTTAAGGTTGGTCCAAAGTTTCAGTTTAATGGCCTCGTTCATTAGGGTGAAAACTCCTGTAATTAAAGCTTGTGAGGCGATGATTGTAGCAGCGGTAGCAATAATTACGGCAAAAATTAATTGGTTTTTAGGAACCATGCTATAAAAAACTGTGGCGCCATTGGTAAGGGCAAAACCATCTGAAGTACACAGCGCGGCTTGTCCAAGATAGTGAAACACCAGCACCGATGCAATCAATGCCCAACTGATACGAATGTTTCCTTTACCGCAATGACCTAAATCCGAATATAAGGCTTCAGCTCCCGTAGTACATAAAAACACGGCGCCTAACGCAGCAAACCCCCCGGGAACGGTAGTCACAAAATGAAAAGCTTCGTAAGGGTTAAAGGACGCCAATACCCCAGGATTTTTATAAATATTGATTGCTCCGAGATACGCTAAATAAGAAAACCAAATCACCATGATAGGCCCAAATGCTTTACCAATGGCCGCGGTTCCAAATTGTTGAATGGTAAATAGGGCAATAATAATGCCTACCACAATAGGGATTACAGGAACATTGGGATTAATGTTGTTTATTCCTTCTACAGCGGATGATATAGAAATCGCGGGGGTAATGAATCCATCAGCAAGTAAGGTCGCACAGCCAATTAACGCCGGTATAACAACCCATTTTACCTTTCGGTTCTTTAATAATGCGTAGAGAGCAAAAATCCCACCTTCTCCATTATTGTCTGCATTAAGGGCAAAATAAATGTATTTTGTAGTGGCCAATAAGATTAAGGTCCAAATCACACATGAAAGGCCCCCAATTACAAAATCTCTGCTGAGGTGCGCGCCTTGTCCCGTAATGGCTTGAAATACGTATAAAGGAGAGGTTCCAATATCGCCAAACACGATTCCTATGGTAATTAGTACACCTGCAAATGAAATTTTATGATACGATCCGGACATTGAAAAATTTTGCTAATTTATAGGAAATAGGCATGTCTTCAATAAAAAACAGGAAATTATTTACCAGGGTAGGTAAGGTTTTGTTTCACCAAAAAATTGAAATACCTTTGTCCTTGTATGGAGAGGTGTCCGAGTGGTTGAAGGAGCACGCCTGGAAAGTGTGTATACGCCAAAAGTGTATCGAGGGTTCGAATCCCTCTCTCTCCGCCAAAGCCATCAAAAGCTAGCCAAAAGGCTGGCTTTTTTGCTTTTAGAACGGTGGTAAAGCTCGCTTTAACAACCTAAAAAAACAAAAAAGAAAGGGTGAGACTTCGGTGCAAGCTTAGCTTTTGATGGCTTTGAGGCTCCATCTTCCCGGGTTCATGCGCTAAACACATAATCCCAAAACTCAATGAATTAACTTTTGAGGCGAATGAAAAAGCAAAAAAAGGTAAAGCTGCTAAGCTTTGAAGCACCCTCCTTAACGTTAACAAACCTTAGGGAGTAATCCCTAGCCAATTAAAAAACTAAATGCTTCATCCCAGAGCTTTTAAGTATCGGACCAACAATATGTATTTAAATTTCTCGGTATAAGTTATTCGGCAGCTGGATTACCCCCCCTAACCACCTCCTCCGTGGCTTCCCAGTGAGCCATGTGGCCCGCGTTGGGGAGGATGATAATTTCCGGTGCAGCTTGTCCTGCCGCGAGCATTAACCGTTGGTGCAACTCCTCAACGCTCACCAAGCGGTCCAGTGCGCCGTGAATTATCTTGAAGCAGGCTGGATTCTTTAAAACAAGCTCCGTATAATCGGTGCGTGTGCGCATGGCCAAGGCCGCATAGGCAATCGCTTCCGAGGACATCGCCTTCGCTTCTTGTTTCAAGGCCGCTATTTCCTTTTGAAATTCCTCGGGCCGTGCAAACAGGTTGGGGATGGCTTCATTAATAAAAAGTTCCTTACCGGAGAAGGCGATTTCGGCCACCCGAAGGCGATCGGCCCGTTTGGCCTCGCTGTCGGACCAACAATTCGAATTTAACAAGGTAACATGGTTAGGCTTTGAGATACCTTTTGGGGTATTGGCAAAGAGCTCCAAGGCGACATAACCGCCCATGCTGTGTCCAAGCACACGGTAGGAGTCGATCTTCAAATTGGCAAGTACTCGCCCTACCTCATCGGCCATGAATTTCATAGACGGAATCTCACTCGGATCGGACAAGGGAGATTTTCCATGGCCCGGAAGGTCAATAAGTAGCTTGGTTCCTGGAAGTTCGGTCAAATTCAGGGGTTCCCACATGGTGGAAGACTCTAAAAACCCATGCAAAAAAATGGTAATCGGTCCTTCGCCGAATAATTCGTAATGCAGCCCCTTAGCCACGGTTCATCAACTCCTCGATGGCCTCTGCTTCTATCGGAATGTTACGCATCAAATTGTGTGGCGCACCGTTTGCCTGAACCACCACGTCATCTTCTAAGCGAATGCCTAAGCCTTCTTCAGGAATATAAATCCCCGGTTCTACGGTAAACACCATGTTGGCTTGAATCGGTTCGTGCCAAAGACCCACATCGTGGGTGTCTAAGCCAAGGAAATGCGACGTTCCGTGCATGAAATATTTCTTGTACGCCGGCCATGCATCATCTTGGTTTTTAATATCGTCCATTGAAATCAGTCCCAAGTTCACCAGTTGCTCTTCCATTAAGGTTCCCACCTGCTTATGGTATTCCGCCATGATGGTGCCTGGTACTAATAATTTCGTGGCTTCTTTTTTCACGTGAAGTACCGCGTTGTACACCGCTTTTTGACGGGGGGTAAACCTTCCGCTCACAGGAATACAGCGCGTTAAATCGGAGGAATAATTGGCATATTCTGCCCCCACATCCAAAAGTATTACGTCCCCGTCTTGACAGGGTTGGTTGTTTTCAATATAATGCAATACACAAGCATTTTTTCCCGAAGCAATGATGGGCGTGTAGGCAAACCCTTGTGAACGGTTTCTTAGAAACTCATGCGCAAATTCCGCTTCGATCTCATATTCCCAAACACCTGGTTTTACAAAGCCTAATACGCGTCGAAATCCGTTCTCCGTAATATCGCATGCAGTTTGCATCAAAGCTAACTCCACGGCTTCCTTAATCGATCTTGTTTTATGTAGAATCGGCGCCGATTTATACACCTGATGGGCAGGATAATCCGTTTTGACTTGCTTGATAAACCGGTCTTCGCGAGTTTCCACCTCTGTTTTTGCACGAAGGTGTTCGTTGGTATTTAAGTAAATCCCTTCGGCTTCCGCCATTAATTGCTTAAAGATGGTAGGAAACTGATTTAACCAGTACACGGTTTTTATGCCAGAAGTTTCATAGGCTTTGGCTTTGGTGAGTTTCTCTCCTTCCCAAATCGCAATAGTTTCATTGGTTTCTCGTAAAAACAAGATTTCTCTATGCGCTGGATTGCTTGCCATAGGAAACAACACCAAAACAGACTCCTCTTGATCGACTCCAGATAAATAGAAGATATCCCGGTGCTGCTGAAAGGGCATGGTGCCATCGGCACTAATTGGATAAATATCATTCGAATTAAATACCGCCAGGGTATTTGATACCATGTGTTGTGTAAACTTAGCACGGTTATTTACGAAGAGCTCCCGGTCTATTTGATGGTATTTCATGCCTTATTTTATCTTACTAAATCGTAATTGGTGGGTTCCGTTGCTTGACTCAAAAGAATACCATAAATCTGCTTTTGTGAGTCGGTCTATGGTAAAGTTTGTAGCGGTATTGTTTAACATTGGGCTTAATTTATAGGTGCTGTCTGCGAATATTTTTAAAACCGTGCGTTCTCCTGCGATATCCCATCCGCCACCATAAACATGGCCTATGCCAGAGGTGTCTGTATATACTCGTTCAAACGTGCCTCCTTCATTGAACGTTTCTTTGAAGTTTTGCACCAAAACGGTGTCGCTAAAATCAAAACCATTCATAAAATACGCATTCATTTTCCATTCGCCTATGATGTGTCCCTTCGCTAATTTTCGCAAGCCTCCTTCAGGATATTTAGCACATGAAACGGCTAAAACAAGGGTTAGAACAAACAGAGTAAGATTTTTCATGGTAAAAATTTTAACAAATTAACAAAAAAAAGCCTTAAGATTCCTCATCGGTGAACCAGCTAGCGTAGCGTACGTAATTCTTACTGATTCGTTCTACCTCGCCCGCAAAAAGCTCTGGAGAAAGGGTTTTTACTTTTTTGGCAGGCACTCCGGCATAAATGCTCCATGATTCAACGTGGGTGCCCTCAAGTAATACCGCTCCTGCAGCAATAATACAATTGGATCCAATGTGGCAATTATCCATTACAATGGCTCCCATTCCCACCAACACAAAATCATCGATCTTACAGCCATGTACTAACGCGTTGTGTCCTATAGATACTGAATTTCCGATGGTAAGTGTCGTTTTTTCAAAGGTACAATGCAACACGGCTCCATCTTGAATATTTACGTGATTTCCGATGCGTATGCTGTTTACGTCGCCACGAACTACGGCATTGAACCATACCGAACAGTGATCTCCCATCACTACATCGCCAACTACGGTGGCATTCTCTGCGAGGTAGCAATTTTCCCCAAAAACAGGAGTGTTTCCCCTACATGATTTAATTAGTACCATATTACGACCATGAGGTTCCTTCTTTACTGTCTTTAATTTGAATACCGGCTTTGGCAAGCCCATCCCGAATCATATCGGAGGCGGTCCAATCTTTTTTTTCACGAGCTTGTTGACGCAAAGTAATCACCATATCCATTACATCAGAAAGCCGTTGGTTTTCTTCCTTTTTTGAAGGCTCTATTCCCAATACATCCTGAACAAAAGTTGTCATAGCTTGGGTAAACCTCAATAAGTCTTCTTGGGTTAATTGTTCTTTTCCTTCATTTATAGCATGAATATATTTTACCGCATCAAATAAGGAAGCGATTAATATCGGTGCATTAAAATCATCGCATATCGCAGCTTCTGCCGCACTTAACACCTTCGCTACCTCAAACGAAGACGAACTACTTGGTGTTAGCTTTTCCAATAGGGAAAGTCCTTCCATGAGGCGTTCAAATCCTTTTTCAGACGCATTGAGTGCTTCTTCTGTGATGTCTAAGGTACTTCGATAGTGTGCTTGCAACATGAAAAAGCGTACAACCGCTGAGGGGTAAGGTTTTGTAAAAAGCGTTGATGTTCCTTCTACAATTTCTTTCGGAAGGAAATAATTTCCAAAAGACTTACTCATTTTTTGTCCATTTACATTGAGCATGTTTGCGTGCATCCAGTACTGTGCGGGATTGCATCCAAACGAGCCGCAGTTTTGCGCAATTTCATCTTCATGATGCGGAAATTTCAAATCTAAGCCTCCGCCGTGTATATCGAACCGCTCGCCTAAATACTTGGTAGACATGGCCGTGCATTCAATGTGCCATCCCGGATTTCCATTACCCCAAGGTGAACGCCACACTTGCATGTCCTCTGGATTAGCTTTTTTCCAAAGTGCAAAATCCGCAAAAAATCGTTTTTCCTCTTGAGCATTTAATGCACGGGTTTCTTGCTCTAATTCATCCACTTTTCTTCCGCTGAGAATCCCATAATTATGGGCTTGCATATAGGTTTTTACATCAAAATATACAGAGCCATTCACTACATATGCGAAGCCGTTTTCAATGATTTGCTCAATCACTTCGATCTGTTCTTGGATGTGCGCTGTTGCCGCAGGCTCAATACTTGGGGGCATCAGGTTATAAATCCGTTGTAATTCCTGAAACTTAACGTTGTATGTATAAACAATTTCTAAGGGTTGAACCTGCGCAGTGCGAGCAGCCGAACCAATGCTATCTACTTCCTGACCAGCACTATTAGTGATGTGTCCGGCATCTGTAATATTCCGCACATATTTTACCTTGTATCCTAAATACAGAAGGCACCGATAAATAAAATCAAAATTAATAAAGGTGCGCATGTTTCCCATGTGAGGTTCACTGTAAAGTGTTGGTCCACACACATACATGCCTACGTGGTCTTCATGTAAGGGCACGAACTTTTCCTTTTTTCCAGATAAACTATTATAAATAACGAGTTGGTGGTCTGACTTCACGCGTTTGATTTGATTTACACAAAGGTAGAAAAAGCCCTCAAATAAGCTTAATTCGAATGCGAAATCCATTCGGGATTATTATTAATTTTGACCATGAACAAATGGACGCTTATTGTCCCTGCTGGAGGGGTTGGTAGTCGCATAGGGGCAAATCGTCCGAAGCAATACCTTGAAATTGCCGGACACCCGATTCTTATTTACACTCTGAAGGCCCTGGATAAGCATTTTAATCAGCCAAAATTTATAATAGCAATGGCTACGGAATGGGTAGAATACTTGGCTCCCTTTTTAAAAGACGCTGGTTTACATGATCGATGCACCATTGTTGAGGGGGGGAAAGAACGGTACGACTCTGTTAAAAATGCCTTACAAAAAGTGACAACACCTTGGGTGGGTGTTCACGATGCGGTGCGTCCATTTGTGTCAAAACAAACGATTGAACGCCTCTGTGAATCAATCGTTAATCACGCTGCTGTTATTCCGGTGATTGAGCTCACGGAATCACTTCGACATAAAACATCTAGTGGAACAGAGGCCGTGGACCGCGCTTTGTTTATGAAGGTACAAACGCCTCAGTGTTTTCATTTAGAACACCTTCATGCCGCCTATGAACATCCATTCAACCAAACAGTTACAGATGATGCGCGTTTGGTGGAGCAAACGGGAGTAACGATTCATACCGTTTCAGGGAACGCTGAGAACATCAAAATCACTACGCCCACAGATTTAATGCTTGCAACCCACTTATTAACCACTCAATGATTGAACCGCCATGTCTCAAATCTGGCGACACTGTTTACATTACCGCGCCAGCTAAAGCAATTGAAGAATCGTTTATATTCGCGGCAAAAAAAACGCTCGAATCTTGGGGGTTAAACGTTCGGATCTCTCCGCACTGTTTAGGGCAATTCCATTATTTTTCCGGCAGCGATGAAGAGCGGTTGGCTGATTTTCAAATTGGATTAGACGACCCAAGTATTAAAGCCATACTATGCGCCCGAGGCGGATATGGGTGTGTTCGGCTTGTGGAGCGCTTAAATTGGGATTTATTTAAAAAATTTCCAAAGTGGGTTATTGGGTTTAGCGATATAACTGTTTTTCATCAAAAGATACATCGGCTAGGAATAGAGAGCATACACGGCATCATGCCCTTAGGGATTGTTGAGGGATCGGATGCGGCAAAAGAAACGCTTAAAAACACCCTGTTTGGAGCGTCCTATACATTAGAGGCTCCTTATGTTTCAGAGAATATTGCAGGGGATGCCCTGGGGGAATTGGTGGGGGGAAACATGGCTATTGTTACGAGTTTATTAGGAACCTCCTTATCCTATTCGTTTAAAAACAAGGTTTTAGTGCTTGAGGATGTCGGAGAACATGTGTACAAAATTGATCGAATGCTCAATTCGTTGGAGCTTTCGGGTGCGTTTAAACAAATTAATGGCCTGGTATTGGGAGGATTTACGGAAATAGAAGACACCGATGTTCCGTTTGGAAAAACCATTAAAGAGTTAGTCCTTGAAAAGGTTCAAGATTTAGGAATACCTGTAGCCTTCGAACTTCCGGTTGGGCACATCAAAGATAATCAAGCCATTATTTTGGGAAGAACCGCGGTATTGAAAGTTACAGAAACAAAAACCACCCTCCTTATCTAAAATGAATATAAATAAAAACCTAATTTTTATTCGATTGTTCTAAGCCTTAACTTTGCACCTGATAATTTAAATACTTATGTCTGTACGAACCGCTTTTTCATCATCCATCATTAAGAAAGTTTGGATGGCCCTTACGGGACTTTTTCTGTGCTCTTTCCTAGTTGGTCACTTAGCAGGAAACATGCAACTTATTCTCAAAACTGGTGAAGAAGGGCGAAGAGCCTTCAATGAATACGCCTATTTTATGGCACACAACCCATTTATTAAGGTGCTTTCTTACGTGACTTATTTCTCAATTATATTTCATGCAATTCATGGCTTTTATTTAACCTATCAAAACAAAAAAGCTCGCCCTCTCGGTTATGCATATACCAAACCAAGTGCAAACAGTTCGTTTCCGTCACGTTATATGGCGGTTTTAGGCACATTGATTTTAGTATTCATTGTGACACATATGGCGAATTTTTGGTGGCGGGCAAAAATTAAAGAAGACATTCCTTTACATTATAAAACCATCACTAAAGAGCAAATGCAACAACGAATTAAGTTCACTTACATCTTAACGACTAAAGGAGACTACATGCCCTTCAGTGTAAAAGAAGAGAATTCTGGCATGTACTACGATTTACGAACTGGTCAGCCCTTAATTAATAGTGCTGACTCCTGCATGTTTAAAATAAAAAATCATCAAGAATTATATGACAAGGACACCGATTTAAAAATCGCGGATGGGTACAAAGATTTGCATACTGTAGTAATGGACTTTTTCAATCCAGATAAAAACGAATTGGCCCTTGCATATTTGCTATTATACGTAGTTTCAATGGCGGTACTTTCATTCCACTTATGGCATGGCTTTGCTTCTGGATTTCAATCTCTTGGATTAAACCACAAACGATACACACCGCTTATAAATGGCGCTGGTAAACTCTTTGCGCTTGCCGTGCCAGGTATGTTTGCCTTAATTACCATTTTAATTTATTTGAAATAACGACTTAATCTTATAACGATGTCAAATTTAGATGCTAAGATTCCGGAAGGACCATTATCAGAAAAATGGACCAACCATAAAAACCACATGAAATTAGTGGCGCCAAATAACCGACCAAAAATAGATGTGATTGTTGTTGGAACGGGATTAGCAGGAGCCTCTGCCGCTGCTTCATTGGGTGAAATGGGCTACAATGTAAAGGCGTTTTGCTTTCAAGATTCTCCGCGTAGAGCACACTCCATTGCTGCACAAGGTGGAATTAATGCTGCTAAAAATTACCAAAATGATGGTGATTCTGTATATCGCTTATTTTATGACACCATTAAAGGGGGCGACTACCGTGCGCGTGAAGCAAATGTGCACCGCTTAGCAGAGGTTTCGGGAAATATTATTGATCAATGTGTTGCCCAAGGGGTTCCTTTCGCTCGAGAATACGGCGGCTTATTGGATAACCGTTCTTTTGGAGGAACGCAGGTGCAACGTACATTCTATGCTGCAGGGCAAACAGGACAACAGCTTTTATTGGGTGCCTATTCTGCACTGTCACGTCAAATCGGATTGGGACGCGTTAAAATGTACCACCGTCATGAGATGTTAGATTTAGTTGTGGTTGACGGAAAAGCACGAGGAATCATTGCCAGAAACTTGGTAACCGGAGAAATCGAAAGACACAGTGCACACGCCGTGGTAATTGCTTCAGGTGGGTACGGAAACGTTTATTTCCTTTCAACCAACGCTATGGGAAGTAATGTTTCTGCAGCATGGAAAGTACACAAGCGAGGAGCATATTTTGCCAATCCGTGTTTCGTTCAGATTCATCCAACATGTATTCCGGTGCACGGAACCAACCAGTCTAAATTAACCTTAATGTCTGAGTCCTTAAGAAACTCTGGCCGCATTTGGGTACCTGCTAAAAAAGAAGACGCAGAAGCCATCCGAGAAGGGCGATTAAAACCAACGCAAATTGCAGAAGGAGACCGGGATTATTTCTTAGAACGCAGATACCCTGCCTTTGGAAACCTTGTGCCTCGTGACGTGGCTTCACGGGCGGCAAAGGAGCGTTGTGATGCTGGATTTGGTATTGAAGCAAATGATACCAATGAAGGTGTTTATTTGGATTTCTCCTCTGAAATCAGAAGCAAGGGTAAGCAGGCGGCGTTCGCAAAAGGCGACCATAATCCATCAGAAGAAACCATTCTTGCAATGGGTAAAAAATGGATTGAAGAGAAGTACGGGAACTTATTTCAGATGTATGAGAAAATCACCGATGAAAACCCGTACGAAACACCTATGAAAATTTATCCCGCGGTTCACTATACCATGGGAGGTGTTTGGGTTGATTATAACCTTCAGAGCACCATTCCTGGATGTTTCGTCACTGGAGAGGCAAATTTCTCGGACCACGGAGCGAATCGATTGGGCGCTTCCGCATTAATGCAGGGCTTGGCAGATGGATACTTTGTGTTGCCTTACACTTTATCAAATTACTTGGCAGAAGACATCCGAACAGGAACCATTTCTACAGATGCGCCGGAATTCGAAGAGGCTGAACGTGCAGTAACCGAACGAATTCAACTATTCTTAAACAACAAGGGAACTAAATCGGTTGACTATTTCCACAAGAAATTAGGGTTAATTATGTGGAACAAAGTAGGTATGGGACGAAATGAAGCGGGATTAAAAGAGGCGATAGATGAGATTAAGGCGCTGCGCGAGGCCTTCTATGCGGATGTTTTTGTTCCTGGCGAAGCTAACGAAATGAACACAGAGCTTGAAAAAGCATTGCGTGTAGCAGATTTCATCGAATTAGGTCAGCTCATGGCTGTTGATGCATTGAGCCGTAATGAATCCTGTGGTGGACATTTCCGTGAAGAATATCAAGATGCTGAAGGAGAAACACTGCGCGATGATAAAAACTTTAAAATGGTGGCCGCATGGGAATACCAAGGTGGTGATGCAAAACAAGCAACCTTACACAAAGAAGAATTAAAATACGAGTTCATTAAAATTGCAGCGAGAAACTACAAATAAAGAAACGACTTATGGCAACTAAATTCATTAATATTACCCTTAAAATTTGGCGTCAAAAAAATAGCCAAGCCAAAGGAAGCCTTGAAACGTATAAACTGGACCATGTGTCTACTGATAGTTCGTTTTTGGAAATGCTTGACCAATTAAACGAGCAACTTATAAACAACAACGAATCTCCGGTAGCCTTTGATCACGATTGCAGAGAAGGAATTTGCGGGATGTGTTCGTTATATATCAATGGTAGAGCTCATGGACCTGATACGGGGACGACTACCTGTCAATTACACATGCGTAAATTCAATGATGGAGAGACTATTTACATTGAGCCGTGGAGGTCAAAAGCCTTTCCAATTATCAAAGATTTGGTGGTTGATCGCTCCGCATTTGATCGCATTCAACAGGCGGGCGGATTTGTTTCTGTAAATACCTCAGGAAGAACCATGGATGCCAATGCAATTCCTGTTGCAAAAAGTGACGCAGATAAGGCTTTTGAGGCTGCTGCGTGCATTGGGTGTGGCGCGTGTGTTGCTGCGTGTAAAAACAGTTCTGCGATGCTCTTTGTCGGCGCCAAAGTATCTCAATATGCGCTATTACCGCAAGGTCAGGTTGAGGGCCGTGAACGGGTTCTCAACATGGTTCGCCAAATGGATGAGGAAGGTTTTGGAAATTGCACGAATACTGGGGCTTGTGAAGTAGAGTGTCCAAAAGGAATCTCTATTGAAAACATAGCTCGTATGAACAGAGAACTGATTAAAGCTGCTGTAAGCAGTGATAAAGAATAAAACTAGCCAAATGATGTCATAAAAAAAGGGAAGCTCGGCTTCCCTTTTAACAATTGTTTTTTTTTATTTCAGTTGTTTATTCTCGTCCTTATACCAGCCCGTATTCTCTGATGACTCTACCGGTACATTTGCCTTATTACTTAATTTGTTTTGAATGTACATCCAATATCCAAAGCCAAAAAATCCAAGGAAAAGAAGGAAATTATTGAAATAATTCTGAATGAATTCAAAAAATCCAAACGCCCATTGAAATAAGTCTCCAAGTTTATATACAAATTCTGTCCACATACGAGTAATTTTTTACAAAGAAACAAAAAAAAAATTACTATTAAATTTCTCCGATTAATTCTAAGGTGTTCTTCGCTGCTATTTGCTCGGCTTGCTTTTTTGAACTAGCCTTTCCGCTCCCAAAATCACGTTTATTGATTTGAATACAAACATCATATTCCCAAGCACCATGCATATGTTGCTCATCCATAAGAATAAAGTCAATTTTCATGCGCTTCTTTTGGCACCAAATAATTAACCTCGACTTAAAGTCTATTTCCTCCTCAAGCAGCTTATTTAAATCTACAAACTTTCTGAGAACATGGTTTTGCAAGCTTTTCTTTGCAGCATCGAATCCCCCGTCTAAATAAATGGCTCCAATGATGGCTTCAAATGCATTTCCCTCTAATGTTGAAACATTTAAATTTCTAGATTGGTTATAATTCAGTACCGTTCGAATCTGCATTTTTTCTCCAATATAAGCGAGGGTTTTTCTGTTAACCACCTTAGACTTTAACTTAGTTAAATAACCCTCATCATTTCCGGGGAACATCTTAAATAAATACTCTGCAACAACCGCATCAAGTATTGCATCACCCAAAAATTCTAACCGCTCATTTGATTCTATCTCACTTTTTATATCGCCAGAACTATGAGAAACGGCCAAGTTAAAATATACTAAAGCGGTTGGTCGATATCCGAAATGGTTGATAATAAATTTTATCAAAAGGAGTTCCTTTGCCGACTTTTTCCTGTTAAGAAATCCGAATTTTACGACCAATTAACCAACAAATTTCTTGACAACCACACTCGTATTGTGACCGCCAAAACCAAAGGTATTAGATAATGCAAAATTCACGGTTCGATGTTGCGGGGCATTGAAAGTAAAATTCAATTTGGGGTCAATTTCTGGATCATCTGTAAAATGATTGATCGTCGGTGGGACAATGTCATTTTTAACTGCCAAAATACACGCAATTGCTTCTATGGCTCCGGCTGCCCCTAATAGGTGCCCTGTCATTGATTTAGTCGAAGAAATATTCAAATCATATGCGTGTTCACCAAAAACAGCTTGAATTGCTTTTACTTCCGCGATATCTCCTAATGGCGTAGAGGTACCATGAACATTAATATAGTCTACTTGATTCGGGCTAATCTCTGCGTCTTCAAGAGCGGCAAGCATGGTGTTTCGAGCGCCAATTCCTTCAGGATGTGGGGCGGTCATGTGATAAGCATCACCAGACATTCCTCCTCCGGCTACCTCGGCATAAATCGTTGCGCCTCGCTTTACGGCATGCTCATATTCCTCAAGAATCAATGCTCCGGCCCCTTCGCCTAACACAAAGCCGTCCCTTTCAACATCAAACGGACGTGAAGCCGTCTCTGGATTATCATTTCTTGTAGAAAGGGCCTTGAGGGCATTAAACCCCCCCATTCCCATTTCATTTACGGCCGCCTCCGAACCTCCTGTAATGATTGCATCTGCCTTTCCTAATCGAATTAAATTAAATGCGTCAATGATCGCATTATTAGATGAAGCACACGCCGAAACAGTAACGTAATTTGGCCCACGAAATCCGTACTTTATTGAAATCTGCCCCGCAGCAATGTCTGCTATCATTTTTGGAATGAAAAACGGATTGAAGCGCGGCGTTCCATCTCCTTCGAAAAAAGCTTTAGCTTCGTCTTGAAAGGTTTTTAAACCCCCAACGCCCGAACCCCAAACTACGCCAATACGGTCATTATTCGGATTGGATTCAATTAGTCCTGAATTATCTACTGCCTCCATAACTGAAACCATGGCATATTGCGTAAACTGATCCATTTTACGCGCTTCTTTTTTGTCAATGAACTGCTCTACATCAAAGCCCTTCACCTCACATGCGAATTGTGTTTTAAATAAGGAAGCATCAAATTGTTTAATGGGTGCAGCACCGCTTTTTCCGGCAAGCAAATTATTCCAATATTCTGAAACTGAATTACCGATAGGTGTAAGCGCACCAAGACCGGTTACAACTACTCGCTTTAACTGCATGCTGTAATCCTTTAAAGATTGGAAGTTGGGTTACTTTACTTCGCGTTGCTTTCAATGTACGAAACCGCATCGCCAACAGTTTGGATGGTTTCGGCTTGATCGTCTGGAATAGAAATACCAAATTGCTTTTCAAATTCCATAATTAACTCTACGGTATCTAAAGAGTCGGCACCTAAGTCGTTGGTGAAGCTTGCTCCATCCATTACTTCAGATTCTTCAACATTTAATTTGTCTACAATGATTGCAATCACTTTACTTCTGATATCAGACATCTTTTTATTTTTTAAGGGTTTTAAGCATGCAAAGAAAAAAAACAAACTCCAAATTATCAAGATTATTTCCGATTATTTATCAACGAAACCAATACTAATAACTCTAAAAACCCGCTTCTTTTGTTATTTTTGCCAATGATGCGGCCATTAAACCTAGTGCTTTTCATCTCTGGAAGAGGCTCTAATGCTAGAAATATCGCTCATTATTTCAATAAGCACGAATATATTTCTGTAACGGGAATTATTAGTAGTAGCGAAAATTCTGAAATTAAGGAATTTTGTAATAAAAATAAGATGTTTTATGCTCAAAACACGCCGTGGGATGAACAAAAAGCAATCCATCTGCTCGATAATCAGGCGTGTGATTTGATTATTTTAGCCGGTTTTTTAAAGAAAATAAGTGCTGTTTTAATTTCCAAATACCCCGATCGTATTTTAAACATTCACCCCTCTCTCCTTCCTAAATTTGGTGGAGTAGGAATGTATGGGCGCCGCATTCATGAAGAAGTGCATGCAAAACAAGAAAGTGAAACCGGAATTACCATTCACCTGGTTAATGAACGCTATGATGAGGGTAGAATTTTAGAACAATACCGTTGTAGCATCAATCCATTAGAAACCGTTGAACAGATAGAAGATAAAATTCATTCCCTAGAGTATCAATTCTTTCCTTCTGCTATCGAACGTTATTGTTTATCCCTTGAGGGCCGATTTTAAGTGTTGGCCGAACCAATAACAATCTTCAAAACTATTATAAAGCGGAACAGGCGCAACTCGAATCACATTCGGCTCTCTCCAATCTGCTGTTACTCCTAAGGCGGTGAGTTTATCGAATAATGTCCTTCCTTGTCCAGTTGCTTTTATAGAAAGCTGTGCACCCCGTTTCTTTGGGTCCATTGGTGTAATAACCTCAAAACCACCTGTTTCTGAAGCGCTTGAAGATATGTTTTGAACCACGAAAGATAAATAATGAGTCATCATATCTCTTTTTTGGCCTATCCGCTCCATGCCCGCCTCTTCAAACAATTCAAGGGATGCCAAATGAACGGCCATTCCCAATACTGGGGCGTTGCTCAATTGCCACCCCTCTGCTCCCGGCATTGGATTAAAACCTGGCTCCATAGCAAACCGAGTTTCTTTGTTGTGGCCCCACCAGCCCGCCAGTCGCGGGAGGTCTTTTCGGTACGCATGGCGTTCATGTACAAAATATCCGGAAACTCCACCTGGAGAAGAATTTAAATATTTATATCCACACCACGCGGCAAAATCGGGTCCCCACTCATGAAGATTCAAGTTCACGTTACCTGCGGCATGAGCTAAATCAAATCCTACCGTAGCCCCTACTGCGTGTGCTTTTTGAGTAATGGATTGTAGGTCAAAGTATTGGCCAGTGTAATAATTAACTCCGCCCCACAATACCATGGCTAAGGTTTCGCCAAGCTCCTCTATTTTCTGATAAATATCTTCTTCATTAATAAGCTCTTCGCCGAATCGTGGATTCACCCATACTAAATTATCCGGCGAAAAGCCATGGATCTGTAGTTGGGATTCTAGGGCATATTGATCGCTTGGAAACGCCTTTGCTTCACACAGTATTTTAGTTCGCTTACCAATCGGTTTATAAAACGAAGTCATGAGTAAGTGTAAGTTGGTGGTTAAGCTATGGGTGGTGCAAACTTCAATGGGTTTTGCCCCTACGATCGCGGCCACTTTTTCTGTAAGTAATTCATGATATGAATACCAGGGGCGCCTCCCTTCGAAATGTCCCTCTACCCCCAATGTGCCCCAATCCTCAAGCTCTTCCATTAGATATTGTTTGGCTTTTTTGGGCTGTAACCCCAAAGAGTTTCCTGTTAAATACACGGGGTTTTCTTTTCCAAAGGTGGGTAAAATAAACTTATCTCTAAATGCCCTCAACGGATCCTTGCTGTCCATTTCTTTTGCAAATTCTAAAGTGTTTTCAAAGTGCATCCGATTCGATTTTCGTAATTTTGTACACAAAGATAAGGAACAATGACACAACTCAATCGTACACAATCCAACCGGCTTTTTGAAGAGTCGTCCACCTTATTTCCTGGCGGAGTCAACTCCCCTGTAAGAGCATTTAAAAGCGTGGGAGGAACCCCTTTGTTTTTTTCCAAAGGAAATGGATCAAGGGTCTGGGATGAAGACGGAAATCAATTTATTGATTTTTGCAACAGCTGGGGACCCTTAATTCACGGGCATGCAAATGAATATGTTGAGAATAAGATAATTAAAACCCTTAAAAACGGGTCAAGTTTTGGTGCTCCAACTCGCTTAGAGAGTGATCTGGCTAAATTAATCAAAGAAAACATTCCATTTATAGATAAACTGCGCTTTGTAAGTTCGGGTACCGAGGCGGTAATGTCTGCGCTTCGCCTGGCACGAGGATATACAGGTAAAACAAAGATTTTAAAATTCGAAGGTTGTTACCACGGCCATGTTGATTCCATGCTTGTTAAGGCCGGAAGTGGTTTAGTAACCCTGGGAAGCTCCTCGAGTGCTGGGGTTCCAGAATCAGTTGCCAGCGACACGCTGGTACTTCCGCTTAATGATGAACACCTGTTAACCAAAACGTTTGAAAATTATAGCACAGAACTGGCGGCAGTAATCATTGAACCCGTACCGGCCAATAATGGGTTGCTCTTGCAAGATCTGAGTTTTTTACAAACGCTACGAGGACTCTGTTGGAAACATAGGGTATTGCTAATTTTTGACGAGGTTATTTCAGGGTTTAGGGTGGCTTTTGGTGGGGCTGCCGAGCTTTATGGTATTCAGCCCGATATTGTTACATATGGGAAAATTATTGGCGGGGGATTGCCTGTTGGGGCATATGGTGCCTCTAATGAAATTATGGCGCATGTTTCCCCTGAGGGCCCGGTATACCAAGCGGGTACCTTATCTGGAAATCCCGTGGCTATGGCCGCGGGGATTGCTCAGCTTGAATTGTGTCTGTCTCCTGATTTTTACCGCACCATGGAGGCAAAAACTCGTAGGTTTGTTGATCGGGTGAATGCCTATGCAACTGTAAAAAACTATGACTTTGAGCTCATTTCCTTGGCCTCCGTTTTTTGGCTTTCATTTAGCGGTATAAAATCCATTCATCGAGCTGATGAAATAAGCCCTGAAATGAATTCTTTTAACAAATTACATGACTTTTTGCTTCGTCATGGTATTTATTTGGGGCCAAGCGGGTATGAGGTTGGGTTCATTTCCTCAGCACACACAGAAGATGAATTGATTTATTCTGCAACTCAATTTTGTGCAGGGCTAGATGCAGTATATGCTTAAGCGACCAGACACCATAGTTATTGGGGGTACCGGATTAGTTGGGAGTCACTTACTGTGGTTGATCGCCCAACAGGGTCCGGTTATTGCAAGCTGTCGAACCATTAAAAACAAGGAGCGTGTGCGGCGGTTCTTTCTGTTTTGCGATTCAAAAAAAGGAGAGGAAATATTCAGCCGAATTGAATGGATTCAATTAGATATTCTAAACTTAGATGAGCTGGCGCGATCGCTAAAAGATATGCGTAAAGTATATCATTGTGCCGCTTTGGTGTCATTTCATAGGATCGATTTTTATAATTGTATAAAAATTAATCGCGGGGGCACGGCAAACGTTGTAAACGCTTGCTTAGAAATTCCAGATATAAGGCTTTGCTATGTAAGCTCAACGGCTGCGATTGGACAAAATCCAGGAGGGGAAATAGATGAGAACTGTCTGTGGAAGGCGTCCGATATTAATAGTGGTTATTCGGTATCTAAATTTGGTGCAGAAAAAGAAGTTTGGAGAGGAATTGAAGAGGGGTTAAATGCGGTAATTATAAATCCGTGCACCATCATTGGGCCTGGCCCATGGGAAGAGGGGTCAATGGAAATGTTTCGAGTAGCTAAAAACGGCATCTTCTTTTATCCGTCTGGATGCAATGCCACCGTTGATGCGCGTGATGTTGCAACATCCATGGTGTTTTTAATGAATTCTGACATCAGGAACGAACGATATTTGTGTACGGGAACAAACAAAGACTTTCGCGGGTTGTTTGTTGCGATTACACGCGAAATGAATAAAACGCCTCCACTAATTTACGCACCTAAATGGCTTGCGATACCAATTTCATATCTCTTGGAAACGGTCTCCTTGGTTCGTAAAAAACGCCAAGGAATGACAATAGAATCTGCACGTGCCGCTTATGCAACACGAGTTTATAATTCGAATAAACTAAAAAGCCTAATGCCAAATACATTTTTCAGCTTAGAAGAATCCATACAACACGCAATCAAAGGAAGAATTATATGAAAAAAGAAAGCCTTGGAATATTGTTGTTAATCATCCTATATTCAGTAGGCGTATCGTGTATGTTTGTCCCGGAGCTTCGCTCCCATGTTTTGCCGCTAAGTTCATACACGTTACTAATTTCATTCTTGATCCTAATGGGTGCATATCGCTGGAAAAACGAGGTGCTTTTAGCGAGTGCCTTAGTGTTTGGGGTTGGATTTGCCGTGGAGTGGGTTGGGGTACAAACATCATTGTTATTTGGCGACTACTGGTATGGCGCTAATCTTGGTCCAAAACTTTTTAATGTTCCGCTTATAATTGGCGTAAATTGGGCCATGCTATCTGCATTAACTAGTGCAATAGGGTTGTCGTTATTTAGAAATCTGCTTTTTCAGGTTATTGGAAGTGCCTTAATAATGACGGGGGTGGATTGGTTAATAGAACCCGTGGCCATCAAAAGTGACTTTTGGCATTGGAAAAACGATATTATTCCCGTGTATAATTTCGCGTGTTGGTTTATCGTATCGCTCATTGCCAACTTAATTTTCATTAAAGTTGGAAAGCCAAAATTGAACAAGACGGCTGTCGTATTGTTTATCTTGTTGGTTTTGTTTTTCACAATTCAACTATTTATATAATGTATTGGTGGGGACCGCTAGTTTTATTAATAACTTTTTTCGGTATGGAGTTTATGGCTTGGTTTACCCATAAATATGTGATGCATGGACTTATGTGGTATTTTCACCGGGACCATCACCAAATTGAAGCCGGCTTTTTTGAAAAAAATGATGTGTTCTTTTTGATATATGCCATCCCTTCATGGCTAGGAATCATGTTGGGAATGATGTATGATTTTTATCTGTCGGTTTGGATGGGATATGGTATTGCCCTATATGGTATCGCCTATTTTTTGGTGCACGACGTATATATTCATCGACGATACAAGTTTCTTAGAAACATTAATCACCCGTATTTTTATGCCATTCGCAAGGCACACAAGGTGCACCATAAAAATCAAGAAAAGACTGATGGGGCTTGTTTTGGGATGCTGATTGTTCCTCCAAAGTTTTATAAAGAAGCCAAAAAATCTTACCTTGCTCAAAGAAACATATGAGCTACTACGGCTACATCTTATTATTCTCATTCCTCGGTCCTCTTGTATTAAGCTTTGACAAAAAAGTGGCTTACTATAGAAAAGCACCCCGGCTAGTCTTACCCATTTTTATGGTTTCTGGCCTTTTTTTAATTTGGGATCAATGGTTTACCGAAAGAGGCATTTGGGGATTTAATTTGATGCATACAGCTCACATCTTTTTTGGAAAACTACCGCTCGAAGAAATATTGTTCTTTGTTGTGGTTCCCTACAACTGCATTTTTATTTATGAAGTAATGGGTGCATATTTTCGGCTCGAAAACAACCCTAAACTAAATCGCCTGTTTTTTGGGGTGTTTTTTATCTTGGGAATGTTATTAATACTGCAACAACCAACGGGATGGTACACGCTTTCTTCGGTATTATTTGCCTTTGCTTTAAGCACGGCCTTGCTCATATTTAATCCTAAATGGCTTTCCCAATTTGTGGTTTCCTTCTTGATGTGTTTCGTGCCGTTTTTAATCGTAAATGGCCTACTTACCGGTGCAACCACAGTAAAACCTGTCGTATGGTATAATCCTGCTGAATTTTCTGGGTGGCGGATAATTACCATCCCCGTAGAAGATTTATTTTATAACTTCGACTTGTTGGTGGGTTTTGTTGCCTTTTTCAATCTAGGTAACAAGCGCCTAGCGCTTTGAAATCAACGACGTTGTCGAATATCCCTCGACCAAAGGAATGGTTTGTACCTTGCCCCCCCAAGATGCCGCTTGGTTTTTACCTACAATATAACGTTTATCCTCCGGATCCGAAATCTCCTCATCATAATCCCCCCCTTTGATAATAATATCCGGTTTTAATGTTAAAATGGTGTTTAACGGTGTCTCCTCACTAAACACTACTACGTGATCCACAAATCCAAGTGAGGCAAGCACTATCGCACGAGCAACTTCAGGATTTAAAGGTCTATTTTCTCCTTTCTCTAGTTTGCGCACCGAGGCGTCATTGTTCAAGCCAACAATGAGTTTGTCTCCTAATGAA
>Ga0222714_10001353_pt1 | contig 27621 bp, 32 predicted proteins | sample C33_3DmetaG_FD_165048 | JGI IMG/M metagenome (GOLD analysis project Ga0222714, IMG submission 165048) | Estuarine water microbial communities from San Francisco Bay, California, United States - C33_3D | ecosystem: Environmental > Aquatic > Marine > Unclassified | place: USA: California...
CCAAACATAAAAGCCAGCACCAAAGAAGCGATTGCAATTAAGTTTAGGACTAACATCACCGTTCTTCGATCGTAGCGATCTGAAAATTTTCCAATAGGGTACTGAGCAACAGCACCAAAGAAAGTGTTGGTAAAAACTAATAATGAAATTTGGAATACTGTTAATCCGGATTTCGCCCCAAATACTGCAATAAGTCCAAATAATCCTCCGTACACTAAGCCAATAGATAGGGATCCTACAAAAGCCATGGGGGATTTACGGTATAGTTCTTTCAAAGAAATGAATTTTGGTGTTGTAAATTCTGGGGCTGGTTTTTTTGTTAGTAAGATAGGTATTAAAGCAACTGAGATTAATAAAGAAACCAATATAAACAGATCCGCAGCAGAGGGTGATCGGAAGTTAACCAACATAACCCCAAAACAATTACTAAAGTATAAAACAAACATATAAAAACCGATAAGCTGGCCTCTAGTTTGATTGTCGGCTCGACTATTTAACCAACTCTCGCAAACAATATAAATGGCAGCAAATGAAAAACCTGTAATTGCCCTGAAAAATAACCACGCCATCGGGTGGACAAACACCCAGTGCAACAAAACAGCTGTTGAGGCTAAAGAGGCAAACGCTGCAAATACTCTAATATGTCCAACGTTTTGTATTAATTGAGGGCATCGTATTGAGCTAAATAAATACCCTAGATAGTAACCTGCAAAAGAGTAACCAATTTCAAAATCACTAAATTCATAACCAACAGCATTAATACTTAACAAAGTACCTTGAAGTGCATGGGCTAGCATAATTGCGCCGAAGCCTGTGAATAGCGCCCATGAATTTAGGATGGTTCGAAACATGTGCCCACAATTAAACCTTTAAATTTAGATTACAATAATTATTTAATAAATGGAAATTTAGTCATCTCAGCTTCTACTTTTTGGCCATCAAGACTAAGGGTTAAGGGCTGATGTAAATGCTGTTTTGATTTTTGGATCATAGCTATGCCAATACATTTCTGAAAATGCGGACTATAGCAGGCGGAGCGAAGTTCGCCAATTTGTTCACCATTCAGGGAAATAGGTAAATGCTTCGTAACAGATATTTGTGGCAACTTTATAAATAACCCAATTAATGATCTTTTAACTCCTTGAGCTTGCTCTTTTTGTAATACCGATTTACCCAGGTAGTTAATCTCAGGATTAAAAGATACAAAAGCTTCTAGTCCACACTCTAAAGGGGTATCGTTAATATCCATATCATTACCGTAGGATAATAGCCCACTTTCAATTCTTTCAATAAGATTAGGACATCCAGGTCTTACATTTAAGTCGCTTCCATTTTTCATTAGGGCATCAAATAAATCCTGGCCTTTTAGATCATCATCTACATAAATCTCAAAACCACCTTGTTTTGACCAACCAGAGCGAGCGATTAAAAAATTATGATTATCAAATTGAAAATTTTTAAAGTGAAAAAACTTCAAATTCAGAATATCTTCTCCAAAAACCCTCTTCATTAATTCAAATGATTTAGGACCTTGGACGGCCAAAGGGTTAATATTTGGTTCAGTTATTTTGACATCAAACCCTTTTCCAATTGCTATGCCTTTTGCATATAACAAAACATCGGTATCAGCAATCGATATCCACCAAGTATCAGGTTTCACCTTCATTACAAGTGGATCATTTAAAATCCTTCCCTGATCATCAACTATGGGTGCATAGTAACAAACATGATCTTTAGCTTTAGATAAATCTCGACAAGTGACTAATTGGGTTAATTTATAAGCATCTGGTCCTTGTATCTGAACCTGTCTTTCAGCTGAGACGTCCCATAACTGAACGTTTTCTTTTAAGTGATAATAATCCTCTTCCACACCTTTGATGGACGCTGGAAGGAGCATATGGTTGTAAACAGTATAAGCTTGAAGGCCGTATTTCTCTATTCTAGAGGTAAAAGGTGTAGATCGAACTCGTGAACTTTTTGCGATAATTGGGCTCATAATTATTTAATTCAGTTAATATGATCTCGTAAATCAAATCAAATACAATCTATACATTTTGAGCAATTAGTCGTTATCGGTTAGCCCTGCTCCTGCGCCAGATAATTTTTTTTCTTCTGTTTCTTCGACAAAGGTTTCTAAAGATAGCTCGTACAATTCATCCCAAGTACTTTGTGAGTATTGGGGCGATCTAGAGGTAGAAAAATCTAAAGTTATTTTTGTAGCGATATGGGGAAATAGTTGATTACTTAAACTAACAATTTCTCCTGGCGATAAATTAAAATTAATTTCGTTTGATATAAATTTAATATTGAGCAAATTTTTTTTTGCAGATCTTTTTAAAAAAGGAAGAAGTAATAAAGGTTCATATATTTCTAAAAATGAAAATTGTTTTTGGAATTGTTTGTTATGTAAATTATCTAAAAAAAATACACCAAAGTGAATAGGACATATTTTTATTAACTTCTCATCATTTAAAGGATTTTGAATTGGGTTGAAAGACGTCAGACCCAAATCCACTAATCTTTTAAAACTTTCTAAGCCCGGTAGAAGTGATTGTTCTAATATACGAACTGCCTTAGCAATTTCTTCTGCCATCCCCCAACTAAGTCCCTTTGCTCGAGCAGATCTTTTAACTACAGTTTCTATTTCGTAGAGTGACTGCATTAGGCAATTTTTTTGTAGGACCAAGTATCATTAGATTTATCAATTTCTTTCATCAGAGGTGCGCCTTGATACATCGTAATCCTAACCCAGCGGTCTGACCGTGGATCAAATCGTGTGGCCCCAAAAAAAGATAATTTTAATCGGAGCATATCAACGGGTATTAATTTTTTTGAAATGGTATTATCTTGAATCTCTGAGTAGGGCAGTTTCTCACATATAAAAATACGTCTTAAAATATGTCGATATTGTTGTGTTTTCAGCAAATAAGTGGCCAAATCTTCATTTGGATTTTCGGTTTTGAGTTCTCGATAGAGGGCATGAACATCTCTTGCAATAGCTAACGGTAATTCTAGTTCTGCACCTTCTTCTGAGAAGCGATCAGACATTCTAGGTTCTTGCTTGTTTTTTGAGTAATACCAAAAATTGAAAATATTTTCTTTTTCATCAAAATTAACATCTAATAGCCATTGATACTGTTTCTCAATTAATTGACAAATATCAGCAATAGAACGAGAGGCATCAATTTCAAAATATATCTCTTCATCAATAGACATTTCATAGCTAAAGGGCTCTACAATAAGAGGGTAAATCTCCATCATTAAAGAGACAACTAACTCACAACACTCTGCCTCGGTATTTTCCTCAACCCAATTATAAACTGTATTCCAAAAATACTTACTTAATTGAATATTCGAAATATATACCTGAAATTTTTTCAGATCCTTTATTAGATTTTCATTTTTATTAATTTGATAGGGGCTATCAGTTTTCCAAAAGAGGATGTTTTCTTGAATAATTTTTAGATATTCATTAAATTTTTCATATTCACTAATATTTACAACTTCAATAGAGCGAATGGCTTGAAGTGATTTTTCTTTAGCCAGTATCCACTGATTTAATAAGGCAGGGTGATTAACAATAAATGGCGCCATTCCTAATCCGGTAGAATTTCCAATACCAAGATTTCTTGCAATATCATCGCTTAGTTTTACAGCGGTACTAGGGGATCGTTGATGTGCGATATGATTAACTTGATCAAAAGTAAATTGTCTAGCTAGGTATACAAGCATCATTTCTAAACGAAAGGGTCCTTTTAATTCATTACGATCTTGCACTTTGATACGGTCTGCTAAACCAAACTTTCCAGATCCGTATACGGCAGTTGTTCGATAGAGATATCCCACCTCATAAAGTTGTTCTGTATTAGGCTGTCTCCCTTGAGAAAGACTATCAACTACATGTTGAAAAATTCGAACAGATTTATTTGCTCTCGAAAGACACAATTCTTTTTCACTCACTCTCCCTTGCTCCTGTAAGGGCACATTTGCTTGCAGTCTTAGAATATCTGCTGGGCTAGGTATGCCGTCATAAAGGACAAAGGAAGCATCCCACTTGGTTGCTATCACTCGATCTGATCTCTCGCTATCTTCCAGATGGTTTGAAAAACAAACCAGTGAGTATATTTTACGATCTTTTTTTACTACATAGACCGCATAACCATATCCATGATCATCTAATTGAAACTCATGACATGTAAAATTCCACTCTTTAAATTCACGAATGAAACTACGAAGAAAAGAGAGCTTTGATTGGTGGAACGATCCAAGGCGATCTAATCGCATTACAAACTGAGGTTTACGTAAATTAATCTTCATTAATCAAATTTCTGATAAAAATTATACCAATTATTTCCTAAAATACCGTTTATCTCTGTCTCATTAAAACCAACATCTTTCAGGCCCTTTTCTATATTATTAAATCCTCGAGCGTCTTCAAACCAATGGGGTTGAGGGGGAAATCCAGGATTTTCGGCATTACCTTCACCAAAATCTTTAGTTTTAGTCCAAGTCCCATTTCGCATCCACTCAACTATACTATCAGGATGTCCAATACATAAATCGGATCCAATACCAATTTGGTTAACAGAGATCTTCTCTGTTGTATGGGCAATCATTTCACAAAATGATCTAAGCGTACAATTCGAGGTTTCTTTTAAATGATGTGGATAAAGGGAAAAACCAATCATACCTTCACTATCATTGAGGGCTTTTAAAACGGCATCTGATTTATTTCGAAGGCCTTTATGCCAAAATGATGGATTGGCATGACTAATCACAATTGGTTTTTCTGAAATATCGATTGCTTCTAATGTTGAAAGCTCTGCAGAGTGAGACATATCGATAATCATTTTTACCCGATTCATTTCTTTGATAACTTCTTTGCCCATTCGCGTAATTCCACTATCTTTTTTTTCATAACATCCAGTCGCAAGAAGCGATTGATTGTTGTAGGTCAGTTGCATGAATAATACGCCTTGCTTTTTTAGCGTCTCTACATATTCGATGTTATCTTCTATAGGGGAGCAATTTTGCAAACCAAAAAAAATTGCAGTTTTATTCTGTTGGTGCGCTTTTTCTATATCTTGAGAGGTACTCCCATGGATTAGAAGATCATCATGATTTTGAAAATATTGTTGCCATTGCTGAATATTTTTTTGTAATTCATCAAAGTCCTCATGGTAGCAAATAGTGGCATGAACAGCATCCAGTTTTGCCTCGTGGTTAATTTCAAAAATCTCTCTGGACCAGTTACAATACTGGAGATTGTCCACGCGAAAATTCATTTAAGAATTATATGGAACCTGAATTGATGTAGGAAGTCTTTACTTGAGTGTAAAAATCGCGTGCATAGGTTCCTTGTTCACGAGGACCGAAGCTGGAGGCTTTACGGCCTCCAAAGGGAACATGATAATCTAAACCAGCCGTTGGAAGATTAACTGTAGCCACACCTGTTTTGATATTTTGTTTAAAATACTCAGCCTTTGCAAGTGACTGGGTAATAATCCCACTCGATAACCCAAAATCTGTATCATTGGCAATTTCTAGTGCATGCTCGAGATTTTTAGCAGGAATAACACATGCAATAGGGCCAAACATCTCTTCTTGGTTAATACGCGATTGATTATCGCCGTCTATAAATAGAGTAGGCTCCATGTAATACCCCGCTGTTCTCATGTTCATCGGGTTACCCCCAAAAGCAAGCTTTGCCTCTCCCTTTCCAATTTCCACATAGTTGAGATTAGATTCATATTGGGCTTGATTTGAAGCGGGTCCCATTTGAGTACCTTCATCAAGAGCATGGCCTACTTTTAAATTTTTAATATTATCAATTAATCCCTCGATAAACTGCTTATAGACATTTTCATGAACAATTAATCGTGAGGAGGCAGTACATTTCTGACCCGTCCCTCCAAAAGCACCATTGGCAGCGCAACTAATTGCTGTTTTAAGATCCGCATCATCCATTACAACTAATGGATTTTTTGACCCCATCTCCATTTGCATTTTCTTTAATTGAGGTGATGCATCTTGATAAAGTTTCCTACCTACATCAACCGAACCTGTAAAAGAAATGGCCACAATATCTTTATGCGTTGCTATTTTATTTCCAATATCCCCACCTGATCCTAAAACCAAATTAAATAAACCCTCAGGTATATCTTGTTTTGCAATAATTTTTGTTAGCTCAACAGCGCTTGCAGGTGTTAAGGATGCTGGTTTCAATATTACAGCATTTCCACACATGAGCGCAGGGGCTGCCTTCCAGGCGGGTATTGCAATAGGAAAGTTCCAGGGGGAAATTATACCTACAACCCCGAGAGGCTCTCGAGAAATTTCTACTTGAAAACCTGGTCGTGTGGAGGGAATTTTTTCACCATAAAGTCGAAGACACTCTGACCCGTAGTATTGAAACTGTTGCCCAGCACGTGCTACCTCTCCTATGCCTTCCGCAAGTGGCTTGCCTTCTTCTCGAGATAATAGTTCTCCTAAAACTTTTGATTTTTCTATTAATTCATCACCAATTTTAATAAGAATTTGCGATTTTTTTTCAATTCCTACTTTCTCCCACTCTCTTTGAGCGCGGATAGCAGATTGAACTGCTTGTTCAAATTGATCCGAAGTTACAGAGGAATACTCATCGATGATATCAGAAGTGTCAGAAGGATTGATATTGGTAATCGTACCAGTTCCCTTAAGCCATTGACCACCAATAAAATTGCAATTTTCCATTTATCTACTTTTTTAAAATTTGAGATAATCTCTCAGAGGTAAGATAACCGATACATAGCCCATCTTCACCTATAATTTCTAATAAATTAGGTTTATCGACAACGACTTTATCAATGAACTTTTCAATAAAATCTTCACCTTGAATCTTCATTGATTGACCATTTAATAAATCCTTAGAGACTTCAGATGAATCTTGCATTATGTTTTTTGCCTTTAGAACTCTGCTTCGATTAACATCTTCAACAAATTTTTTAACGTACTCAGTTTTGGGATTCAAAAGAATATCTACAGCCTTACCTTCTTGATCCATAGAACCATCTTTTAAAATAGCAATTTTATCACCTAGTTTTAATGCCTCATCAAGATCGTGGGTAATAAATACTACTGTTTTTTTTAATTCGAACTGTAGTTCTAAAAGTATGTCCTGCATATCTTTTCTAATAAGAGGGTCTAGGGCGCTGAAGGCCTCATCCATTAGTAGAATATCAGGGTCATTAGCTAGAGCTCTTGCTAATCCCACCCTTTGTTGCATTCCTCCGGAAAGTTGTTGAGGATATCGATGCTCATAACCTAATAAACCTACGCGATCTATCCAATGCATAGATTTTTTTTCAGCCTCTTCTTGATTTACTTTTTTTATAAACAACCCAAATGAAACATTTTGTAAAACAGTTTTATGAGGCAGTAAGGCAAATTTTTGAAAAACCATTGCTGTTTTATTTTTTCTAAACTCTAGCAATTCATTTTGTTTGAGAGTGAGAACATCTTGACCATCCACAATCATCTCTCCTGAGGTTGGTTCAATAAGTCTGTTTATATGTCTAATTAAAGTGGATTTTCCCGAACCCGACAATCCCATAATCACTTGTAAGGAGTGATCGGCTATATCTAGGTTAATATTATTTAGGCCTAATACATGTTGATGCTTTTCAAGTAACTCATCTTTGCTAACACCACCCTTAATCTTTTCGATAAGCGGGGAGGGGTCTGGACCAAATATTTTATATAAATTTTTAATTTGGATTTTAGTTGATATCATTTTTAAATTGAATCCCCAGATCGGTGTTTTTGTATTCTTTTACCGTACGCTTGAGATATTCTATCAAAAACAATAGCTAAAATTACAATCGCCAATCCGTTTAGCATCCCTAATGTAAAATATTGATTAGTGATTGCCCTTAGAACTTCTTGCCCGAGCCCTTTGACCCCAATCATAGAAGCTATAATGACCATAGCGAGCGCCATCATTATGGTTTGATTAACTCCCGCAAAAATTGTAGGCAGGGCTAAAGGAAACTGAACTTGAGTGAGTTTTTGCCAGGGAGTTGCGCCAAAAGAGTTTGCTGCTTCTAGAATATCTTGATCAACCTCTCGTATTCCCAAATTTGTTAATCTGATCATAGGGGGTATTGCATAAACGATCACGGAGATTAATCCGGGAACTTTCCCAATTCCAAGCAACATCACAACTGGAATTAAATAAACAAATGGTGGCAAGGTTTGCATAAAGTCGAGTATAGGGGTAATAACGGCTTGCGCTCGATTGGATTTCGCCATCCAAACCCCCATAGGTATACCAATCGCTATTGCCATAATTGTTGCAACAATTATAAATCCCATCGACTGCATCATGTCATCCCACATGCCTAGATATCCAACAAAGAAGAAGGAAAGAATAATTCCAATAATAATTTTTAAACTTCGAGTTCCGTAATAGGCGAAAATACAGACCACACCAATAATTACAGGCCAAGGCGTGTTAACTAATAATTTTTCCCAAAAAACTAAAAACTTTAATAGAGGGTTAAAGAATGATTCAATAAAGTCACCGTATTCTCTTGAAAATGCCTTATAGGACGCGTCAGTACTTTTTTTAAAAGCTCGGATTAACTCCTTAGGGAGGGTTGGAAAGTCAAAAAAAAAGTTTGTCTCTTTTGCCATTGTTTTTTAGTTTTTACCAAGTCCTAAAAATATAGGACTTGGTATTATTTTTTATAGATTAGAGTTATAAGGATGCTTTTATCTTAGCAGCTGCATCTGCGGAAACCATGCTTTCCCATAAGTCTCCTCTTTCAGAAAGAATGTACTCAGCTGCCTCTTCAGGTGATAATTGGTCTGCATCAGCTGCAGCTAAAATACCACTGATTTGCGCACTGGTCATACCTCTTTTGCCGAGATAATCCATTACAATTTTGTTATCCATGATCTTTTTTGATACATAAATCTCTACTGTTGAAACAGGGAAGTTCATTAGCTTTGGATCTGGACAGTCAGGTGTTGCTCCAATACATCTTTCCCATTCAGCAGCATCATGTGGACCCATATCAACTTGGACCATATCAACTTGACCTAAGATAGCTGTTGGACCCCAATAGTAACCAATCCACCCATCGCCTTTGTTATAAGCTTCTGCCATAGCACCAGCAAGACCAGCACCTGAACCTGGATCGATTAGGTTCCAACCTTTACTACCCATATCAGCTGCTTTAAATAACTGACCAGATGTGATCTGACAGTTCCAACCAGCAGGACAACCGTGTACAGCAGCCATTGATGGATCTTCAGGATCTGGGAAAAGTTGTGGGTTAGCTAGAACACCTTCAATAGTGGCTAGCTCAGGGTGATCTTCAAGCATGTAAGCTGGGATCCACCATGACTCAAGAGCTCCACCTTTGATTGACTCACCAGCAGAGGCAATTCTACCTTCTGCAACAGCAGGTGCTAAAAGTGGGCCAAGTCCATTTGTCCATAATTCTGGAGCAATATCTGGCTCACCTTTTTCAATCATTGAAGTACCAGTAGGCATTGTATCACCAGGGACTAGTTCAACATCGCAACCGTAACCCGCTGATAAAATTTTTGCATCTAAATGAGCTAAAACAGCCGCAGACTGCCATGTCATTTCAGCAATCGTTACTTTCCCACACGAATGACTTCCTGCGTTAGCTGATGTGAAAACACCAAAACTAAGAGCCATAACTATTGAGAGAAAGAGAGTTTTTATAGACTTCATTATTCCTCCTTATGTTAATAAATACTATATTAAGAGTAGTTAAACATTTAGATATGTATGATGCAAATAATTTCTCTTAATTTAATCTAAATTTATTGATTAATTTACTTGCATCGCTTGTGAAAATTAATCTAATTCTATGATGACAAAGCTATCTAGAGATGAAGCTATAGAGTTAATTAAAGAAAAGCTAATTAAATCAAGCTGTTTACCAGAAAACACTAGTGGAATAATCGAGGGAATCTTAGATGCTGAGTATAGCGGGATCAAAAGCCACGGGTTTCACTATCTCCCAATTTATTGTAGTCATCTAAAAATAGGTAAAATCAACGGTCAGGCAAAACCAACTCTAGAAAAAATTTCCAGTTCAGCGATAAAAATAAATGCAGACAATGGGTTTGCTCATAATGCTATAGATTTAGGTTTTAGCACTTTGTTTGAAATGGTTGAACAGGAAGCATTAGCAGTTATGACTATCTATAATTCCTATAACTGCGGTGTTTTAGGTTTTCATACAAAACGAATTGCAGAAAATGGCTATATTGGTATAGGATTTACCAACGCTCCAGCATCCATTGCTCCGGTTGGGGGAAAAAAAGCTGTCATTGGAACAAACCCATTTTCCATAGCTACCCCTTATAAAAGCGAGGCCGCCATTATTATTGATCAGTCCGCAAGTGTTGTGGCAAAAAGTGAAATTTCTGTGAGAGCAAAATCAGGGGAACCTATTCCGTCAGGCTGGGCCTATGATAGTGACGGTAATCCTACAACGAGCGCTCAAGAAGCCTTAAAGGGCACCATGGCTCCAAGTGGAGGTTATAAAGGTTTTGGAACAGGTTTATTAGTCGAAATACTTACGGCCTGTCTGGCAGGAGGGAACTTAGGAACAAAAGCTTCATCTTTTGCTGGAGAAGATGGCGGTCCACCAGCCACAGGACAGTTTTTTATTTGTATCAAGCCTGAGAAATTTAATTCTCAATATACAAACACTCTGAGTGCTTTAATTGAATCAATTACTCAACAAGAAGGGGCCAGACTTCCTGGCGCAAAGCGTCAGCAAGCCAATGAAAATAATAAAGATGGTTTTATAGAAATCTCTGAATCACTCCTCGAGCGGATTCATCAAATCTAAATAATTTTCTTTATTAGCATTCCTATCGACATAGCGATAAAGAACATAAAGACATTACCATCAACTTGGGTGAGCGCAGCAATTGCCGGACCAGGACAAAAACCAACCAAAGCCCATCCAATACCAAACATCGCAGAGCCAATGATCAGAGGGCTATCAATGTCTTTTTTGAGTTGTTGCGCAAATCCTTCTTCTTTATTAAAGAGAGGGGCCTGCATTTTTTTACCAATGAGTAAAAAAGTAGGAAGACTGATTGCAATCGCACCACCCATAACAAACATCAGCGATGGATCCCAATTACCAAAAACATTTAGAAACCCCATGACTTTTGCGGGGTTTGTCATTCCAGCGATAACTAATCCAATACCAAAAACAATACCGCTAATCAAAGGAACAATAATATTTCTCATCATAACACCACCCAACCCAAAGATCTTGTAATCAAAACAGTCAACACCCCAGCGCCGACAAAAATACAAGTGCCTACAATTGATCTTAAAGATAAACGGCCGATACCACAGACACCGTGTCCCGAGGTGCAGCCGGAACCTAGTTGTGTGCCGTAACCAACCAAGAGTCCGCCTATAATAACAATAATAGGATTTGTCGTAGGCATGTTAAACCCCAAATCCTTATAAGGAAAAAAACTGAGCAGAACAGGCGCAATGACCAATCCTATAATAAAAGTTAATCTCCAAACAAAACCATTTTTATTTACTGCAATCACATTGTAGTAAATTCCGCTAATACCAGTGTAGTTACCACGAAGTAAATACAAAATAGCAACTGCTAAACCAATTATTAATCCGCCTAATAAAGATTCAACGGGTGTAAAGTTTACTATATTCATTAATTCTCCAATTATTTATCTGTTACAGCGTAAGGAGCAAAAGTATTATCACTTTTCTTACGACCTGTGTTGATGTTCTTTGCCGGAATACCGACCATGATGCCACCTTTGGGGACATCCTTGGTAACTACTGCATTAGAACCTATTCTTGCACAATCCTGAACGACTACTGGTCCTAAGATTTGAGCTCCTGATCCCACAATAACATCGTTAAGTAAAGTAGGATGGCGTTTAATACCAACTTGTTCAGCGGACTTAACCGCAGGGGAGACGCCCCCTAGGGTAACCCCATGATACAAAGTTACATTGTCACCAATTTCGGCAGTCTCTCCAATGACAACTCCCATTCCGTGATCAATAAATAAATTTTTACCAATCTTCGCTGCTGGATGTATTTCAATTCCAGTTAAAAATCGAGATAACTGAGAGATCATTCGTGCAATTATTTTTAAATTAAGATTCCAAATAAAGTTTGCAATACGGTGAAAAAAAACTGCTTTAACTCCAGGATAGGTTAAAACTACGAGTAGCAGTGAAGTTGCAGCAGGATCCCTTCCTTTAATGGATTCAAAATATTTTTTTAAATTTTCTAACATCTTATCTATGAAATGGGGAATATAACGAGAAGTTCAAGTTACTCAAGGTATTTTGCCCTATATTCAATTGGTTAATTAATTGATAAGCTGATCTTCTATGTTTACTATTGAAAAACCTAAAGAAATTCATCTTAAAAGCTGGCAACACATTATTAATGAAAGTGCCACTTCAAATTCTTTTCAGTTTCAAGAGGTCAACTTTGACTTATTTTGGAACTGTCTATTTCGTGAGGATTTTTTTGCTTTCGCTGCTAAAAATGAAGAAAAGTTTATGGGTATTATTGTTGCTCGTATCAATGAGACCTACTATGAAAAGAATTTAGTTCTGGATGTTTTATATGTATTGCCTGATTTTAGAAAGTTGGGAGTGGCTAGATCTTTAATTAATAAAATTGAGTCTATTGCAAAAGAACAAAAACTAGATCTTGTCATAAAAGGAATAGAAAAAAGCAATTTATTAGCACAAAAGCTTTTTAAGGACTATCAAGAGGTAGTGCGAACAAGGTTTATCAAAAAAGCCTAATTGATTTTTTATCACTTATATAATATTAAGTAATTAAGATGGCAGACCCAAAAAAAAACGGCGAAAACTACGATAAACAGAATAACTGGGTATGGATAGTCATTTTAGCAATCAGCATAAGCTCTGTTTATGTAATGTCTAAAATTTTTATTCAGACACCTTGGCAGTATCTGTCGTAGCTTGTAGCTTTCGCTCAAACTCTCTTAATCTTTTATACACACTTGCTAATTCAATAATAGTGGGCCAAGATTTTAGCAAGTACTGCATTGAACCCTCCACTCTTCCAAATGCTCTGATAATTTGTTGCATCACCCCTAGAGTCACCACTCCCGCTACGATTGCTGGCGCTAAAAACACATAAGCGCTTAAAACGTTTGCTTGAAGGTAGGCAATCCTTCCAATGTTAAAATAAAGATAACGAACATAAGATAAAAAATGAATTTTGCGAACATCGTCAAACAGCTCTTCAATTGTTTTAGGGCGGATCGTTGCATCATCCTCAGCAATCACTAGCATTTTACGATAAGCCGCTTCTTGCTTTTGTAAATCGTACTCAACGCCGACTAACCTTAAAAGTATGCCAAGTAAAATCAAAAAGAAAGTTCCACCAACTGACCAAATTAGGGCACCAACTACTAACCCATACTCCCACTCGCCAAAAAAGAAAATAGGGATACCAACACTCAACCCTAATAGGATTGGCAGAAATTCTATGATTACCATCACTGACTCGATTAGGCTTGTACCTAAAGACTCCATAATACGGCTAAATTTAATTGTGTCTTCTTGAACACGTTGCGCTGCTCCTTCAATTGTGCGAGCGTAGTTGTAAACGCTGTGATACCACTCCACCATCGCCGTTCTCCAGCGAAACAAAAAATGAGAGGTGAAGTAACTAACAACAACAGCAATGGCTACATAAATACCGGCCAACGTAATGAAGGATAAAAGTCCCTGCCAATACTCTTCAATGGTTATAGAGTTGGGTTCAGCTAGGGCCTTTTGGATCATGTCATAGAAGGTTCCAAACCATTCATTGATTTTTACATCAATTTGAACTTGCACCCATAGGCTACCTAAAATCGCAGCTGAACCTGCCCAAGCCCATAGAAGCCATTTGCGAACTTTAAAAAATCGAAACATGCGTTGGAGGGAAGAATATTGAAAAAAAATGATTTTTGATACTAAATTCCTGCTTCAATTGGGTTCATTATCATACCTAATTAATTCAATATACTTATTATTATGTCAAAAGTTGCAAACATTAAAAAAGTTCAATTAAACGCAACTTGTAAATATTTTGGCCCTGACTCCACTGTTAGTGAAATTGCAGACATGATGGACCTTCAAGACATTGGCGCTGTTCCCATTATTAATGAAAAAGGAAACCTTTTAGGGGTTGTTTCTGAAAGAGATATAGTAAGAAAACTAGTTAAAAGCGGGCGAGACTCAGATTTAGTTACTGCTAAAGATATTATGACCACCAAAGTTATTTCAGTAACATTAAATACCTCACTAATTGAGGCTTTAAAATTATTAAAGATTAATAATATAAGACATTTACCCATCGTAGATGATCAAAATTGCTTGATAAATTTTATTTCTCATCGAGATATCATTAATACCTCGCAAATCTCATTTAAATTTAATTGGCTCTTGTTGGGTTTTGCTGTTCTTGCAATCCCTGCTATATTTTTAATTAATTAATTATGAATTCAAACCTTAAAGGGATCATCCTTGCAGCAGGCAGGGGAACTAGATTAATGCCTGCAACACATGCTGCATCCAAACCATTGTTGCCTCTCTACGATAAACCAATGATTTACTACCCCCTAGAAACTTTAATTCGTTTAGGAATAAAGGATATACTTTTTATTGTCCGAGAAGATGATCTTAAAATTTTTAAAAATATTTTTGGCACAGGCGAACAACTCGGTTTAAATTTTAGTTATCTTATTCAACATATTCAAAAAGGAATTTCAGATGCTTATTTAATTGCAGAGGATTTTATCAATGGATCTCCCTCTGTGCTTGCTTTATGTGATAATATTTTTATGGGCAAAGAGTACTTCAATCATGCCAGTCAAGCTTTAAAAAAAATGTATGATAGCGGGTCATGTGTCTTTGGTTTAGAAGTCCCAGACCCTGAAAAATATGCGGTTGTAGAATTTGACAAAGACGGAAAGGTAGTCGGCGTAGAAGAAAAACCAACCAACCCTAAAACTAATACTATAATTCCTGGTCTGTTCTTTTTTGACTCAAAATCTACAGATTTTGCCAAGAACATAAAACCTTCAAAAAGAGGTGAGTTAGAAATTTGTGATTTATACCTTCAATATTTAAAGATCAATCAATTTAATATTGAAATGCTTAGTGGTTCAATTCAATGGTTTGATGCAGGAAGTGCAGATTCACTGTTGGAAGCAAGTAATCAATTAAAGAAATATTCGCAAAGTGTAAAAAACTATTTGGGTTATTATGAGATAGCTAGTTATGAGATGAAATTTTCATCAAAAGTGCAACTCCAACAAATTGGCAATAATCTACAATCTTCTCAATACGGTCAAAATATCCTCAATTATTTAGCTAACATTTAATATATTTCTTATCTTTTTTTAAAAGCTATTATCCCAATAAATGAAAATTAATTCCTTTTGGATAAAAAAAACCATTTACCTAATTTTCAATATTAAAAAAAGCTTAGGTTATTTTATCGTTAGTTGTTCAACATTCGCTTTTGATATAACCCTTTTAACTTTGCTTAAAAATTTTACTTCTATAAAAATTTTCATTTTAGCTGGTTTTACCTATTTTCTTGCAATTAGTATTGACTATTTATTATTAAGAATTTTTGTGTACAAAAATTCAATTCGATCAAATTACAAAGGATATTTTTATTTTCTAATTATAGCATTATCGGGTAGCGGAATGGTCTCGGTGGTGATGTATTATTTTGTAGAGGTACTTGGGTATTATTATTTGTTTGTTCGACCGGTATTGGCTATTGTGCTTGGAGTCTGGAATTATACCTTAAATACATCTTTAAATTTTAGGCGGTAGATTTATCCCCACTTAGCAGACTCGTTATTTAAAAAAGTTATTACTCTCTGTTTAAATTGTAATTTTTGGGATTCATCCTCTATCATTTTTTCAATATCAGTCTCTAAACTTGCCAGTATCCTATTTTTAGAATTCCATTTAGCCTTATCATCATCATTAAACCGCTCTCTGATTTCTAATTCATAATTTCTTTTTTCTATGTCCGGGAGAGTTTGAGGGGCAATTTCATAAATTATTCGAATAGCAATTTCCTTATAACGGTCATCTTTGAAATTTTGAGATATTTCATATTTCTTATTATTGGGTGATGTGTGAAACTCTAGCATTAATTTCTTATCTTGCGGGGTAGGGAAGCCATCAAAAATTCTATCCTCAATATTGAAAGGTTCTGGCCACTCTTTTTGGTTTGCCAAATGCAATTGTATTAGTCTAGAGCAAAACTCTTCGTTGTTTTTAATAAAGTTTGCTCTTTTTCTTAGTTCATCAATGCCTATTTCTGCAAATTGTGTGTCTTTAAAGCAATAACTTTCATTTAGTAAGGTTTTAGATTTTGATCCATCAAAACTCTCACAAATTCTTTTTACACCATCATTCATTCTCTTATTGAGCTCTTTATCGTCTAAATGAAGTAAATCTTTTGGATCATGGAGAAGATTGTAAACTAAATAGTGATGGTTTTTACCTGGGATACCACCAATTAATGTTTGTGCTTTAATCGTAGGTCTTCGTCCCCAAAAAGTAGTATTGGTGAAAACAGTATTTTCTAACATAAATTTTTTTGGTGTGTCTCTATTGCGAAATTCATAACAAGCTTGCCAAATCTTAGGGCAGCGGATTGATAAAATTTTATTTAACTCTAGTGTTACGAGGCTATCAAATACAGCATCATGGGGGCCTGCATCATAAGATATAGTTATATTGTTTAATTTAAATATGTCCTCAAGTTTTAAAATAGGAAAACCCTGTTCATCAGTATTAAATTTAATATGTTCAGGACTATAGACAGATACTAATCTTAATATTTCAAAAACATCCATCCGCGTATTATTGTTGGTAACAGTCATATAAATTTCTGGCATTAAATTTTGATAAAATGCTTGCCGTAAAAATGGTTCATCAAAGTTAACGCTGTTAAAGCCAATAAAAATTGCAGAAGGTGAGGACCATTGTTGAAAAGTTTCATAGAGTTGAGCACTTGCTTCATAGTAATTAGGGTAATTATTTTTAAATAGGTTGATTGGATCTACTCCCGTTGTAATTAAAGCACCAGGCTCAAACCATTTTCCTTCGCGCAACTTACAATGAATTTCAAATTTATCTTTTACTTCAAAATTTTGGTCTGTAAGTACAGCACCCACTTGAGTAATTTGATTAAACTTATCGTTCCGTCCAGTGGTTTCTAAATCCCAAAAAATATACTGATCACTCATTTAGAAAAGTTATAAAAGTTTTTAGTATTTGGATAGATAAAGTTGGAGTATATGCAAAAAACTAGCCCCGGAGGAATATAAGTAAGGATAGGAATAAGGTTGGAGCTAGTTTTAAGATGGGTGTTTTATACTAATTTTTTTTAAAAAGTCAAATTGCTGATCTTATAAAACACCTGTGCAATTTTGGCATAACTAAAATGTTGATTTTATTGACTTTTAAATAAATTTTTAATTTTTTCGTAGTATTTAAGGGAGCACTCAGCACCACAAAGATAAACCTTTTTGGGAATATCATAGAATTTTGGATCAACCCAGTATAAGGGGTTATCTATTTTTTTCTCACAAACCTCGCATTTAATTGTACTCATAGTAAAATTAAAATATTAGCTCAACCACTCTGCTTTCTTCAATAGGTTCTGGATCAAAATAGGGCAGGGAGCCAGATAGTCGGCCGTTTAAATTTAAAATTTCATCATAATATTTTATCATTAATTTATTTGGACTAGCGTGGGGTGCGATTTCTTTTAAGTTTTCAATAATTAATTCAATGTTGTCTGGGTCAAATTTTGCCGCCACCCCTAAACTGGTAGCAGTAGAACGACTAATTCCCATATGACAATGTACTAACAAAGGCTTTGAAGTATCCCAGTCATCAGTAAAATCAAGTAATGCTTGCGCATGATGTTTTTTTGGCAATATAAATCCCTCTCTCGGTTCAGATATATCATCAATTAACATTTTTAGATGACGTGTTTCATTCATTCCTTTAGGAGTATCAGGTGAAAAATTTTGGTTAATGATTGTTAGCATTTTATCTGGTTGAAATTTATCAACACAGTTTTGTATATCGGCAAGACCACAGATAATAATTTTTTTTTGCATCAGGAAAGTTAATAATATATAGCTTTAATTAGTATTAAGAAAGAATATTTATTCCTATGACCACTCAATTAGAAAGTTTAAAGAAGTTATCCTCTGTCGTTGCTGATACAGGAGATATCGACTCAATTAAAAAATTTAGCCCAGATGACTGCACTACTAACCCCTCATTGATTTTTAAGGCTGTGCAATCCAACAAATATACGAAATTAGTCACTGATGTAATCGCCACTTCTAAAAGTAGGAAGTTTAACTCTCAAACGGAACAAGTCGATTATATTGCAGATCAGTTAGCAATCGCTTTTGGTATTGAACTTACAAAGATAGTCCCCGGATACGTTTCTACTGAAGTAGATTCAGATTTATCTTTTGATACCAATGCAACTGTTGAGAAAGCAAAACAAATTATTAACAGCTACGAACAGTCCGGTGTCCATAAAAACAGAGTTCTAATTAAAGTAGCGGGTACCTGGGAGGGAATTCAAGCAGTTCGAAAATTAGAAGCCGAGGGTATTTCTTGTAACTGCACACTTATTTTTTCTTTAACCCAAGCTGTAGCATGTGCAGAAGCAGGTGCTTTTTTAATCTCTCCTTTTGTGGGAAGGATACTAGACTGGTTTAAAGCGAATACATCCAAAGACTATGACGCTTCCAATGATCCTGGTGTGGAAAGCGTAGTAAAAATTTTTAATTATTTTAAAAAATTTAATTTTAATACGGTTGTTATGGCAGCATCCTTTAGAAATAAAGACGAGATCGTTAACTTAGCAGGTTGTGATAAGCTTACGATCAGTCCTAATTTATTGGAAGAATTAAGCCAAACAGAGGGTGAGTTAGATTTAAAATTATCGGAGTCAAACGCTAGCCAGTCTGATATAGAAAGAATTAAAGTAAATGAGAGTTCATTTAGATGGCATTTAAATGAAAATCAAATGGCATCTTTTAAGTTAGCTGAAGGAATAAGACTTTTTAATAAGGATTTATTAAAATTAAAGGACTTAATTAAGGCTCAATTATAATATTGATAAATTTACGCCAAAGTTATAAAAATTAAATATGCTAAATAAAAATAACACATCAATTTTAAGTCGATATTCTTCTAGTAATATTGCTAAGGCTGGCTTCTTTTTATTAGGAATAATTTTGTTGTCGGTTTCCAGTAAAGTATCAATACCATTTTACCCAGTACCAATGACTCTTCAAACATTTGTTGTTTATTTTATTGCAGCCTCCATGGGTATAGTTGGTTTCTACTCTACTCTAGCATATGTTCTTTTAGGTTTAGCAGGACTTCCAATTTTTGCAGCAGGAGGGGGTATCGGTTATGTTATGTCCCCTACATTTGGTTTCTTATATGGAATGATTATTTCATCCTTTTTTATCGCTTACTTTTCTAAAAACTTATTTAACAAAAGTATCATTAAGCTATCTTTAGTTGTTTTTTTTGGAGCAACTATTACTTTTATTTGTGGTATCGCACACCTTTCAGGATTTATTGGTTTTGAAAAAGCGGTGAATGCAGGTTTTTATCCATTTATGTATAGTGAGTTGTTAAAAATCGCATTGGCAATTTTAGTGACCTATAGTTTAATTAAGAAAAATTAATCAGGAATAAAATTTAAAGCAATACCGTTATTGCAGTAACGAAGCCCTGTGGGCTGAGGCCCGTCTTTAAAGACATGACCATGGTGACCGTCGCATCTTGCACAGTGATATTCTTTTCTAGGTATCACTAATTTAAAATCAGTTTTAAAACCTAAAGCATTTGGCAAATAGTCAAAAAAAGATGGCCAGCCAGTGCCGCTATCAAATTTCATTTCCGATGTAAATAAAGGAAGTTCACAACCGGCACATTGAAATATACCTTTTCTTTTTTCATTGTTTAAAATGCTGCTACCAGGTCTTTCTGTACCCTCTTGGCGAAGTATATAGTACTCTTCCTCTGAAAGTCTTTCCTGCCACTCAATATCAGTGAGGTTTATTTTATCCATTGCACTTGTAATATAAGGATAAAAACAAAGAGCACCTAATGAAAATTGTAGAAATGACCTTCTTTTTAATCTGTTCATATGATTTTAAGTATATAATTATACGATGAAAATTTTATTCAGTTTTATTTTTCTTTTTATAAGTCTATCTCTGTTTGGCGCAGGAACTGACAGCAATAGTAAATCTAATGTTAGTAGTGATTATTTAAAGGCAGAAAAATTAATTAAAATAAATAATTATGAAGAGGCTATAGATTTATTATCAGAATTATTAGGTGAAAATCCTGATGGGTATACAAAATCAGACGTTTTGAACTATCTAGGGTTTGCCAATAGAAAAAAGCAAACACCAAATTACGAATTAGCTGAAAATTATTATTTAGAGGCACTTGCTCTTGACCCTAAACATATTGGGGCCTTGGAATACTTAGGAGAGCTCTATGTTGAGTTAAATCAAATAGACAAGGCTAGAGATTTGTTAGATAGGTTAAAATATGCCGCGGGGGAGAATAGTGAAGAATATAAAGAATTATTTGCCCTTATTAACAATTAAGACAAACGTTCATAGATTTTTTAAATAAATTTTGTAAATTCCACCTATGAAATTTTTAAAGCTAAGATTTGCCTACCTAATTTTCCTATTAGGGGGAGCGCTGGTATTTTTAAATTTTTATCAAATACAACAAACCCAAGATCTAAGTACCATTACTCTATCTAAAGACCTTGTCTCTCAAAATGAAATTGAAATTAAGAAACTTTCTAATTTAAAAATTATGCCTGAGCCTAAAATTTTAGAGAACTATGTCTTGAATGTTAACTCTTGTGTGCTCAATGAGTCTCTAAATAACTGTGTTGCTATTGTGAAAAATATATCCACAAATACCCACGAGGATTGCTTATATTTAGCAGATGAATATAAAAATGAATTTATGGATTTGATTGAAAAGGGCGTAGATATAAAAATTAGTTGTATTAAAACTAATAAAGACCTTGCCTTTGATAGTAGTTTAGCTTTACAGGAAAATTTACTTTAAGAAACTATTTCTTTTTTGCTCTTCTTTTAGCGCGACGTTTACGAGAGCCGATTTTACGACGACCTCTGTGTTTTTTAGGATAACCCATGGGGGCGTATAATAGATTTTTCAAATCAAAAATAAAGATATTTTTTTACAATAAAGAAGGTAATTTAACTCAGTGATTAAGGTTCTGTTAGTTCTGAGCGCAGGTCTAATATTAGCTTCTAATAATGGCGCTAGAATGACTTTAGGTGTTTTTTATCCTGATATTTTATCTTCCACAATGTGGTCTGCCACATCTGTCGGTTTTACATTTGGTCTTTTAAATTTAGCTTGGGGTAGTTTTTCGCCTGTTGCAGGAGCCATAGCTGAACAAAAAGGATACGTTAAAACACTTCTTGCAGGAATGTTTCTCGTTTCTATTGGTTATTTTTTAGCATCGCTAGCAACCTCTCCACTCTTTTTTACACTATCCTTTGGAGTTGTCTTTGGTATTGCGGCTGGTGTTACTTCAATTCCTGTTATTATCGGCGGTGTCGGAAAATATTTCCCAGATGATAAATCACGAAGCCTCGTTACGGGCATTTTAACATCCTTAGCCGCTTCCGGGATGTTTATTCTAACCCCGATCAACCATCATTTAACTAGTGTGTTTGGATGGAGTAAATCTTTTCAGATATTATCCCTGTGTTTTTTAATTACATTACCGCTTGCATTCATTTTTCTTTTACCAAAACCACAGCTTGCCAATAAAAAAGAATTTACAAAGAGAAAAATTAAAGATGTCATAAACACAGCATTTCAAGATAAAAGTTATCGTTATTTAATTCTCGGTTTTTTTGTTTGTGGTTTCCATGTGGCTTTAATTTCACAATATCTTCCTATTTTTACTGCATTAAAAAATATCGATACTTCAGTTGCGGCGACTGGCCTGACCTTAATTGGACTTTGTAATATGATAGGTACAATAATTTCAGGCAAGGTATCGGGATTAATAAAAAAAAGATTTGTGTTGACATTTATTTATGCGACCCGTTCCGTAGTCATATTTTTATTAATGGTACTTCCAACAAGCCCTGCAGTAATCATCACATTTAGTTGTGTAATTGGACTTTTATGGCTATCGACAGTTCCTCCGACATCAGGGATTGTTGCTAATCTATTTGGAACTAGATACCTCTCAACTCTTTTTGGAATAGTGATGGTCTCACATCAATTAGGGGCATTTTTTGGATCTTTTATTGGAGGGTTAGTTGTAGATTTATTTGGGTCATTGAATATTGCTTGGATACTTGCAATTCTTATTTCTTTATTTTCGGCTCTTATACATTTACCCATTAAAGAAAAAATAAAATCAGAAGAAGTATTTGCTTAAGTTTAAAATAAATCCTTTTTTTATTCTCGTCTTAGGGGCAATAGCCATCGCCTTTTCGCCTATTTTTGTCAGATTTTCTGATGTCGACCCGATCATCACCGCTTTTTATAGAATATTTTTAAGTTTACCTTTTTTTCTTTTTTTTTCTTCAACCAAACTAATTGAAAAAATTAATTTTAATGTTTTTAAAAATCATTTTTTATTAATTTTTATCTCTGGATTATTTTTTGCGCTTGATTTAATTTGCTGGCACTGGTCCATTAAATTGACCACAGTTTCTAAAGCCACCTTCTTATCTAATTTAGCTCCTATTGTTGTGATCATGTATGCATTATTTTTCCTAAAAGAAAGGTTCTCTAAATTCTTTGTTATTGCTGTTCTATTATCCATGAGTGGGATGTTTTTATTGCTGGGAGAGAGTTTTAAATTCAATAAAACACAGTTTATTGGTGACTTACTTGGTGTTCTAACAGCTCTTTGGTACGGCAGTTACATTGTAACCATAAGCCAGCTAAGAAAAAAATTTAATTCTACAACTATTATGTTTTTATCTGGATCGGTCAGTTCAGCATTGGTTTTTATAGCGGCATTATTGTTTGAACAAAACTTAATACCCCAGTCAGTATTTACGATTACCATTTTATTTTTACTAGGATTTATTTGTCAGTTTATGGGCCAAACTTTTATAACTTATTCATTAGCTTATTTGCCGGCATCTCTGTCATCATTAAGTTTATTGATACAACCAGTCACTGCAACGATCTTAGCCTACTTGTTCTTTGAGGAAAAATTAACCCTTATACAATTTATGGGAAGCATTCTTATTTTGATTGGAATCTATATTGCAAGAACTAAATACGAAAAATAAAGTCATTGAGGTAGTAGGTGGGTTAATTATCCAAAAAGATAAATTACTGATTGCCCAGAGAACAAAAAATACAGATCATCCTTTAAAATGGGAGTTCCCTGGTGGAAAAATAAAGCAGAATGAATCACCAAAAGATGCATTAAAAAGAGAGCTAAAAGAAGAACTAAATATAAAAATAAATAGTTTTGAATTTTTGATTGACTATTTTTATGAATATAAGATTTCCTTAAAAAAAATTCATTTATTTTTCTATATAATCAATTCTTTTCAGGGCTTGATGCAAAAAAATGTTCATCAAAATTTAAAATGGATTGAAATAAAAGACATATCTCATTATGATTTTTTAGATGGTGATAGAGAGTTAATAAATAGAATAAACAATAATGAGTTTAAAATTTACTGAAATTACCAAACTAGGATACGAAAGAATTCTTGTTGCTGAAGAGAGTGTATCTGGTTTCTATAGTATTACATCAATACATAATACCAAAAGAGGTCCAGCTTTGGGGGGGTGCAGATACTTTAATTATAATTCTAACCAAGAACAGGAAACGGATGTATTAAACCTTTCAAAGGCGATGACCTATAAGAACTCACTTGCAAATTTGGACTTTGGGGGCGGAAAGGCAACAGTTAATGCAAAGGTTTCCAAGTCAAATATGTATGAACTGTTTGCTGAGGTCTTAAATAAATTAGATGGAAGCTATATTACTGCTGGTGACATAGGCATGGTAGATGAGGATTTGGTAAATTTAAAAAAATACTCCAAATTTGTTTGTAGTACGTTAGGCACGGACTCAGGACAGAGCACAGCATTTGGGGTGTTTAACGCTATGATAGGATATAATGAGTTTGCAAATAATTCTCATTCTTTGAAAAATAAAAAAATCATCATTAAAGGCTATGGCAAAGTCGGTTCTCGCCTTGCTAGTTTTTGCAAAGAACAGGGAGCTTTAATTGAGATAGTAGATTTTCAAGAAAAGAAAAATTTAATTGAAGAGGATGGATATGACTTTATTGCAGATTATAAAGATACCCATTTTGATGAAATTGATATTTTTTCACCCTGCGCTACTGGCGGAGATTTAAATAATGAATTCATTAGTTTTATAAATACAAAAAAAATTCATTGTATTTTAGGGGCGGCTAATAACCAATTAGCCGACAACTCTATTGAGCAAAAAATCCATGACTTAAATATCGTATATTGTCCTGATTACTGCGTAAATGCGGGAGGTGTGATAATACTAGCACTTCGCTCTAGTATCAAAGAAGACTTAGAGTATTCTGACCCCGAGGCCAGGCAAAAGCTAATTTCTATTAAAGATCAACTTAAAAATATTCTAGAATTATCCAAAGCTAAAAATCAGCTTTCAACAATTTCTTCCAATGAATTAGCTGAGAGGGGCTTTAGATAGATGAATTATTTTCAAATGTTTCTAAGACCCGATCAAAAAGAAAGAATGAGTTTTTTAGGCTACTGGATTATATCGCTAATAGTTTGGTCATTTATGTTAAACATTAGTTTAATTATTGTGATTGTATTTAGTGTGGTGGGTTATCATCTTATTTGTAAACCGATGGCCTTTTTAATGTACAAATTAAAAAATTTTTTAGTTAAAAATATATTCGACGGTTTTGATATATTTGAGGCCTACTATGCCGGACTGGAGTCCGGCAGAATAGTTAGAGTAATTGTTAAATTTTCTTTTATCCTGCTAATTTTTACTATTGCAAGACTGGCGATGGAGTCGTATCTAGCCTTTATTGTTTAGGCTTTATCTCCATAATCCTTTATATGGTCAGGAATTCTCTTATTGGTTCCGTACATAAAGTGATTAGACATATTTTCCTTAAAGCGCATTGCCGGAGGGTTTTTGCCCATAACTTCCGCAACTTCCCTTATTAGCATTGGATTTGCACCACAGCATACCCCTAAGTATTTTACGTCTAAGTCGTAACACGTCTGCGCAAACTGTCGAATTTCATAACGGTTAGTAAATAAAGGGTCCAACGCAGTTGGGAATGTTCTTCCATGAGGTGCGGGACAAGTACAATTAGAATAATCATCTAAATTAAAGAATGTGGGTTGCTTGCTATTAGTTCTATAGGGAATAGGTAGAGCTCCCACATGACATTTTACTTTGGATCTAATTTCCTTAATGTACGGGAGCATGGTTTCAGGGCCTCGAAAACAATTTAAACCCACAACATCCGCACCCAGTTGTTCAAGTTTTAAACAGGTATCCAGTGGGGTAATGCCATCACGCATGATATTTTCTCCCATTGGAGCTATTGTTAATACACAGGGTAGTCCAGTTTTTTTCATCACTTCGAGGGCGCAAAATGCCTCTTCAGCAAAATAAAAAGTTTCACCGATGATCATATCAGCGCCTTCTTCTACAGCCCATCCAACCATTTCCTCAAACATAGATCGAACATCCTTTTGAGATTGAGGATCTTGGGGATTCCAAATATTAGTATTAGAAATATTTCCAGCCATTAAATTAGGCTCAGTTCCCGTTGGTACATCATGGGCAACTTCTTTTGCTATTTTTAATGCAGCTCGGTTAAGAGGCTCTAATAAATCCTCTTTGCCAATCACTCTCATTTTTTCACGATGACCATTATATGTAAATGCCTCAACAATATCAGATCCTGCATGTTGAAAATCTTTATGCAGAGTTCTCAGTGCTTCTGGATACTCTAATGCAACCTCTGGAACAAATTCACCCGCTGTGAGGTAGCCTCGACGCTCCATTTCAAATAAAAACCCCTCAGCGCAAATAGCACCTTCTTGATTCAATCTTTCTATTAGTGTTCTTTTCTTAGTCATTTTAACCTGTTCTATATAATTAACTTAATTCTTTATAACAAACATAAATTCTAGAAACAATAGTTATTATACAAAGAATAAAAAAAGCTAACCCTATGAAATTAAAATATGAGGGTAAAATCAGACATAAAATCATAAATATAATGGTTTCTGTTCCCTCGATCAAACCTGATGCATAGTGAAAGCTTTTATTTATTTCATTTTCCTGATTGTTTGAATGGGAATATTGATGGATCTGATGTTGGATTGCTGCCCTAGCTAAAAAAGTTGTTCCGGTTCCAATAAAAGAAAAAAGTAATAAGGCACTGACTATAAGCTTGTCAGGACTACTTAAGCCATAGCTTAGAACAAACCCGGCATAGATTATAAAATCAGCAACAATATCCAAATAGCCCCCCCGTGGGCTGGGGGAGGTTAATCTTGCCATCGCACCATCAACGCCATCACTTATTCTATTTAAAATTAAAAAAACTAAAGCTACTTTAAAAAATTGAAGATAAATACAAGCACACATTAGGATCCCAAAAATAAATCCCACAAAAGTTATATGATCTGGTTTAGTATATTTTAATAGATACCTTGCTATTAATTTCAGCGGGTATTGTATAATTTTTTGAATGGGGCGATCAAACATCTATGCTTTCTTTCTTTAGGTATAATACTACAATTAAATTATGAGCCAAGATATCCCGTTTATAATTGCTTTTTTAGCTGGCGTATTTAGTTTTTTATCGCCCTGTGTACTTCCGATTGTACCAGGTTTTATATCTTATATCGCAGGAAAATCATTTTCTGATCTTCAATACTCAAATAGTAAAGACAAACTAAGTCTAATTTCTATAATTTCACTTTTTGTATTAGGGTTTTCACTTGTTTTTATTCTAATGGGGGCGTCCATTGACTTATTAAGCCAACAATTATTTAACTATAAAAAAGAGCTTAATGTATTTTCTGGAATATTAATTATTTTTATGGGTTTATTTTTTTTAGGAGTTTTAAAAATTCCATTTTTAAATTTTGAAAAAAAATTAAATATTCAATCTTTACAAAATAGTATTTTTTTTCCTTTCTTAATCGGCATAGCCTTTGCATTCGGATGGAGCCCATGTATAGGCCCAATTTTAGGAGCCGTACTTTCTATTGCCATCAATGATAGTGTTGATGGTATTATTCTTTTAGCCTTTTACTCCCTTGGTCTAGCATTACCTTTTATTCTTGTAGGCTTGCTTATAGGTAGATTAATTCAACTAATTCGCTATATAAATAAATTTATAAAGATATTTCAAATAATTGCCGGATCTATCCTAACTATAACAGGAGTAT
>Ga0222714_10001354_pt1 | contig 27598 bp, 27 predicted proteins | sample C33_3DmetaG_FD_165048 | JGI IMG/M metagenome (GOLD analysis project Ga0222714, IMG submission 165048) | Estuarine water microbial communities from San Francisco Bay, California, United States - C33_3D | ecosystem: Environmental > Aquatic > Marine > Unclassified | place: USA: California...
CATAATCCCATTGTAATCATGCGCGGGAAATACAGAGCAAGAGTCTGGTAATGAAAATAATTTGTTTTTAACCGACTCATACAATGCGTGAGAAGAACCCTCTTGAAAATCAGTTCTACCGGTTCCCCTAATTAAAAGCGCATCACCTGTAAAGACCATTGACTCATTTTGATCAACATAACTCATACAGCCATTGGTATGGCCTGGAGTGTAAAGAGATTTTAATTTGATGTCCCCAAACTCGATGATATCTCCATGCCCTAACATTCGATCAGAATTTTTTGCCCCAGAGCTCGAAGAGATCAATATTTCACTTTTACAAGATTGCTTAAATAACCACCCTGAAGTGATATGATCCGCATGCACATGGGTTTCAATCGTATATTTTAAGTTAAGCCCAAGTTCATCAATTAATGCCTTATCCCTTAAATAAAGCTCAAAAACAGGGTCGATGATTACTGCCTCTTTGGTACTTTCTTGATAGATCAGATAGGTATAGGTGCAGGATATAGGATCAAATAACTGTCTTAATTTCATTGATTAAAATCTAAAGTTATAACTTACCTTTACTGTATAGGAGCCAGTCTCTAGAGCAAAGCTATTATTGTCCTCCTCATCAAACAAGGTATTGTTTATGACAAAGAATAACTCTCTTCCGGCCTCAGGAATCCAATGAAAAATACTGTTGATACCTATCTTATTGGAACCGTTATCCCATTGGGCTAATGTCACCCAGGACAATTGGTTTGAAAAAACTAACTCGGACCTAAAGGACAATAGCTCCTTAGTAAAGGAACCTTGGGGAAGGCTGACCTCATTAATTGAAAAACCGGTATTGAGCAATAAGTGAGAATTAGGCCTCCATGTGATGGCTGGATTAATGGTAGTTTTTGTACCCTCATAGAAATCACCATTCGAATAAGTCAAAGTTCCATAAACCTTTCTATGCGCACCCGTGGCGAGTTCAATACGAGTATCAGCAAATTTATAGAGGCCTGATGGAATGGTGACTCCTTGGCTTACGGTAAAATCTCGATCCAAACCCTCGGTATTTAATACATATGAAAAGCGTAGATAGTCACCGCCATGATCTTGCAGATCAAAGACCCTCCAATCAATCACCTCAGATTGAATGCTCCCATCGGAGATTCGATCTGATCGGGTAAATGCTAATCTTGTGGCCATATGACGTAAGAAAAAATTTCTGGGTCTATGATAATAAGTGACAGCCGCATTTGCCCAGTCCACTCCCTTTTTGTTCACAAAGCCCATCGCAGGATTAAAGTCTTCCTCAATGTGGCGAGTGGTCAAGAAATATCCAAGTCCAGTCAAACTGTTTTGTCTAATTCCAAAACCATATGCCTTTGACCGATCGCTTAAGCCTGTGGTATTGGTCTCTTGATACCAAATCTCAGATTCAAGTAGTTTTCTACTCGGCAATCTAGAGTTTTGATAGCGAAAATCAAAACCAAACAACTCATTATCATTATTTGAAGTAGGATCACCGCTGGTCACAATGAAACCAATATCTGACTCCTCTAAGACATCCATCGAGACACGGGCAACCATCAGGTTGGTAGGGTCTAAAGTTTCGGTTTCACCTTGCTGGACAGCAAGAAGACCAATCGAAAAAGGACCTGATCGTCCACTGATCTTAGTTCCACCCTCTAATTTTATGGCTTGCCCGTTACTATCAAGTCCGACTCGCCTAGAAAAAAATGGCCTACCATTATTAGATGCTGCGGATGTACCAAGACCCACTCTACCAAACTCAAAAAGATCTGAGTCCTGGAGGAAAAAATCCCTTTTTTCGGGGAAGAATAAATTAAACCTAGTTAGGTTCACTTGTCTGGCATCGGCCTCTGTAGAAGAGAAATCTGTGTTGACGGTTATTACGCCGGTAAGTTCTGGAGTAATTTTATAAAAAGCATCAAACGTAGGCTCAAACATGGAATCAGTTGAGTCATCAGGAAATTCGTTACGAACCCCGGTCAAACTAAAACCTGGAACAATATCAAGTCCAAATCCTTGCTGAATATTTTCAATACCAACGACCTCACCGCTCGCAGAGGGAGTGTAGAGTCGATTCTCCGTAACCCATCCAGCAGTCTCTCTCTTTCTGCCGATCCTTCTAACAAAATTGATACCCCAAGTATCTGAATTAGAATTAAACGAGAGACTGCTGAATGGAATTTCCATTTCAACATACCATCCCGTCGCATCGATCTGAGTCGCTGTTCTCCAGAGCGCTGTCCACTCATAGTTAAAGGTCCTTCCTGAATATAACGCCTCTGACCTTACTGCATTGGGATTGACTTCAAATAAGTAGCCACTTCGGCCGTCATTAAAAGGACTAAGTACGATTGAAAAGTAGTCATCGTATTGGGCACGCTCTCCCTGTCTCAATACTTGCGCGATGATTTCGCTGGGGTCAGAGTCTTTTAAGTGCGCTGCTACATAGATGGCATTTTCAGTATATAAGATTTTAACCTCTGTAGGCTCCGAGGCGGGGTCATACTCTTGCGGAAAAATTTGATGCAAATCGGTAATGCTTTCTGCTTCTAACCAAATAGAATCGGTAATATCGCCATCGATGACTGGGGACTGCTCAACTCTGATTATAGAGGTTGATTTGAAAGTACCATCATAGTCTTGGGACAATAATGGGACACAAATAAAACTAAGCAAAAGAATGAATTTTTTCATAGATCCCAAGAAATTTTTAAGACTTTAGCACATTATCTATGGAACTAAAATATCCCATAGTTGACTAGCTTCTCTTAATATTAATTCTTGATCTTGTGCAAGCAAATATCTCTGCTCTATTTGATTAGCAGTGTAATCCCTAACAGCATCTATATAAGAATTTTTATCAGAATACGGAAGTGACAGACTGCTTGTAGAGAAAGGGATTACCACACCAATACTACTTTTTGGGTTTCCTGGAAACCAACCAGTGTATGTTGCTAATGGCACGAAAACTTCCCATGGCACCAGCCCTCCAATCTCATTGCCTAGATTATTAACTTCAGAGACACGAAGATCGTAACGATATCCTCTTATGGGTGGCTCAATTGAGGGAATCAATTGATCTTGAAAGGATGAACCGTAATCTAAATCATATCCATGATTTAAATTAGCATTCGTAGCAAGAGGAATGCTCTCGGGCAATGTTAACAACTCAGCCGGTATCAAAGTACCTTCATAAATATTTGGATACTGGCTTAATGGTGGGTCTATTTCGAGCGTGACCCACTCATTCATAGCTTGTAATAATGCCCTCAAGAACCATTGATATTTTGCATTATTACCAATTGAAATTCGCTGATCACCTGCCCAATTAAAATTATTAGAAGGAACATGCTGCGTACCCGAGAATTGGAAAATTCTTGATGAAGCAAGAGGTATTAAGTCATTCTCTCCGTCTGAAGAAGTATGAATTAGGTATGCCGGTGAACGCCAATATTCAGTTGCAGAATTACTAAAAAATATTTTCGGGTAATCTGAGGCTTCATATTTGGATAGCAGACTATCAACTTGCCCATTTATATGATTGGTTGAGAAATTATCGCTAAATGGAAAAACTTCAGCTGGATAGTCGTAGTTCCTATCGACAGCTCTAGAGGCCTGTGCAAATCTCTGATTAAATCCTCCCCTAGCATTAGAACCTAGATGGATCATAAATCCCTCAATGACGACCTCACCTGTTTCGCTGTAATTAAACCCATCGTATAGAAATGTCCTTAGTGTTCTACCGCTCTGTGAGTCACCAAATGCAATCACAGTCATCGGTTCAGATGTATTGTCATATAACTCTTCTATGTATAGATTATTTTTAATAGCCTGAACTCCGTCCCGAATGGCTGCAAGACCCAAGCCTGAAACTGCTGAACGATGACTGGGATAAGAAACCTCATACACAAAGCCAGGCTGGAAGTCTCCATTTATCATCACGGCATTTAAATCGCCTTCATTTGATAGGATGCTACTAGCCGTCTCATCATGGTCCTCGATAAATGACCATTGATCCCTGGGCATGATTGTTTTCTTGTTTGAGTAAAGTTCTCTTATCGTCATGGTCGCTTGGTCAACAAGTAAAGAATTCACTGGATAAGCAAAATGCCCTCTATCTCCTAATGTATGTGTGGACGTGGGCTCAGTCACAAAAAAATCACTCCTAACCAACCCATTATCTTGATTCGGGTCCATTTCAATTACAGGAACATAGGATCTAAGCAAAGCTGGATTATTTGGAACATCAAACTGCCACCCAATTGAGAGTATGGAATATCCATTCTTCATTAAGTAATCATCCCCTAAGTTTGAAGGGCCACTTGGAGAATCATAATCTGTTGCAAAATTGAAGTATCTGATAGCCCTTCTGCTTCCTCGATTAAGGATATCTGCAATCAGTATATTGTTACCTTCATTAGGATTCATTGGCCGAAGCAACTCAAAATCAGCTGCAAAAGAGACCTTTCCATTATTATTTAATGGTGCCAAATTTAGGTCGACAACGTATTGGTTATAGCTATTATCAGGATCAACCTCAAATAAAAGCCTACCCTTGACAAGCTCATAATGAATTTCGCTGCTTGAGTCAATTCGATGGATGGTACTTAATTCAACACCTGCAAGCTCAGCCTGCAAGCATTTTACAAACAAAAAAGAATATATAAAAACTAAAAATAATCTGACCATAGGAACCTCTTAAATGGTGCCGATGAAGAGATTCGAACTCCTGACCACTGCTTTACGAAAGCATTGCTCTACCAACTGAGCTACACCGGCTTAAGGAATATTATGACAATAAAAAAGAGGCTAAGTTAAGAATATTATTGGCACTTAACTTTTAATATGACCTCAGTTCCAGCAGGTAAGGTATTATCTGGAATCTTAACGTCAACTGAAAGCTGAATATGTTCCGGATTAACATCAATAAGCTCACCTGTATCGATGTTATAAATATGATGATGATCATGGGTAGTAGAGTCATAATACTGGCGCTCAGGATCAACGACCACAGTTTTGAGAAGTCCTTTATCACAAAATAGATTTAAGGTGTTGTAGACTGTTGCTTTTGATACCCTCGCACCATCTTTTTTTAACGCCGTTAAAACTTCATCAGCTGATGAATGCTTTGGTTCGCTGAGTGTAATTTCAGCGATATCAAGTCTTTGGCTTGTAGGGCTAATACCAGCAGCTCTAAGTTTTTCAGCAAGTAAAATTCTATGGTTCATAACTTATATTATAGGAAAAAAATTATATTTAGACAATGTCTAAATATTCTTTCTAAAGTAGTCTATACCTAATGATATTAGGAAGAACAATGCACCAATACTGAGACATGTGTCAGCAAGATTAAATGCAGGATAGTACCAGTCATTGATATGAAAAGATAAATAATCTATAACGTATCCGTAATACAAGCGATCAAAGGTATTGCCTATTGCGCCACCAAGAATTAACACCATTGCTACGTTTAGTATTTTAGATTTTTCTTTGATTGCTGTGATCAATAAAGTGTAAAACCAAGTAATCGCTATAACCCCGATAATTATAAAAAACCATCTTTGCCATCCTGATGCAGTACTTAAAAAACTAAAGGCAGCACCAGTATTATGAATGCGAATAAAATCAATATATTCATTAATATAAATGACCTGAAATAAATCCATTGAATTTATGACCAAAGATTTTATAAAAAAATCTAGTAAGAAGATGAAGAAAATAAAAAGTGTACTTAAGCCTAAAGATCTGCCCATTATGTTGAAATTAGAAAAAAACTCTTTTTTCTTCATTTGAAATATTCTCTTTGCATCGATGACAAATTTTTGTGTCATCTACACTTGCATGCTGGTGCCAGCATCTAACACATTTTTCATGCGCACTTTTTTCGACTTTAACTTGAAAACCCTTTACCGAATCATCTTCATGCAAATGGACTGCCGAGGTAATAAACAAAAACTTTAATTCATCCTTTAATGGTTGGAGGAGCCTCATATTATTTGAGTTTGATTCAATATATATCTCAGCCTCGAGAGCAGAACCAATCACACTCCCTTTTCTTGCATTTTCAAGTTCAATAAGTACCGCATCTCTTAATTCTTCGAGCATTTCCCAGTTAATATTCTGGGTAGGCTTGAGGTTGCTTGATGAATACCACTCATCCAGCAATATTGAGCTTCCATTGTAATAATTTGAACTGAACCATACCTCATCTGCAGTAAAGCTAATAATTGGAGCACATATTCTTATAAGGCTATTCAATATATGATTAAGCGCGACTTGCGCTGATTTTCGTGCTCTTGATTGTTTGCTACAAGTATAGAGCCTATCCTTAATGATATCGAAATAAAAACCTCCTAATTCTTTAGAGCAAAAATTATGTACTTTTTGAAAAATCAAATGCAACTCATACTTAGAGTAATGATTTAAAATTTCCTTTTGAAGATGATCCATTCGAAAAATCATTTCAAGATCTATTTGAGTCATTTCCTCTATGCTAATGGTATCTGTGTCATGATTAAAATCATGAAGATTCCCCAACATATATCGAAACGTATTTCTAATTCTTCTGTAAGCATCGGTAACCCGCTTTAATATCTCGTCAGAGATCTTAAGCTCGCCCTTATAATCAGTAGCAGCAACCCAAAGCCTTAAAATATCTGCTCCAGTTGAGTTATAAATTTCTTGGGGTTTGATGACGTTACCAAGAGACTTGGACATCTTCCTTCCATGTTCATCAACTGTAAAGCCATGAGTTAACACTGATAGATATGGCGATTGATCATAGAGCGCCACAGAAGAGAGTAAGCTTGACTGGAACCATCCCCGGTGCTGATCGCTTCCTTCAAGATAGAGGCTAATTGGAATTTGATTATTAAATACCACAGAGTGGCTAAGACCCGAATCAAGCCACACATCCATCACGTCTTCAACCTGATAATACTCTTCTAAGCCAAATTCAGCATAATCTTTGAGATTAATTTCATGCCATGCTTCAATACCCTTTTCTTTAGCAGTGTGACCCATTCTTGCAATAATTTCAGATGATTGAGGATGAATTTCATCTGTTTCTTTGTGTATAAATAGTGGAATCGGTACGCCCCAATATCTTTGTCTTGAAATGCACCAATCGGGTCGATCTTTAACCATATTTTTTATTCTCTCTTCACCCCAAGCTGGTATCCAATCAACTTTTGTGATGGCATTCAAAGATCGCTCCCTAAGATGATTCTGATCCATACTGATAAACCATTGCGGGGTAGCCCTAAAAATCAATGGAGTTTTGTGTCTCCAACAATGCGGGTAACTATGCGAATAATCATAATTCGCAAAAAGAAGCTGATTCTTTTCAATGATCTCTAATAATTCAGTCTGCGCTTTATAGATATGTTTTCCAGCAACAAAAGCTACCTCATCAGTGTATAGACCTTTAGCATTAACCCTACAATCCAAAGGAAGATCGTTTTCTTTGCCTACTATAAAATCATCTTGACCGTGGCCAGGAGCAGTATGAACGATCCCTGTTCCCTCTTCAACAGTCACATGATCGCCTAATATAATGGGAACCATACGAGCTTCAATAGGATGCTCACATAAAATTCCCACCAGGCTTGACCCTTTGGAATACCCCAAGATTTCCTCACCCTCAATTCCATAACGCTCAAGAGCTGACTTAATTAACTCCTCCGCAATCAATAGGTTCATATTTTTTTTGCGGAGTTGACATCTAACCAATGAATATGTGATTTCGGGATTAATCGTTAATGCTTGATTTCCAGGCAGAGTCCAAGGGGTTGTGGTCCATATGGGTATTACATATTCTTCATTTTGATCGAAATTTAAATCAAATAAACTGCAAATTTTTTGTGGATCCTTGACCTTAAAGCCTACATCTACAGCAGTCGAATTCTTATCAATGTACTCTACCTCTGCTTCAGCGAGTGCAGAGCCGCAGTCTAAGCACCAATGAACAGGCTTATATCCCTTTGAAATAACTCCTCGCTCTAGTAATGATGCAAACAGTTCAAATTGCTTAGCCTCGTAACTGGATGACATCGTCAGGTAAGGATTGTTCCAGTCAGCAATTATTCCAAGACGTATTAAATCGCTTTTTTGATTTTCAATTTGTGTTTGAGCATATTCTCTACATTTCTCTCTAAACTCCTTAGGCGCAATCTTTTCACCGACCTTTCCAAATTTCTTTTCGACCTGATGCTCGATTGGAAGGCCATGACAATCCCAACCTGGAATAAAACTAATATTTTTTCCTGACATCCTGTGACATTTAACAATAATGTCTTTGAGAATATTATTTAAGGCATGACCAATATGTATATCGCCATTAGCATAAGGGGGTCCTGAGTGTAAGATAAATGTCTCCTTTGCTGGGTCATGCTTAAAATACTCTTCGTAAAATTTTGCATGGTACCAATCATCTAGGAATTTTGGTTCTCGACTAGAAAGATTCGCTTTCATTGAGAATGCGGTATTAGGTAAATTAATTGTCTCTTTATAGTCCACTGTGTCTTAAATAATCTCGCGTTGCTTTCTCATCTTTATTCATTTGTTTTATGAGCTCATCTGCAGAATCAAATGCTATTTGCTTCCTTAAAAATTCTAAAAACTCTATTCTTAGGACTCTACCGTAAAGTGTTTCATTAAAATCCAAAAGATAAACCTCCAGTTCGACAGGAAATTCGCCAAACGTAGGTCTTGTACCAATACTAGCGATTCCATTATAGGTTAATCCGCTTATAATTACTCTTACAACATAAATTCCATCTAATGCACACTGCTTTCTTTTAATTGCAATATTAGCCGTTGGATAACCTAATTTTCTTCCAACTCCATTGCCTTTGATTACTCTTCCCGACATAAAATAAGATCGACCCAGACAATTGCTTGCTTGTTTTAGATCATTTTGCTGAAGAAATCTTCTTATTTCAGTGCTACTGATTTTTTTCTTTTGGTATTCTGTCGTCGTTGACCTAGCAACCTCAAAATTATATTCATTACTCTTTGAAGAAAGAAATTTGATATCTCCAAGTCTATCTTTACCAAACTTAAAATCTAAGCCTACTGATAAATATTTGAGATTCAATTTTCTAATTAATACTTCTTTAAAGAAAGTTTTATGATCGATAGAGATGCAAGAATTAAATCGTAAGCAAATAAATTCTTTAACACCTAATTCAGATAGTAATAAATATTTCTCTCTAAAATTAGAGAGTCTAGGTGGAGGGTTTTTTAAGAAATATTCTTTCGGTAGCGGCTCGAATGATAAAACTGTGGATGTTAATTTATTTTTTTCAGATAAAGATACAAGAGACTTAATAACTTCTTGGTGGCCAAGATGAATGCCATCAAATGAACCAATCGCAATTGCTCTTCTTACACGAGAAACATCATTTATATTCCTATAGATCTTCATTAGAGTACATCTTTCAGATTAAATTTCCTCACAAAAATAAACCAAAGCAATAAATAAGTTAATGATCCTAAAACAATGAGTAAAGACAAATTAATACCGACATCAATTTTTGTCATGCTTGCAAAATCTTCAAGAAAAAAAGGCCTTAGTTGCCATATAGTAAGACCCATCAATAATGCAATTAACATCTTTTTAGAATTTCTGGAATTAAAAATCATCCGGCCATGAAAATTTTTTAGTTTTTTTAATTGTCGAGTAAGCAGTAAGCAATTAATAATTGCAGCAAGCGATGTGGCCAGTGCAAGAGCTGCATGTAATGCATTAATACTTAAGTAAGAAAAAAGAGCAATGAATAAAATATTAAAAATTATATTGAAACACATTGCAAAGACAGCAAACTTAACAGGAGTTTTAGTATCCTGCTGTGCAAAAAATGATGCTGCTAAAACCTTGATTAGCATAAAACCAATTAGACCAATGGAGTAGCAAATCAATGAAAAATACGCCATATTCACGTCAAACAATGAAAATTCGTCACTACCAAAAATTAAGTAGATAAGAGGCTCCCCAATTATAATTAAACCGATCATAGCTGGGAGCGCAATCGTGACTACAGCATTGATAGCCCAAAATAATGATTTTAAAAAAGCATTATAGTCACTATTCGCAGCATTACTTGAAAGTCTAGGTAAGATAACTGTAGCTATTGCGACCCCAAAAACTCCCAAAGGGAATTCCATTAAACGATCAGAAAAATATAGCCAACTAATACTTCCACTGACAAGAAAAGAAGCAAGCAGCGTATCAATCATTATGTTAATTTGAGCAACCGAAGAGCCAAAAATGCCTGGTAACATTAATTTAAAAATCTTTTTAACACCTTCATGTCTATGATTAAATTTGGGTCGCAAACTAAAATTCAGTTTTACTATAAATGGGAATTGAAATAGGAGCTGAAGAATACCTGCAAAAAAAACTGCTATCGCCAGCGAAAGTTCAGGCGGGTTAAAGTAACTGGAGAAAAATACTGCGAACGCTATAAACGTTAAATTTAATATTACTGGAGTAATTGATGGAACAGAAAAAATGCCATAAGTATTGAGAACACTTCCAAGCAAAGACGTGAGGGAAATAAATAAAATATAAGGAAAACAATAGCGAAGCATTTCAATTGTAAGATTCAATTGATCAGGGTAATCAGAGAAACCAGGTGCAAATACATAGATCAAAATAGGCGCAAAGATTACCCCTATTAAAGTTATAAAAAAAAGTGAAACAAAAAGAACGCCTAGAGTATTAGCAACGAGCTCATCAACTTGGTCTGGTTTTTTTTCTTTATACTCATTAATGACTGGAATGAAGCCTTGAGAAAATGCCCCTTCTGCGAAAAATCTCCTTAATAGATTGGGAATTTTGAATGAAACCAAGAAACTATCCATATTAGCGCTTGCGCCAAAAAGCTGAGCAAAAAGAATATCTCTTGCCAGACCGCTAATCCTAGAGACAAAAGTCATTGATCCCGTTACGACTGCAGAATGTCCAAGTTTCCCGCTTTTCTGATTGCTGGCTAATAATTTGTTTCTTATTTCCATATCTTTGTGCTTGACTTCAAGAGTACTAGTCAGAATAATACTCTACTTTCAATGTTTATATCACTTAGGTAAAAATTTTGGCAAATATTAAATCAGCAATTAAGCGTGCAAAAAAGTCTGTTCAACAGAGAAATAGAAATATGGCATTGCGTTCTAAACTTAGAACTGCCATTAAACAAACTCAACAAGTGATCGCAGCCGGCGATACCGAATCTGCCGCTAAATCCTTTCAGGCTGCTCAATCGGTGATTGATAAGATGGTCACGAAAGGAATTATCAAAAAAAATAGGGCAAGTGGCTACAAAAGCAAGCTCAATGCTTCGTTAAAAAGCTTAAGTGCTTAATTCATAAGAAATATATTGAGCTAAATCTCTAATAAGCTCTTTCGTCCCCTCACCGGTCACTGAACTCACCACATAATAATTAGCATCCCATTTAATTTCATTAATGAATTCTTTCACGATTCTTCCGATTGAGTCACTAGGAAATAAGTCAGACTTATTGAGAACAATCCATCTAGGCTTATCACTTACTGACGGCCCATATTTTTCAAGCTCTTGCTTAATTGAAAAAAAAGATTGAGTTAAATCTGCATTTTCAAGTTTCGGTGAAAGATCGATGACATGGAGTAAAAGCTTTGTTCTCTCAATATGCTTAAGAAAACTAATTCCTAAACCTACTCCATCTGCCGCACCCTCAATGAGACCAGGAATATCTGCAATTACAAAACTTTGATCAACATTTACTTTAACTACACCCAATACTGGACTTAGAGTAGTAAATGGATAATCTGCAATTTTAGGCTTTGCTTCTGAAACATTACTAATGAGGGAAGATTTGCCTGCGTTGGGCAATCCGACCAATCCAACATCTGCAATTGATCTCAGTTCAAGTTTAATTTGACGTTCATCTCCATGCTCGCCGGGAATGGTCATCCTTGGGGCTTGGTTAGTACTTGACTTGAAACGGGCATTACCTAGGCCACCTTTGCCTCCACGAGCCACTATGACCTTTTGATCTTTTTCTATAAAGTCAAAAATAACCTCATTCGTTGACACATTAATGACAGTTGTTCCCACGGGAACGAAAATTACTAAATCTGAACCGCCTGGCCCAAACCTATTTTTTCCGGCACCATCTTTTCCATTAGCAGCATTAAATTTTTTTTTATATCTAAAATCAATAAGAGTATTTAATGTTTCTGATGATTGAATATAGACCGACCCCCCATAACCGCCATCGCCACCATCAGGCCCTCCCTTAGGAATATACTTCTCTCTTCTAAAGCTAAGACAACCATTTCCGCCTTTGCCTCCAGTGACAGTTATTTCAACTTCATCAACAAAATTCATAAAACTTATCCTACAGGATAATCTGCATTAAAAATAAATATAGATATATTAAAAGTTAAGCTACTGGGAAGATGTCGACAAATTTTCTATTTTTATCGCCGCGCTGCTTAAATGTGACTACACCCTCAGAAACAGCATAGATGGTATGATCTTTTCCAAGAGCAGCATTGATACCAGCATGAAATTTTGTACCTCTTTGGCGAACAATAATGTTACCTGGAATAACATGTTCTCCACCAAATTTCTTGACACCAAGACGTTTACTCTCTGAATCTCTTCCGTTTTTAGAACTACCACCAGCTTTCTTATGTGCCATTTGATTCTCCTATAAAACCTTTATCTCGGTTATTTTAACTTCAGTATAGTTTTGTCGATGCCCTTTGAATCTTTTATAGTTTTGGCGTCTTTTAAATTTTATAACATTAACTTTTTTTGCTTTACCATGATTCACAACTTCTGCAGTTACGGTTACCCCATCAATATAAGGCGAACCAACCTTTATCTCGCCATTAGTTTCTGCGAGTAATACTTGATCAAAAGTAACTGAGCTACCAACTTCTCCTGTAAGGCTTTCAACCTTGAGATATTGGCCCTGAGTAACTTTATATTGTTTACCGCCAGTTTTAATTACAGCTAACATACATATACCTATAAAAGATGTCACATTTTATTAGTCTCATGATGAAAGGTCAATGATCCTTTGATCTTTATATTTTTATGATAAATTACTCTCTTATGTCCATACCGGTATTAAATATTGACTTAAAGTTAAATTTAAAGCGCATAAATGCTTTGGTTAATAATGATCTCAATGATTTCGATCGATTAATTAGTCAAAGACTAGGAAGTGATATTCGTCTTGTCAATGAGATATCTCAGCATATTATTGATGCTAAAGGAAAAAGAATAAGACCGTTAGTATCGCTATTAGCCTCAAGGGCCGTCTCAGAAAGCCCTTCGAATCATGTCCTTGCCGCTCTGATTATCGAATTAATTCATACTGCAACGTTGTTGCATGATGATGTGGTCGATCAATCTTTATTGCGAAGGGGTAAGCCAACGGCAAATGCAAAGTTTGGCCCAAAACCAAGCGTCCTAGTTGGTGATTTTTTATACTCGAGAGCATTTCAGCTCATGAATGAAATTGAGAATGAGCAAATGATGAAAATTATGTCAAACACAACGAACACAATTGCTGAGGGAGAGGTTTTGCAATTTATGTCTGCAAATAATCCTAAGCTTTCAGAGAAAGATTATATGCAGATTATTTATAGAAAAACTTCTGCACTTTTTGAAGCAACTACAGAAATTTCTGGTGTAATACAAAACCAAGCAAAAGAGATTTGTCTCGCTCTAAAAAATTATGGTCGCCATCTTGGTAATGCTTTTCAGATTATAGATGACTGTCTGGATTACAATTCATCCGAGGCTGTACTTGGAAAAAATATAGGTGACGATTTGATGGAAGGAAAAACCACCTTACCATTAATTATTGCTCAACAGCGTGGAACGGCCGCTGAAAATCATTTAATATCCGAAGCCATACTCAACGGGGATCTTACAAATCTAAAATCAATTTTACTCATTATAGAAGCGACCGAGTCAATTGAATACTGCATTGATAGGGCATCTGAGGAAACCAATCATGCTATTACTGCACTTGAAGCATTGCCAAACACGAAGTACAAGGATGGCTTAATTAAATTAGCGATATTAGCTCTAGGTAGGTCCAATTAGTTATTTTTGAAAATTTTTTTTCCATGTCTCATAGGGCATACCATAGATTTTTTCTCTTGCTTCCTCATAATCGATAACAACCCCCTCTTCTTTAGCTGCAGCAACATACCATTTGCTAAGACAATTTCTGCAAAATCCAGCTAAATTCATTAGGTCAATATTTTGAACCTCAGTACGATCTTGTAAATGCTTGATTAAGGCATCAAAAGCTTTGGATTTTAGCTGAATTTCAATGTCGATATTTTCCATTTAGTAACTCCAAAAAATATATAATTTGATTATGAATACTAGCATTAAGCTGATTAATCCGATACCGGCACGAGATGGTGCTGGGGTAAATTTACTCAGATACATTGGTACTCCCTACACTGGAGACATTGATCCCTTTCTTCTATTTGATTGCTTTTACTCAGATAACCCTAAAGATTATATTGCAGGGTTTCCGGATCATCCCCACAGAGGCTTTGAGACTGTTACTTACATTGTGAAAGGAAGCCTCAAACATGCGGACAATAAAGGACATGCAGGTGAAATTTTAGATGGAGGTGTCCAGTGGATGACTGCAGGCAAGGGAATAATACATTCCGAGATGCCTATTCAAAAAAATGGATTATTATACGGTTTTCAAGTTTGGATAAATCTCCCGTCAAATGAGAAATTATGCAAACCTAGATATCAAGAATTTTCTCACGAAGAATTTAGCATTGACGAGACACAACAAGGCATAAAAGTTAAAGTTATTGCCGGTAAATCTAATCAGTATTCAGGGCTTGTTGAAACTAAACTGAATGATACAAGTTTTTTTGATATTGCACTTGACCAAAAGGAGCATTATTCAACTTCATTCCTAAATGACAATACTACCCTTTTGTTTGTCATTCAGGGTCAAATTGAAGTTGAAAATTTTGAAGTTAAAGAAAATCAATTGGTACAGCTTTCAACAAATACATTAGACGTATTGGCCCAAAATGACTCTCGTTTTTTATTATTCTCAGCGCCGAGTATTAAAGAGCCCATTGTACGTTCCGGTCCTTTTGTCATGAATACACAAGAAGAAATTTACCAAGCCATTATGGACTACCAAGCGGGTAATTTTTAATGTCTGGGCAACGCTCTGTATTTATAACAGGTGGCAACAGAGGTATCGGGTTTAGCTTTGTAAGTGAGTACCTGGGACAAGGATGGAAAGTTTATGCAAGCGTTCGTAAAAGTGAATCACTTAAAATTTACAAAGGGAATCCAAATTTAGAGATTATTCAGATGGATTTGAACAACCTTGATAGTATCCATGAATTAGATAGCCTCGACCAACAATTTGATCTCGTTATTAATAATGCAGCAATCTATGGGGGTAACAAGCAAAATCTTCATGACTTTGATGAGAATATTTGGTTAGAAACTTGTTTAATCAACTTTATTAGGCCTCTTACGGTCACACAAAAACTTATTCCAAAGCTTAAAATTAATGGACAAAAAAAAATAATTTTTCTGTCTTCAAAGATGGGGTCAATTACTGATAACAGCAGTGGTGGCAGTTTAATTTATAGATCAACTAAAGCGGCATTAAATCAAATGGTAAAATCTCTATCGGTTAGCCTGTACCCCAATGGAATCAGCGTGATAGCCATGCATCCGGGATGGGTAAAAACAGATATGGGCGGGCCCCAGGCCCTGATCTCCGCAGATGACTCTGTAAAGAGTCTAATCAAAACCATTGCATCTCTCGGGATTGAAGATTCAGGCAGCTTTGTGAACTATGATGGAGCTCACATACCATGGTAAGTCAGTTAATCAGTAGTTTTATAAGCTTGTCAGAAAAAGGTTATATTCCTGATTTTTTAATTCGTTTTGGTATTCGAGAATTGTTAAAACAGCGTCTGATTCAAAACAATAAAGACCTAAAATCTAACCATAATGATCCTATGGATCTTTTTGTAAAAATGCTGGATCAAAGCCCTATAGCTCTAAATACGCAGGATGCAAATGAGCAACACTATGAGGTTCCTTCAGAATTCTTTAAATTGAGTCTCGGTCCACAACTTAAGTACAGCTGTTGCCTTTATGAGCAGGGCTCAGATTTAGCAAAGGCAGAAACTGACGCCTTAGAGGTGACAACCGAGAGAGCTGAGCTATCTGATTATATGAATATTCTAGAATTAGGATGTGGCTGGGGCTCTTTAACACTCTATATGGCTAGTAAATACAGTAATTCAAAGATTACTGCAGTTTCAAATTCATCAACACAGAAGATTTGGATCGATAATCGCGCTAGTGAACTGGGCTTAAAGAATATAAATGTTATCACTTCAGATATGCGGGATTTTAGTATCGATACGCAATTTGATCGAATTGTCTCGATTGAAATGTTTGAGCATATGAGAAACTATCGCCAACTTTACCGAAGAATAGCTTCTTGGCTCAAACCCAATGGTAAATTTTTTAAACACATATTCACACACCGTGACTTTCCCTACTTGTTTGAAATCAAATCGGATGCGGATTGGATGTCTAAGTATTTTTTTACAGGCGGCATGATGCCATCAGAAAATCTTCCCGATCAATTTCAAGAAGACTTATTGCTTGAAAAAAAATGGCATTGGAATGGACAAAATTACTACAATACTTGCAATGATTGGCTAAGACTCATGGACACAAATAAAAAACAAATAAAAATTCTATTTAACCAGGCCTATGGTGAAAAAAATTCATCAATCTGGTTCAATAGATGGAGAATTTTTTATATGTCTTGTGCAGAGCTCTTTGCCTACAATAGTGGCGAGGAGTGGTTTGTAACGCATTACCTTTTCAGCAAAAACGAATGAAAAAGATTTTAAATTTTGGTTTCTTTCAAATTAATTGGTTGGGTTGCATCATTGGAGCAACTACACCTTATCCATGGGCTTTTCCTTTGATCACTGTCTTTTATGCCTGTATACACTTTATTTACTTGAGTGCTTTAGCCAAAGAAATTTATTTTTCCATATGTCTTTTTGCTATTGCTTTAGTCTGGGAGTACCTTTTTGTTAACTCTGGCTACATTATTTATAACGGTACAGATTATTTAAATATTTTTGGTGTCCCCGGTTGGATTTTAGGTCTTTGGTTAATGTTTATTCTCACCATTAATCATTCCATGCTTCTTATGAATCGAATCTTTGTGGTAACTCCCTTATTGGGAGCTATATTTGGTCCTTTGACTTATTTGGCTGGTGAGCGCTTAGGCGCTGCAATTCTTATCAACAAACCTGCATCAATAATCTTCATTGCCATCAGCTGGGGAATTCTGTTCCCATTATTTATCTGGATTGGAAAAATTTTTCGCGAGAAATATTATGCAAATTTATTTTAACGGACTCATATTTATTCTGATACTGGGCATTGTTCCTTGGCTTTATACACTTTATGTAAAAAAGGTCTGCATTGTTGATAGTCTTTGGTCGTTAGCATTTATTGTGCTTGGTTTTTTTTACTTTTATCATCTGTCATTCGACTCATCCAATTTTTTTAGCCAAGTCTCTGATGTCAATAAGCTGCTACTTTTGCTTCTGATTTTATGGGGCTTGAGACTCTCTTTGCACATTACCTATAAAAATTGGGGCAAGCCTGAGGACGCAAGATATCAAGCAATCAGAGCGAATAATGAGCCTTATTTTTCTATCAAAAGCATATACATTGTTTTTGGCTTGCAGGGCTTTTTAGCTTGGGTCATTAGTGCGCCCATTTTTTTCGCGCTCCTTGAAAATGATATAAGTTTTAACTTGATTCATTATGTTGCTATTGTGATTTTTACATTAGGCTTTATATTTGAGTCTGTAGGTGACTGGCAACTATTAAATTTTAAAAAAAATAAAAGTAATGCTGGTTTGGTGCTCAATTCTGGACTCTGGTATTACACCAGACATCCTAACTACTTTGGTGACTGCTGTGTTTGGTGGTCTTTTTATCTATTCGCTCTTGCTGCATCACATCCTATGACTCTTTTCTCTCCACTGCTGATGACTATACTGCTTCTGAAGGTATCTGGCGTTGCCTTACAGGAAAAAACGATTGTAGATCGAAGGCCCAAGTATCAAGCATACCAAGCATCAACTAATGCTTTTTTCCCAGGGCCTAAAAAATAATGCGCTTATGGATATTCATCACTTTATTTGGTCTCTTTTCTTCTCAAAATATTGAAGCTCAATCTATCACTAACTTTGATGTTTTTATAAATAATGATCGAATTGGATATTACCAATCAACATTATTAGAAGAGAATAATGCCTTATATATAAATACAGAATCTGTATTTTCATTTCGTATGCTATTCATTCCTCTTTTTAGATTTCGTCATTCAAGCGAAGAGATTTGGGTAGATGGATGTCTTGAGAGCCTAAAAGCCATTACATCCTATGGCCTTAGAGAATTTATGGTCTATGGCCAAAGAGAAGATGATGGCTTTGTTTTGTCTGTAACTCGGAGAGGAGAGACGAGCACAGAAGAATTAGAGAGCTGCATGCGAACACCTAGCTTTTGGGATCCAGCTTTTTTATATACCAATCAAGTGATTAATCCATTTAATGGGAGGTTAGAAGATTCGCAATTTACCCCTGAGATAAGTAGAGAAAATGATTTAATCGAATCAGTTTTCTACTTTGATGATACTCCCTTTAGCTTAACGTATAACAATGATAATGAGTGGCTTGGGTTACGCGCCGAGGTAAGAAACCGCATTATAGAATTTAAGCTTCCCGAAATTATGAACGAAGAATCTAGATGAAAATTGCAATTATTGGATCTGGTATTTCTGGTCTGACTGCAGCCTATTTTCTCAAGGATCGATTTGATATTACTCTATTTGAAAAAAATACTTATCTAGGCGGACATACCAATACCATTGAGTGCTCATGGCGTAATCATCAATATGCTATTGATACCGGATTTATTGTTTTTAACAAAAAAACGTATCCAAACTTTTTAAAATTGCTTGATGATCTATATGTGGAGTATCGCCCAACCACTATGAGTTTTAGTGTCAGGGATGATGATCTAAACTTTGAGTATGCCGGGAGCAGCTTAAAGACTCTATTTTGCCAAAAACGTAATATCTTAAATATTCATTTCTATCAAATGATTATAGAAATCTTAAGGTTTAATAAGTACTGTAAAGATACCAAGACTATTGATGCATTATCGGTAGATGAATTCTTAACTCGGTATAATTTTCATCGCTACTTTAAAGAGTATTACCTCTTACCAATGTGTGCCTCGATCTGGTCGACCGATATCAATAAAGTTAAGAGCACTCCCCTAAAATTTTTAGTAAATTTCTTTAATAATCATGGTTTAGCTCAAATCAAGGATCGGCCTCAATGGTATGTCATTAAGGGGGGTTCGCACGAGTACATAAAAAAATTAGCTCGAAATCTGCACACGAAGTTACTCACTGATACCTCCATTTGGAAAGTATCAAGAAATAATCATGGCGTCACTGTTTACGGTCGGTCAGGATTGCAAGAAGATTTTGATCGAGTTATTTTTGCTTGCCATAGTGACGAAGCGCTCAATTTAATTGATAGACCTTCAAAAGAGGAGCAACAAACACTCGGCGCTATCGATTATCAGACAAATCAGGCAATCCTTCATTTAGACACCCGACTATTACCAAAGAATAAATCAGCTTGGTCAGCTTGGAACTTTTCATCAAGCACCCAATTAAGCCAATCCCCCATAGTTACCTATCATATGAAGACACTTCAAAACCTAAAAGATAATGATCCTGACTTTTGCGTAACCCTCAATGGTATGGAACTTATTGATAAAAAATTAATCCTTAAAGTAATTGAGTATGCACATCCTGTCATTGATCAAAAGGCTGTGGATGCACAGAGCCGTATCGATACGATTAATGGGAAAAATAATACCTACTTTTGCGGTGCCTATTGGGGCAATGGTTTTCATGAAGATGGAGTTGTAAGTGGAATGCATGCTGCCCAAAAACTTATTGAGGAAATTGATGGAAAGCAGTTGTCTTTATAAAGGGAAAATCCAACATGCAAGAAGAGTTCCTAAAGAGCATATTTTTAGTTACAACATCTACTATTTTTATATCAATCTTGATGAACTTGTCTCTGCTAAAGATGGTTCTTTTTTATGCAAGTACATTTATAAAAGGTTCAAAAGGCCGATACGCTATGGTGAGGGGGATCTTAAATCTGCAATTGTAAATTTAGTCCGTCAGAGGCTTGGTCTTGAGATTAATGGTCCAATTTTCTTGCTTACTCAAATTCAAAATATGAGCTTTGTATTTAATCCTATCAGCGTTTATTTTTGCTATGACGAGGAATTTCAGTTAAAGAGCATCGTTTCTGAGGTCAATAATACGCCTTGGAATGAACAGCATTGTTACTGCGTGCCTGTAGGTGAGAATGACACTGTGATGGATTTTAACCTCCAAAAGGACTTTCATGTGTCCCCTTTTATGTCTATGGATTTTGATTACCAGTGGCTCATCAGTTGCCCCGGAGACTCACTATCGATCATCATGCATAACCTGAAAGAAAAGGAAATTCATTTCTCGGCAACATTAAAATTAAAGAGATTGAAATTAACGCTTTGGAACTTAATGTATTGTAAGTTTCGTATCCCTTTAGTAAATTTTAAGGTAGTGTTCGGTATTTATTGGCAAGCACTTAGGCTATGGCTCAAAGGAATCGCCTTTGTAAGCCACCCTAAAAAACAGGGATAGTTATGTTTCATTTTTCAAAGAAAGTCATTTATAAAATCTTAAAAGGCCTTGATCACGGTACTTTAAAAATCAAGGAAAATTCTCAAGAATTAATTTTTGGAGAGCACTCTGATAGTAATATTCATGCAGAAATTGCAGTACACGACGAAAAAGCCTTCAATATGATCTTAAAAGGGGGTGTCGTAGGTGCTGGAGAGGCATATATGAAAGGCTATTGGTCTACACCAGATCTAACTTCAGTAATTGAGTATTTTCTTATAAATCGAGAAACCTTAGACGAAATCGATGGTGGCGTTAAATTTATTCAGAAAGCCTTAAATAAAATTCTACATCTAAGAAGAAGAAATACGATCACTGGAAGCAAGAAAAATATCATTGCCCATTATGACCTTAGTAATGATTTTTATGAATTATGGCTCGATAAGAAAATGATGTATAGCTCCGCCATATTTTCAAACTCGGAGGATACATTGGAAGAGGCCTCTACCCACAAGCTTAGGACAATTTGTGAAAAACTTAAGCTAAACGAACAAGATCATTTATGCGAAATAGGAACCGGATGGGGAGGTATGGCAATTTTTGCTGCAAAAAATTATGGATGCAAAGTGACCACGACCACTATCTCAGACGAGCAGTATGATTTTGCGAAAAGTAGGATACAGAAAGAGGGTCTCACCGATCATATTACTCTTCTCAAAAAGGATTACCGTCTGATGACTGGAAATTTTTCAAAGCTGGTTTCTATTGAAATGATTGAGGCGGTAGGTCATGAATACCTCGGGTCGTTTTTTGATAAGTGTCATGAGCTTTTACAGCCTCGAGGTAGGGGCTTGATTCAAGCGATAACAATCTCAGATAAATATTATGAGCGCGCAAAGCACTCTGTAGATTTTATTCAAAAATATATTTTTCCGGGGGGTGCTTTGGCAACGATAGAAGTGCTTGAAAAGTTAACACAAGACCGAGCTCAATTTAAACTTATAAATTCTGAATCGATTGGCTTTAATTATGCAAAAACTCTAAACCATTGGCATCAGAGATTCTTGAGTCAAATTGATAAAATTAAAAGCTTGGGCTTTTCCAATGAATTTATAAATATGTGGCGCTTCTATCTCTCTTACTGCGAAGGGGGTTTTAAGCAAAAGACCATAGACAATTATCAAATTCTGTTTATTAAATAATGCATCGGTTTCAGGCAATTATTTTGTTCTGTATGATTGCTAGCGCTCATGCGCATCATGCCATTGATGTGGCCTATGACAGGAGTAACCTCATTGAAATTCATGGCACGATAATCTCCACGTTTTGGAGAAACCCACATGTCGTTTTTGAACTTGAGACAGAGAATAATGAAATTTGGATTATTGAGTCAGGCTCGATTAATAGCTTAAATCGAGCCGGTTTTACAAATGAACTCCTTGCTAACGGTGACAGCGTAAGTTTCTTTGGAGCTCCGGCTAGAAATGGTGATCATGCCATGGCTGCTTTTACATTAGTCATTGATGATCAAACCGTTCCCATATGGCCACAACGAGCCATAGAGATTGGAGTAAATGTTAGAGATTTAGCTCGCGAAGAGAGCAACAGGGTAAGTAGTGATATTGCTAAAAATATTTTTAAAGTGTGGTCCAGATCCCAAAGATTAACAAAAGATATTTTTTTTAACCCAAGCGCCCTTTCATCAAGAGAGGCTTGGGATCCATTGATCGATGATCCTGCGCTAGACTGCATCCCTCCCGGTATGCCCTCAATGATGGATAATCCCTACCCTATCGCTTTCTTTGAGGGCGAGCAATTCCTTACACTAAGACTGGAAGAATGGGATGCTGAAAGGATTATATGGCTTCAAGAGCCGGTGGCTATAACATCGAATATACACGGGATATCCAGGGGTCAATGGGTCGCAAATAATTTGGTGGTTACAACTACAAATATTACCTATCCATTTTTTGATGATCTTGGGACACCGCTAGGGTCTGATGTTAGGGTCATTGAGTCCTTTAGGCCTTCCAGTGATTACACGACGCTCTACTACCAAGCAGTCATATACAATCCAGAGTATTTTACCGAGCCAGCGGTCTTTACGGGTCAATGGGAGTATGTAGAGACAGAGAGTATCAAGCCCTTTGAGTGCACTTTAAGAAATTAAACGAGACTCATAAAAGGGTCTTCCGAATCAGAACAAATCTCTAATCTGCCAGAAGCAATATCTATCCAGAGCCCAGTTAAAGTAATCTCATTTTTATTCATTAGGTCAGAAATGGCAGGGTAATTAAGCAGATGATTCATCGAGAGTTTAATGCTTTCCTTTTCTAACTCTTCATTGGTATCACAGCGATCCTTTAAGTCAATCCGCGCCTGATCTTGTTCGAGCCATTTATTAACAAATTGAAGCTCAGGATCTTTTTGATCAAAATGCATTAAAGCATTGATGCCTGCACACTGTGAGTGACCCAGTATAAAAATCTTCCTGATTTCAAGATTTTTTATCGCAAATTCTATGGATGCATAAGTTGCAGTATTAGCCTGAGCATTTTTAAATGAGGGCACAAGGTTGGCAATATTTCTATGAATAAAGTGATCGCCAATCTTTGCATTAAAAATTTGATTAGAAACAACACGACTATCACAACAGGAAATAAAAAAAGCAGTAGGTTTCGCCCCTTGAAATGCGAGCTCATGGTACAAATCTTGATGAGCATGATGTTCTTTTTCAAGCCACTCAAAATATTTTTCTTTCAGCTCTTTATGCAACGATTCCTCAAGGTGTATTCATCTTGACCTTTTAGAATTATATCAATATTTACTATATAATTGTGCGAACCCAAATGGAGAACCATGCGCGCGTTAATTTTCTTCCCAATTGTTTTTTTATCAGGACTGCTTTTTGCTCAAAATAACGCTGGCGATAAAACCGCCTCTGTAACTCCCACGAACAACCCACCTATCATTGATGGTGTTTTGGATGATGCTACCTGGCAATCAATCACTCCTATCTCTGATTTTCATCTTGTCAGGCCCACAGACGGTGGAATTCCAAGCGAGCGCACAGAAGTTTACATCACCTATGACGAGGAAAATCTTTACGTAGCCGCAATGATGTATGACAGTGAGCCTGAGCTGACTATCAGAAATATTCTTTTGCAAAATTCAAGGTTAGGTCAGGATGACCGAATTGCTGTAATCATTGATCCTTTTAATAGCGGCAGAACCGGTTACCGCTTTGAGACCAACGCAAACGGTGTCAGACATGACATGCTGTATCAAAACGTCTCTCAAATGAATCCAGACTGGCAAGTGATCTGGGAGACCGACGCAGAAATCAATGATCAAGGTTGGGCCATGGAGATGCGGATTCCATTTAAGACTCTCCCCTTTGATGCCGATGTCTCTACTTGGGGATTTAATTTCGCAAGATCCATAAGAAGGCGTGGTGAAGAGAGTGTATGGGTCTCAAGAAACAGAAGCTACAACCCGAGCATTGTCGGATACGTCTCAGGTTTTGAGGGTATGGACCAGGGGATCGGCCTCGATGTGGTTCCCTCTGCACTGGGTAATTTTAGAAAAGATTATGCGATCGATGAGAGCGATTCAGCGCTAGAACCATCGCTTGATATCTTTTATCGTGTGACGCCATCGCTCAATGCCTCACTCACCATCAATACAGATTTCTCTGCCACTGAGGTTGATGACAGGCAAGTTGATCTGACACGATTTGGCTTATTTTTCCCTGAAAAAAGAGACTTTTTTCTCAACGACTCCGACCTCTTTGAGTTCGGCGGTCTGGGGGGCGCAGGAAGAAACCAAAATGAAGCCTCATCGAGGGCCTCCAGAGAGAACGGAAGGCCTTTTTTCTCGAGAAGGATTGGACTAAACAGCGACAGCCTCCCGGTTGATCTTGAGGTTGGAACCAAGCTCAGTGGCCGCGTCGGCAATATGTCCGTTGGAACTATCGCAGTCCGACAGGCCGGCTATCAAGAAGTTGATCAGAGCAACCTCTTTGTTAGCAAACTCTCGCTCGATGTTCTCGATGAATCAAGAGTAGGTGTGATCGTGACTAGCGGTGACCCAAGATCCAACAATTCAAATACCCTTGCTGGATTTGACTTTAACTACCTTAACTCAAGAATAGGAAACGGTAAGGTCTTAGAAGGTGATATCTGGTACCAATCTAGCAGCCGAGACGGATACGACAGCGATCAGGCCGCCTACGGACTGGATATTGCGATGCCTAATAATACGGGCTGGCGTGGCGACCTTACGATTAAAAATATTGAGGCAAATTTTTATCCCGCACTGGGGTATGTCAATCGAAGGGGCATTAGGGATACTACAGCAGGCATCGGCTATACCCATTATTTTGACGATTTCTATATTAATCGAGTCTACTCAGGGCTTGATGTCTATAACGTCGAGTCACTTGCGACAGGCAAATTAGAGACTAGGGTTGAGCTATTAAGGCTTGCTGAATTTGAGACCTCAACTCGAGATCAGTTGAGATTTCGTATAAGACGATCGACTGAGGTATTAGATGAGCCCTTCGAGATATACGAAGATCAATCAAGACAGGTCGTCATACCTGTTGGTGAATATTCTTTTAGCGAGGTCAATGCGAATGTGGCACTGGCTGGTTTTAGAAGAGTCTTTGGGAGCTTTGAAACGCGAATCGGTGATTTTTATACGGGAGAAAGGGAGCGACATAGCGCTACTTTAGGTCTAAATTACTCAAGCAATCTGGTTGGCAATCTAAGCTACGACTGGACGAAGGTCACTCTGCCCGAGGGTGAATTTATTACGCGTCTGAGCAGTCTTAGAGTCTCATGGATTTTCTCCACTGAACTGGCTTGGATTAATCTACTCCAATACGACAATGTCTCTGAAGTCTTTGGTTTAAACAGTCGATTGCAATGGATCCCAGAAGCAGGAAGAGAGGTCTTTTTTGTATTTAATCATAACGTTCAGGATCCAGATAAAGATAACCGCTTTGAAAAAACAATCAGTGATCTTAGCGTTAAACTAAACTATACCATTCGATTCTAGAATAGCTCATGATGAAAGGTTTAAATTTTTTCTTACTGAGTTTATTGCCTGTGCTTACATACGCTCATCATGGTGACGCAGGAAGATTCAATGATGAAATCATTGAGCTCCATGGCACCGTGGTTGCCTTGCAATTAATTAACCCCCATTCGGTGGTGTTAATTAATGTCATGTCTGAAGAAGGCTCTTTACAAACTTGGCAAGTAGAGCTTGAGGCGCCTCAACGCCTTGCTAGAGACTTTGGCTGGGGTCGAGACACCCTACTTCCTGGTACCGATGTCATTGTTACAGGAAGACAAATTAAAAGCGGAGCCCCACAAATTAATCTCACGGAAGAATCAAGAATCATGATCCAAGAAGGCTGCGTTGAAGTGTATCACTCCCGTGATCTTCAACCCTTAGAAGCGAACGCTCAATGCGAATTTTAATCACATTGAGCGCTGAACACTAAGTCAAAAATTAGAGATCGACAATCTCAGCCGCTGCACCGGTAAGGCTTAGGATATGAACCCCGCTGCCTGATCGATCGACGGCATAGATATAACCTCGATCATCGAGATTTAAATTGTTGGTTTGAATCTGAGTCGCACAAATTTCATAGCCTATAGCATCGCTACACATCTCGAAAGTTGTCTCATTGACCGCTGGAACAAAGTAACCCACTTCCACTGGGACATAAGGATCGCGAATATCCACGATTCGCACCCCGCCATTAAAATAGGCAAGAGCTACAATTTTTCCGTGGTAGTTTGGATGCACATAATCCTGCGGTGAGTGTGGACCAAACCTAACACCCCGATGACAATAGTCGCCTGGCTCCTCAGGGACCTGAAACGAAGAAATTGGAAAGGGTCGATCCTCTTCAGTAAAGTCAACCAAGAACGTGACATCCCTATTGGCAGCGCAGTCCTCAGTCGTTTCCTCAGAGACAACTAGTAACAAATCAATCATTTGATTCTCTAAATTATCCTCGTAATCAGGGACTCTTACCCCATTGATAGGAAGAACGGTATGCGCACCGTATCGCCTTGGCATATTGAGCCTTGAGATTTCAGGATAAAGAAGATTGGACTCAGTGGGCGCAAAAGGATCCTCCGCATTGGGGTCACCGTTCAATAATCGATCGTTATCAAGCACTTGTATGACGCCATCGTTACTGGCGCCGTATCCCATGTAGACACGATTACCCGCTACGTAAGGTTGATGAAGGGGTACCCCTCTATCCTCGCTGGTCGAGCCAGGTTGACTGCCGTTTAGGGCAAAATCACGAATATGAACAGGATTTTCAGGCTCAGACATATCAAAAATTTGCAGAACCCGAGCGACCCTCCATCCCTCAGGAGTTCCATTTAAGTAAGCCATGCCGGTCTCACATACCCACTGTATTTTATGGGTTTGTCTTTGGCCGCGATCGGTGTAACCGGTCTCATAGACATCACGTAAGAAAATTGGATTGACGGGATCTGTCGCATCCATCAGCTCAACACCAAGTCCATCTGAAGTCCTAATGAGATAAACCTTATTTGGATCTCCGTTAGGTAGAACCGATCCGTCGCAGACCTGGATGTGTTGTGTAAACCGACTATCAGGACTGTGAGGGGGTTCATGATGAATAAGCGTTGGATTTGAAGGGTCTGTCACGTCCAATACCGACATACCATTTGTCTCCATCTCTCCGTTTAGTGGATTAATCGCCTCTCCGGCATGATGA
>Ga0222714_10001356_pt1 | contig 27584 bp, 28 predicted proteins | sample C33_3DmetaG_FD_165048 | JGI IMG/M metagenome (GOLD analysis project Ga0222714, IMG submission 165048) | Estuarine water microbial communities from San Francisco Bay, California, United States - C33_3D | ecosystem: Environmental > Aquatic > Marine > Unclassified | place: USA: California...
TGTCGGCCGGGATCTTAAGGAGCTTAGCCATTTTGTTAACATCTTTAGCAAGTGTCTCCTCGGTAGAGATGTGGAATACTTCTTGTCCTTCAAAGGACCAGGTGATTTTAGATTTCATAGCTTGTGTTGTAATTTTGTGGGGTTGGCGCCGGTATGCTAATAGCATTCATTTCTGTTTCCAATTGCTTTATTAGGCTGGCAACTTCTTTTCTGCGCCGAACAATCTCGTTCTTACGAGACTGAACCTTTTTGGCGTGACCTTTTCTGTTTCTGGATTTAGGCATTATAGGTTCTTCTTTATAAATTTTCTGATGCGGTTAATAGAAAGACTAATGGAAGTTCGGGGTATACCTGTAGCACGACTGAGAGACGATATAGAGTGGTTTTCATTAACGTAAACGTCAAATAACATTTTGTCATACCAATTTAGTTTTTCTAACTGACTAATAATTCTTTTAGCGATCTCTGGTGATTGATTTTCCTCTTCTGTTAGGTCAGCAGCTTCTTCTATGTCGGCAGAAGCTTTTCTATAAGTATGAAAAAATGGTCCGCTGGAACTACGCCATTGGGTCATCATAATTTTCACACAGTAGAATCTCCCGCCGCCAGAATCAATGATAGTTTCGGCATCTTTCTTAGTCAAGAACTCGTCTATGGCATAATGGAGCAGCTCATCGTGGAGATCAGAACCTCCCGAAATTTTCCAAGCTGCATCCTTTAGTGCCTGGTAGTTCTCATTAAAAAATTTGTCGATAACAGTCAAGAATTAAACTTCGATGTATTCTGCCTCGAAATAGTTGAGACAAGGACACTGTTGGTCCGGTAAATTAACACTCATCTTTCTGGGATAAGTCAATGTAGCATCATAAAGATTTATAATGCCTCTACGATACAGCAGAGTAATTACATCGTCTACCAACTTAACTTCAAACCCAAACTTGTTTGCAATCCACTCGTTGGTGAGTTCGCAACATTTGTTTTGGTTCGTAAAGCCAAAGATTAAATTGAGAATAAGCTTCTCGTAAAGATTCATGTCGGGATTCTGCCATATAAATGGATCCACCCTCATGAGGATAAAATTATCATTCTGCATAAGTTTCTGTTACTCCGTTAATAAGTCCTGTTAAGTTGGCAAGCTCGCACACCTGAATTAACTCAGATGTCTTTCTATGAATGTCTCTAAGTCTAATGCACACCATACCAGAGTTATTAATACTGATTGCTTCGACGTAGTGCTCTACTCCATCCTTTAGGACGTAATGTCCTTCTTTGCGTTCTGGACGACCGCTTTTAGTTATTTTGAATCCCATTTGCGAAAAAACATTTATTGTTTGCTATGTAAGAAAAGGGGTTAACTATTACCTCAGCATAACGACCGGAACCAATATTTCTAAACACAAACACAACATCGTCTTCGAAGTCATGCCATGATATAAATTCCCAAAGTCCATCTTGCCCATGTAAAAAGAATACCTCTTTGTCCATTCATTATATATCCAAACTCATATTCCGTTTCTTCTGCGGAACTGGCTTATGTATTGTCTGGTTAAATTTAACTCCTGTGCCATGTGTTTATTTTCATAACCTTTAGCATGCATTTCAGTTATTAACATCTTTAAATGCTCTTTAGTTTCGTTGGTAACGTATTCACCTTTACCAAATGGAAACTTTTGTATTTTACCTTTTTTATAGTCATCCCAACGCTTGGTAACAGCTTTAGGTAGGCTCATAAGATTCCAATAATTGTCTGGATCTATGCCTTTCACCTTTAATTTTTCAGATTTTGCAACCATATAGTTCAGTGTGTTAGTCCAAAACGTCTGTTGGGTGGCAAAAAGTTGTTTCCTGTGCTCGTTACTTGGGTCAGTTACCAGATTAAGGAAGCAATTATTTAGTGGATTGCCATCTTGGAAATACATTCTGTTGTTTAACAAGATGCAATTGTGGTAACATTCATAAGCTAACTTAGGTCTGCTGCCAATAGAAAGATCTTCCCTGTATAGCACAAAGTTATCCCGCTTTCTATTGTATTGGTATTCAGTTTCTCCAAAATCTAACACACCAATCTGGTTGCATTTTATTGGATAGACTGGGTGTTCATACCATAATTCCAATTCGTCATATTCTAACTCGGGCAATTTAGCCACGAAGTAGTGTTCGGCTGGATATTGTATCATCTTAGTTATATGTATCCCACAAAAAAAACCCCCAGAAACTGGGGGTTTTGGAATGTAAAAATAGGACTAAGAATACAATGGCAATAGGATTAAGTCCATCATTATTTATCGTCCTGGTCCTTGGTTGTTTCGTTCTTTTGGTTACGAATCTTAATTAGCTCTGAATACATTTTCAAAAAGGTCCACACAATAGATGCAGCTCCAAGTAAAACTTTAAGACCTAAGTCCCAATCCATTGCAGTCATTCCCAAAAATACCCCGGTGTTGACGTAGGGCACTGGATCATTTCCTAAGCCCTTTAGGACTTGTATAGTATCGTTCATGTATGTATTTTTTAAGTTTTTCCTCGTTAGCCTCAGAGTTCTTGTAACTCTTAGACAGTTTTATTTTAATCTGCTTCATGCATTAGAATATTGTTCCTGGACCCATAGAGTTAGGATACAAACACTCTGGGCAAAATCCATTTCCAAATGTAGTCTGGTTGTTAGTAATACCATATCTCTTTTTCCAAGCATAAGGCATAGTTGGTGTAACCAAAGTGCCATACATTGGATTCTGCTGCGACGGAAAATTTCCATCTTTTACAGACTGCGAGAAATAAGTCCTATACGATTCTGGATGAAGTTGCACCCAATACACCATCCTTTCGAGATATTGGTTTCCAGTAGTTCTGCACTCTTGCTGCAAGAACTGTAACTCCTCTAAAGTTATCCCGTCTGCATTCTCAGACTTAGGAGAAACTACAGAACGGTTAAAGATTTTATACTTTAAGAATGGGAGTGCACGCATCAGTGCAAGCTGCACTAAAGCCTTGGAAATATAGTTGTCTAACAGAAACTGGTTTTCCTCGGTAACCGTATTGTTTAGAATTTGGTTTTGGAATTCAAAGTAAAACGTAGAACCCAAGTAATACTGCAATTCTGAATCCTGTGCTTGTAAGACATAGGGAATAAGATCCTTCGGGCTTACGTTCTCGTTAACCGAAGTATAGGCCTTTAAAGCCTGTTCACTGACGAATAATGCTACTCTTGTGCTCATATTATTGGATTGCGTCTACTGTTTGTTCCCCGATTTGCTCGTTATCGTCATTGAACAATTTCAGTTGTTCAATGTAAAGCTCTGTATCATATCCGTAGTAACCTATCAAACGATCAAACAGTTTAAGAAGATTTTTTTGTAGCGGTATGATTACTGTATTTGTAAATAGAGATGAAGCCGCCAACATCTCATCTTTATTATTTCCAAGACCAGCACCTCCGAGATCTTTAATACCTAAAAGCAAAGGCGAGGTAATTCTAAATCCAGTTAACAAAGACTGCGAAATTCGCTGAGAAAGTTGAATGTAATAGTCAGAGTTTTCAGCAGCAATAGGAACTACTTCCGTACCATGTTCTTTGTTGTCTGCAAAGCTCAAGAAGAATCGCCCAGCACCTTCTACACCACTAAACGTAGAAGCTAATGTTTGGTAAATCTCTTGTTGGGTAGCAGGATCAGGAATACCATTGTTCATGCTGATAAACAAAGAAGGGGCTAAGCCTTGCTGAAGATTATACCAGTGGAATGAATCAATCATGATATCCACGTTAGCAGCTGTAATTGATCCGGACCAGTCAGGCAAACAGTAGTATTTTTCTGCTGGGTTATAGTTACGATAGAAAAGTATTTGTCTTGGGTATAGATCTGCCTTAGCAGGATCGAAAGCTTTTACTGAAACTGGTTTGTAAAGTGCTTTTTTCCAGTCTGCCCAATTGGACGAATACCAGTAAAATTCTACTTTGTCTGTCTCTTTATCGATAACTCCAGATCTAACATCATTGAAATCCATGTTGTAGATTTCCACAATGTTTTCGCCAAGTTCGTCCCAAATAATCTGGAGGTAAAAGCCGCCGTAAATAAGCTGGTCTAAAGCAGCACGAGAAAAAATATCATTCCAACCATCGATCGGATTAGCTCTTTTCAGAATGTATTCCAATTCTGGATCTTTAGTTCTTAGACCTTCGCCAACTGTGTAAACCAATTTAGAGTTTACACAAGTTCTGGCCATTGCCGAAGAATTGTAAATAGGTGTGATAACATTATTGGGATAAAGATTATCCCCTCCGAAATTAATCCAAGGTTGCCCCCTTTGATGGAAAATAGTCGGCATCACAGGATTAGGAACCTCTTGCGAGAATTTCATAATCGGATTAAACTTAGGTTTTGCTTCCATATCTTAAAGAAGTATAATTTTTGGTGAAGATGACATAAATTTGCAATTTGTAGTATAATATATATATTAAAAAACTTATGGAACAGAAAACAAAAGAGGTTAAGAACGGAATATATGACACTTCCGAAAAAGCAAATGGCAATTTAGTATTTCATATTAATGGTGGACTTGGTAAATGTATTATGGCTACTGCTGTTATTCGTTCCTATAAAACAGCGTATCCAAAGTCGAAAATCGTGGTAGTGTCTGGCTACCCAGAAGTATTTCTACATAACCCAGATGTTTACAAGAATTTTCCGTTTGCTACACCATATCTTTGGCAGGACTACTACGGTAACCCAGATTACAAAGTGTATGCACACGATCCATATTTAAACGTAAAATGGATTAAGAACTTCCCAACCCACTTTATTAAGATCTGGTGTGAGGAAATGTTTATCCCGTGCACACAAGAAACACCATTGCTTTTCTTTAGCGGACCAGAAGCTGACGAACTTAATGCTATGATTCAGGTTCCCAAACCCCTTTTAGTAGTGCAATCAACAGGTGGTTCTACACCATCTGCCAGATCTTGGACCAGAAATCCACCACCACACGAACTCGAAGAATACCTGGCCAAGTACAAAGAAACACACTACATCCTACACTTGGCAGTTAAAGACACTCCAGTTTTGCAAAATATAGATCAGAGAGTAGACTCTTTCGATCGGAGAAAAGCTATGTGTCTAATGTATTTTGCCAACGAGGTATTGGGAATTGACTCCTACGGACTACATGCCAGAGCAGCAAATCCTAACGCTGGTCCCTCAACATTTTTCCTTCCGCTTGCCGAGTCAGAACAACGATTGGGCTATGCCTTAAAAAACATGAAATACCTGACCCCTTCTCAGGAAGTTCAGGATTTACTTAAGAATCACCAAGACTATTATGCTACGGTGTTTAAGTTGGGCATAGAAGATGCCTCAGAAAACTGTCCAGTTCCTATTGGAACCAGATGGTTTAACTTTTAAAAGTATTGGATTATTCTAACAAATCCAGAGGATCCAGCTATACCAGCTGAAGCTCTACCGCCATCGAAAGAAGCGTTACCCCCTCTACCTCCAGCACCTTTAGAAACTAAATCTATACTTGTTTGAGGTAGAGTAAATACGTAAGCTGTAGAGGCTACACCAGGATTAGAAATTACACAACAGGTAGGAAGTGTTGCACACCATCTGGCAGCACCGCCACCTCCACCACCTCTTGTGGTAAAAGTGATTGCATTACTACCATTGGTTCCGTTACCGTTGGTTCCACCGCCACCGGTGTTACCACATTTGTTGTTACCGATACCACAACCAAAACCACCAGATGCAGAACCATTAGGAACTAAACCATTTCCTCCACCGAATCTTCCACCAGTAGCAACGAGGCAAGCACTTGGACCTCCGCACCAAACGGAGTTACCACCATTGCAACCATTGCTTCCGTTACTTCCACCTGCTCCACCACCACCTACAGTAACAGGGCCAGAGGCAAGAACTGCACATCCAGGAAAGCAACAAACAGAAATACCACCACCTTGTCCGCCACCACCACCGGAAAAATAGAAAGAAGGACAGCTACACCCTGCAACTGCAGTATCATTAGCTCCTCCGCCTCCTCCACCACCACCGATGGTAATAACTTGGATTAATTTTGCTCCTGGGCAACAGAACCAGCAACCACCGCTGGTGTAATCATTAACAACTGGTTGTGAACCGCCGCCCGTAGAGATTAAAGTAGGTGAACCAAATAAAGACATATTATCCGAAATTTACTGCCCATGCACCGAAGTAATCAGTGCCGTTATACTGAAGTGTTACTAAATCTACAGCACCAACTGTTGTTGATAATGTAGGAGGAACTGAATTTGCCCATTTGATAGTTGGCCAAGTAATAGAGTAAGAACCAACACCGCCTTGTGTGATAGTAATGCTGTAGTTAGCTCCTGCGATAGGATTGCTTAAACCAAGGTTAACTGCTCCAACCAAATCTACTGACTGGTTGTTACCGTTATTCCAATCCAAAGTTACGTTACCAGTAATGTTACCTACTGCGTGGAATTTAGAAGCACCTTGACCGAAAGCAATTAAGTGGTTAACGTGAGTAGCCCCAACTTTTTCAGAAGTTAAACCTGATCCAATTACATAAGCATTATCGTGACAAACAAAGCTGGCTCTACCAAATACACCATTACAGTTTCCAGCATTAGCTTGGTTATTATAACCAACTAAAACTGTAGTATTTGCTCCACTGTTGTAGTTAGTATCTCCTATCAATGTAGAAGAAAAATTACCCTGGTTTTGGTTGTTATTTCCGAAAAGATAACCATAACCACAGTTAGTAGAATTAGAACCAATAACTATGGAATAAACAGAATAGTTGTTACTTTCTTGACCGATTAAGATCGAGTAGTTATATGGGGGATTGTTATTTACTGTGTTTAATTGATTTAAAAAGTTACCAATTACAATACCAGCACTCGCATGGCTGTGAGTAATTCTGTTACCAATGTTGATAGATCCAACGTCTGTAGCATTCCAAGCTGAACACTGGTTAACTACCAAGCTACAGCTTCCAATTGCTATAATTGCAGGAGCAACTCCACCACCCCAGCAATTTACAGGAACTACTCTATTTCCAATTACTGTTTGTGTGTTTGTATAAGAGGTTGTTCCAGGACCGATACTGATACCGCCACTGGTTGAAGCAGCACCAAAACCTATAGCGTTATTAACAGTGCCTACTGCATTTTCTCCGATGATAATAGCATCAGTAGTAACCCCTGCAGTAGCACCAATTGCATCAGAAATTAAAGTGCTTGTGTTAACAACTGAAATTGGGCTTGGAGTTCCAGAAATACCAGAGGTTCCAGATGTTCCGTTTACACCAGATGTTCCGCTGGTTCCTGATCCGTCTACACCAGAGGTTCCGGAAGAACCAGATTGACCAGAGGTTCCAGAAGATCCAGATACACCAGAGGTTCCAGAAGAACCCGAACTACCAGATGTTCCAGAAGAACCGTTAGCACCTGAAGTTCCAGAAGATCCAGAGCTTCCTGATGAGCCCGATTGGCCTGAAGTTCCTGAAGACCCTGAACTACCAGAGGATCCAGATTGTCCAGATGTTCCTGAAGATCCTGAACTACCCGAGGATCCAGATTGTCCTGAAGTTCCTGAAGTTCCATTAACACCAGAGGTTCCAGAAGAACCAGATGAACCTGATGATCCCGAACTTCCGCTACCGCCTGAACCTGTTACACCGACTATACCTAAACTGTTAACTGTTAGTAATGAAACTGAAGGGGTTGCTAAAGCTGCAAAAGTTAAATTATCAGCAAAGTATGCATCACCACCAAAGTTTATTTCATTTTCACCTATAACAATATAAGGGAAACCTGCAGTTGTGCCAATATAAGCACCTGTTGCAGAACCAAAAGTTTGTACAGAAGCATTAGCTAAAATGTATTCCGAACTGTAAATATCATAATCACCCGTAAAATTACCTTGTGCAAGTGTTTGTTGCAAATTCTGGTTAGGAGAAACCCCAGAGGTTCCAGATGATCCGTTAACACCTGAGGTTCCAGAAGATCCATCAGCACCTGAAGTTCCCGAAGAACCGTTTACACCCGACGTTCCAGAAGAACCACTTGCACCACTGTTTCCAGAAGAACCAGATGAACCTGATGATCCAGAACTGCCTGACGACCCTGAACTACCACTTGATCCGGAACTACCACTTGATCCAGAGTTGCCTGAAGATCCTGATGATCCAGAACTACCTGAAGAACCTGAACTTCCACTTGAACCGGAGTTACCAGAAGAACCAGAACTTCCAGAAGAACCAGAAGATCCTGAGCTACCTGACGATCCTGAGCTACCTGAAGATCCTGAGCTACCGCTCAAACCTGAAGTTCCCGAAGATCCTGAACTACCTGATGAACCGGAAGTTCCAGAGTTTCCGTTAACACCAGAGGTTCCAGAAGAACCAGATACACCCGATGTTCCAGAAGTGCCAGAGGTTCCCGATGCACCAGTAGGACCAATCGGTCCACCAGTTACGTTACCTGTAAAATTAATAGTGGTGTTGGAAACCTCGAAGGGTAATACGTTTCCAAATCCATCAGTCACTGGGGCAAGAGCTCCGGTAAGCCCAGCAGCCCCTACATTCAGCACACCACCGTAGGTAGCGCATATCGAAGTTCCGGTTAAATTGCTCATTTAGTATAAGTATGTTTTTTTCTTGAGTTGTTACAGATTTTATTATACAACTGAAACTGATTGTATGTAGGCATAAGATGGAGTTTCTGAAGCATAGATATTTGCTGCTTTAGATCTAATACCAAAGTAGATAGGGAACGAAAACTTAGTCCAGTCTGTATACGTAGCAGGATCAATGTTTATAGTGTAAGTAGCAAAGGTATCTGTAGGAGTTAAGGCTTGTTCAACTACTTGGTTTACGTTTGGCCCATACTGAACTGCTAAATAATCCCAGTTTGCTTCTGCTCCAGCATCTACTTTAAGTGTAAAATTTACGCTAAAAGGAACTTGCGGCTTATCTAATACACCAATTAATTTGTATAGATTTACAGTGCTGGAATTAGTAGAACCTGAACATCCTGAATGTAATTTTAGAACCCCTCCAGTTTTAAAATATAGATTATTGTAACCATCCATTGTTTTAAGACCTTCAACATCTCTAACTTGAACAGTTTGTAAATTAGTTTGACACAAATAATTTAATGGAAAAACCTGACTTGTGTTATAATAAAAGTTAACCATTGGTCGTAGACTGTCTAAGGTAATTCCCTCTGCTTCTAAATCAACTATAAATTGTCCAGCTGAGGTTAATGGAAAAAATCCTGTTTGTGCAGCGTAAGGACCTAACAACTGAATATCCTGGATTTGCGAAGTTACGTTTGATAAAGAGTAATAAACAACACCGGGTTGATTACAATAAAAAATAAAACTCTTTATGTATTGTCCACCTGCACCTGCTATAGTTCCAGATGTTGGATAATTTACATAGTTAGTATTAGATGTAAGGGTAAGGTTATCGTATCTAAGTTTAAGATTAATTTGGTTGATAGATCCCTCCCTTTGCTGGGCTGAACCCATAGCAAAAGCTGCTATGGCAGAAGTATTTGCTTGACCAGCAACGTTAGTGCTTAATGTTGCATAAACATCACATTCAAAAACATCTGGTCTGTCACTGTTAACAGTTTGTGCAGCGTTCAAAGCAATCATACCAGAGTTAGATCCTGGAGTAGAATTATAAATCACAGACGGAACTAAAGGATTTGCCTGCCAAATACCCAAATAAACCGACTGTGAACTATTAGTGCTACCCTTTACTAAAGCAATTTCTTTGAAAGCAAATGATGAACCTGAAGCACCAGCGTTAGGCAACCATAAGAAACTCGTGTGTGCCATAAAGCGATCCCAAATTAGATCTGTGCCCCATTGTCCTAAACCCCCACCAGTTGCTGTAAAAGCAAAACCGTTACCTGAGTTTGCTGTGGCAATTGGTTGACCGGTTCTTCTTATTACTGTCCAACCCAATTGAACTGTAAAATCATTAGACCAACCTCCAGAGATAGTAATACCAGTTCTTCCGTTTGGCTGAACATCAGTTGTAGACCAGGTTTCAAATAAGGTAGTTCCAGAAGAAGAATAGTGGTAAGTTTCTATTCTTCTAACATCGCTAACTGTAGTTGTTGCCATAGGCCAAAACATACAGGTTGTAATAGTAGTTGTAGTAACCGCAAGAACTTTGATGTGGAATTTATCAAATCCAAATTGTCCGTCCTCAAATGAAAGAATATCGTCTACCAAAACTGTTCCTACTTGGGAAACCGAAGTGTTAATAACGTTAGAATTTTGGGTAAATGTAAACGTTCCAGACAAGTTAGCAGACCATTGTCCTCCAGCAACTTTAATGAAGTCGTTAGAAACGGCAACTTGCATTGCTTTATAAACCGTTTTGTAAGGAGTAGTTGTAGAACCGTTTCCTGTAGTATCGTTTCCTGTTAGGTAGTTAGTGTGTATAAAAGCCATGTTTTATTAGATATTTGGGTTGTAATAATATTCAGTAGATAATGGTTGGTCACCACTTGCAGTTGGGGTATAATAATATCTGGTGTTAAACTGTATCATCATTGGGACAACTGGAGGAGCAGTAAAATATTGTATTACTTTCATAACCCCTGAACCTCCAGCACCACCATTTCTTGTATTAATATAATCGTTAGAAGCCGCTCCACCTCCACCTGCTCCATAACCAGACGCATTAGAACCAGACTGATTGCATCCTGAAGATTCGTAGTTTTGTCCGCCTGCTCCACCTGTTCCGAGAGTAATACCACAGATAGTTCCACCCGCTCCACCTGCTCCACCACAACCTAATAATCCATATAAGCATAAAGCTCTACCTCCGCCTCCTCCACCACCCCCGGGAGTTGCTGAAATTGCTTGCCCAGGTTCTCCAGCGTTTTGTGAGAGATATCCACCGCCTCCAGAATTAAATGCACATGCTTTAGATCCTCCACCGCAAGATGAAGATAAACCACCAGCACCACCAGCAGAAGTAGATGAACCAGCACCGGCAGAATAAATTGGAGCTGGTGCAATTGAACCACCGTTTGCAACAACTAAAGCTCCAAAACACGTAGATCCGCCGGCAGTATTAGATCCTCCGCCATTTCCAATTATAACGCATTGTGAAGAACCAAAACCAGAAGTTAAAGAACAAACTATAACTCCTCCTGCTCCTCCTCCACCGCCACCAGGAAATCTTGAAGGATTAGCCATAGCACAATAACCACCTGATCTACCACCGCCACCACCACCAATAGCTACTACTTCGATATAGGTAGCACCAGGACAGCATGTCCACGTTCCATTTGCAGTAAACAGTTGCTCTACTGGTGGTAAAGCAGCTGCTGCAGCCGAGTCAATTATACCTATTCCTGATAGTATCATATTATGCTTTTAAGTCTCCGAACAAATACCAAGTATCAGTTCCAGTTTTCAATAGGGTTGCTGCAGAATTTTGGTAGTTAAGATTCTTATAACCTTGTGCAGAGTTTAGTGTTACTCCTCCAGTTGCAGCAATATCTACTGCTCCTGCACCACTTCTAACAATTAGAATTTGGGCACCAATTTGGAAAGCCTGCGAAGAGTTAAGAGGAACTGTTACAGTAGTAGCAGAACCAGATGTCATTGTAACTGCTTTACCCGAGTCAGCAACTACCAATCCGTAAGAAGATGTTTGGTTGTTGATGGTAACAAAAGCAGTATCTATACCCGAGGTGCCTGATGTTCCTGAAGAACCGCTAATACCCGAAGTGCCCGAAGTGCCTGATCCGTCTACCCCAGAAGTGCCAGAAGAACCACTGGTTCCATTAACACCTGAAGTTCCATCTACACCACTTGTTCCGTTTACACCCGAGGTGCCATCTACACCAGATGTTCCAGAAGAACCAGTTTGCCCCGAGGTTCCTGAAGAACCTGAAGATCCAGACGAACCTGACTGTCCAGAAGAACCACTGGTTCCATTAGCACCAGAAGTTCCATTAACTCCGCTGGTTCCGTTTACACCAGATGTTCCGTTAACCCCAGAGGTTCCGTCTATACCCGAGGTTCCAGAAGAACCTGAGTTACCTGAAGTGCCTGAAGAACCAGAAATACCCGATGTTCCTGAACTGCCACTAACACCAGAAGTTCCGTTTACCCCCGACGTTCCAGACGTTCCTGAAGAACCAGACGAACCAGATATAAGTGCAGAGTTTCCGTTAGAATCTATTAGATAAACTTTGTCTCCTGAACCGGATGTAGACCCATACATTGCCACATAACCAGCAGGTGGAATTTCGGGTGAATTAGTTAGGGAGAAATTTATCTGGCCTCCCGTTGTGCCGACTATGAATTTTGCGTTGCTCATTTTGTTAATTATCTTTTAGCAATAGCCAAATGGTGCCTTTTTTTGTGTCAATTGGAATGGAGAATCTATCAACAGGGTGCCACCATTCTCTATGACAACCTCCGGACAATAAGTCACTATGTTTTTATCTACCTCGAATACTGTCCCTGCCTCGATAGTGCAAGGGAATTGGTAAAGAGGAACTTGCTGCACATAAACAATGCTTTGGAATTCGTTATTAGCAAGCGTATATGGTTCAAACTGTATCTCGTTCTCACAGTCGACAATTGGTTGCAAGAATGCCTGACCCCTGTCTATAATTTTATAGGTAATTTGGCAAACATTCCAAACAGTTCTTGTAAAATTCCAGAAATCTTCGTCCGTATTCCAGACTGCACAAGCTAAGGGCTGATATTCTGGATCTAACGAAGGAGCAGATGTGTTAAACACCTGGTATTCCCAGTTGCCATCTGGATACAAATAAACTTTCCCATTGTAGGGATCGTTTAGTTCGTTTACTCCTACCAGTTCCACAGCCAATTCCACGAAACGAGCATTACGCCTAACCACTGTAGGGTTAACAGCAAATGTCTCGCGGGAATAAGAGTTCGTAAACACAAACAGGAAAAAATTACCTACGGAATCAGCACCAACGGTGTCCGCATAGATAATTAAATTGTTAGTTGTGTTCGGTGTGAGGTTTAACATCTTATAGAAGTATATTTTCACCTACAGATGACACAACACGGGCCGAGAAAAATCCCGGCCCGATTGAGCATATAATAAACTCTGCCTTTTTGTGTGTTAGGCAGGAACTATTGTGCATCCGGTCAAAGCCGACAAAGATGCAACTTGATACATCATTTCTGGCTCTTGAGCGGATATTGTTAGGGTGTATTGACTCGCGTCGCCAGGTGCTACCCCAGTAACAGTAGTTCCAGCAGTAACTGTGCAACCACGGGTAAGTCCAATAAACCATAGAACATTATTAGAATCTTCCACAATTACGCGGGAAGCTCTGTTATACGAAAGCAACTGAAGTTGCTGACGCTTAGCTGAAGATAGGTGTTGGATATTAATCGTCAAGGCTTGATCCCAGAAACTTGAGCCATTTGTTTGAGAAATGTTAAAAGTTTCAGTGACCCCCCCAGTATCTTTCGGAAGTGCGAATTCATAGAATTGCCCGGTTGCTCCAGAGAGTGACGTAATACCAGCAGTAGCTCCAGCAGTAATTGAAGTGTAATCGAAGTCCGTGCTGATGTAGCAGGTCTTGATACCACCTATCGAATCTAAGCAATCTAATGCTATAGAATTTGTTAACTGACAGCTCATATTATTTGGTTTTCTGTTTTTTTTAAATAAGGGAGGGATTATTAGTCCCTCCCGTGATCAATTCAATTAGATGGTAGACACACCCTGTGATGCGTATACACTTGTTCCCATGCGGAATTTTCCAAGCACGTTAACGACATCGACTGATGGGTCATAATACATGGTCAATTTGTCAGCGTCATCCAAAAGACCTGTTCCGAAGAACACATACTTCTTAGGGTAAACAATGATGTGGTTGTTCACGTTAAGTCCAGGTAATCCTGCGATAGTCATTCTTGTTCCAGGCCATGTGAAGCTCATTAGACCGTCTCCAGAAGCGTTAGAAACATTGGGGTATTGTGTCACCAAGGCGTTGCCCTTATCAAGCAAAGCTTGCACCGCAATAGCGTAGTTAGTCATAGACATATACATCACCAAGTCATTCTCTTGCTTAAGAGCGTTGCTTAGTTTTCCGTAGATGTTCCAGATAGTATCGAAAGCAGTAGCAACTACCAAAGGAACTGCAATACCAGCACCAGTAGCGCCGATTGCTCCGTTAGCAATAGTAGCTTGTGCAAGCAAACCATCCAAAGTTCCACCATCACCTTGCCAGATAGTATTTTCTACATACTGGGCGATGTTGTTAATTTTGTTGTTAATAATTGCTTGTTCAAAGGGCACACTTTCTAAGTAAGCTGTAGGAGAAAGTTGTGAACTCAACCACACGTCATAGAGGGAGGAGGGGCACAATTGTTCCTTGAGCATCTTCGACTGCACTACCAAGTCGATTTGTTCGAAGATAGTTTCGTTGGTTCCAACTTGACCGGCTCCGAATCCGCAAGCAGTATCAAGAATATCCGCTTGAGAGTTAAGAATGTTAATTGCAGAAGTTCCTGCAGTTTTACCAGCCAAAATGGTCATAACCTGCAAAGAGGTTGGCTTTAATAGGGCCTCAGAAATCAAATTTCCGTCAAGCTGATCTATATAAGCAGGTAAGTTTGATAAATTAAAAGACATGATTATTGGGTTTTTTTAAGGTTTAGAATTTGTTTTTTGCTTTGTTAGCAGATTTGAGTTTTTCGATAACTTCCAAGCGTGATGCAAGAACTGAAAATTCTTCTTTAGCTTCAGAATTGAAAGTAGTCAGTTTAGAAGTAGCTGGAGTCTTACTCATCTTTTCCATTTTAGATTTGTAAGCGGCCATTTCTTCTTTTACGACTGCAACCTCTTTAGCTACTTCTTCAATAGCTTCCATACAGGTCATAATCAATTTTTTCATTTCCTCTGGCTTAATAGTCAAAGGCTCGCCTGGTTCAACGGTTTCATCCATTACGTCAGGAACGTTTTCGTTAGCTGCTGCTTCCACTTCGATTTCATCGATTGGTGCCGCAGGGGCTTTTACGCTTACAATTACGCCGTTTTCGTCGACTACAACTTCAGTGCCATCCTCTGTGACGTGAGTTCCAGCAGGTGCAGGTGCTTTTTCTCCAGACTCGGCAACAACGAATATCTTCTTGCCTGCTTCGAAAGCTTCTGCTTCTACTTTTGTAACTCCATCAGAAAGAATTGCTTCAGCAAGTTTAACCTCGAGTCCAAGAGCGATCTTGATTGCGTTAAGTTTAGACTGATAGTAATTCATATAGTTTTGATAATTATTTTGGGGTGTTATCTTGAGTAAGTAGAGAAGAACTGGGGCATGACATTTCCTACCTCAGAAAAATTTACTTACCTGATCTTAAGATCTTTCTAATTGCTTCGTATTTAGCCCGGTCCTGTTGGTAAGCCTCGTAGTCTTGTTTGTCCAAGAATGAACCCTCGATAGAAAATCCAGAAAGTTTACCTGCCTTAATCATCTTCCAAGTGTTAGGATCTTCTACCCTCATTTTAATTGCCCATGCCCCGATTGGTGCTTCAAAGCCATAAACAGAGTTTATCTTGTCGTCCTCGTTCTCTACCAACCAAGTTTCCATTACATAAGCACCAGCCTTATTGTCTTTGTGCTGTATGTTAGTCTCTCTGTTACGTAGCTCTTTCATAAACTTCTCAGAGATTCTGGCAATTACCTCTTTAGAAAACTTAACGTAGTAGGGTTTGCCATCTTCGTCCTTACGAATAATCTCTGTGTCAGGAACCATTGCAATACCAACTACAATCTGTTCGTCCTCAGAAGCAAACACTTGTCTCCAAAGTTCTACGTTTTTAAGAATAGAATCTGCTTTACGCCCGGCGTATTTTCCGGTCGGTGCCCACTTACCGTTCTGCTTTTCGTAGATCTCGATAATGTAACCTGGATCCAGTTCGTCACCAGAGATAGCAAACGAAGTGCCTGGGACTAATTTATCTCCAGATCTTACAATGTCTCTAATTCTACCACGGGGATTTTGATCTGCTGTTTTCCAAGATACTGCATCTCCAACTTTAAGATCCGCTACGTCTGCAAATTCTAAAGGTTGTGACATTGGTTCAAGCAAGTAAGAAGCTATTGTTTCTAAGTGACCCATCATGTAGGTAACGTCGTGTATCATACCAGTCTCTTCGTCAATCTCGTGCATAACGTCTATGAAATCTCTAACCAATAGTCCAGCCTCTAATAGTTGGGCCTCGTTAGCCTCGTTAGCCTCGAGCACTTGTTTTTCTATTTCAAATACGCGGTCAGCTTGTAGGGCTGCTGCTCTAATCATACCAGCAGTATCATCGTCTATAGGCATTTCCACCAAGTGGGTGAATGTTGCTATAGCACCAGGACACACTTCAAAATGTCTGGTTGGGTAACCTAACACCTCTATGTTTCCTTCAGCTGCTGCTTCTACTTTAGCTTCTACCAGGCCTGGTCTTTTCTTAACCAATTCGTCTATGTAAGCAGGCAGAGCAGATGGATCAAACTCGAAGTTTTCCTCTCCGTGCTCTTGTTTCCAAACCGAGTAACAGATAGCTACAGCCTGATCTTCTGGTTTGCCTTCTTTAATGTTAACCGCTACACAACGGGGTATAAAATCTTTTTCTGACTCACCACCTTGTGGCATTACGAAATCCTCCTGCTTAAAAGCCATCCAGTTGATTGCAATAGCGGGAGAATCAACTAACGAAATTTTAGCGACACCAGATTCCTCTATCTCTTCTATAATTTCTAAGTCAATTACATTTTTCTTCATATAGGTAAGTATGTTTTATTATAGTGCTGCCAAATCGGAGATACGTTTATCTGCTTCTTGCTGCGAGGATACCTCAGAGGCAACTACATAGGTTTTAACAATAGGTTGTTGCATAGACTGCTGGGATGACATCATAGACGAATTCTGATTACCTTGGTCGTTAATGCTTTCGAGTAGCGGTAAGAAATCCATAGTTGCTTTTCTGTTTACTACAAATTCTCCGCCCTCCAGTTCTCCAGAGAATGTTCTAACGCCACCACTGTCATGTGAAGGACCGTTTATTAGACCACCTTCTGCAAACTTAGAACCTGCAGCACCACCGCCATACTGTGTTGCTTGGATCTGGGCAACGTTTGCCATACCAGTTGCTACGACCAATGCTGCTAATACACCGCCGACTGCTATACCTAAACCTGGTGCGATCTTGTTTAGGTTCTGAACTGAGGTAAATGCTGAAACTGCACCAGTAATAGTAGAGATAATAGATTCTGCTATTTGCAGTTTCTTGTTCTGCTCAAAATATTTCTTTTCGATTTCTTCTCTTGCTGCTGCATCTTCACCTGCTGCTTTCAATTCTCTTGCTTTAGCAGCTTCTTGCATAGCACCAATAGTTGCTAAAGTCTGTCCTGCTACAGCAACTGCGGCGTCGTAAAGTGCCTGTGCGTTTGCTTTCTTTTCCTCTGTAGTTCTCTTGTCGTTATCTGCTACAGCGTTGTCAGCATCTATTTGAACCTGGGCAGTGTCCAGAGCAAGTTGTTTAACCTTTGCGTTATAGTCTGTATCCAGTTCTAACTTCTGGGTTAGTAGATCTCCATACTCTTGAGTTTCTGTTAGACCTGCATCTTGCAGTCTTTTAAGTTCAGAATCTATTTCACCTGTTCTCTTATCGTATGCTTCTTTGTCTAAAGCTCTTTGCTTTTCTATTCTGTCCTTTTCAATCTTAACAAGTTCTTGTGCCTTCTTAAACTCATCTGTAATTGTGTTCGCCCGGATCTTCTTAAGTTCGGTATCGAAATCCAGAGCAGATTGCTTTTCGTCTTGACTTGCTTGGTATCTTGCATCATTAAGTTTCTTCTGTAGATCGATGCGTTCCTTGGTCAGTGTATTCTGGTTTTGCAGTGCCTCAGTTTCCTGACCAGTAATACGTTCGTTAAGTTCTGAAAGTTGTAACTGTGCTGCTTTTAGTTTAACTAAGTCGTCGTTAGATTTAGTTAGTGCATATTGGGCGGCTGCAGCAGCAATGATAATATTGATCTGCTCCTTCTCTTTCTCTGCCTGTTCTTTCTGTGATGCTAATAGATCTTGGTTTGCTTTAAGTCTATCACCCAAAGACTTAGTCTCGTCATCACGAAGTTGGCGTAGTTTTTCCTGAGTTGCCTGATAATCAAGTTGTATCTTTTGCCTGGCTGCTTCAGCCAATGCTGCTTGTTTCTGCAACTGAACTGCACGCTCTGCTTGTTTGTTAAGTGCTTTAAAATCGGTATTCTTAATACCTTCTGTTACACCATCTACTACTGCAGTTAAACCATCCGCAATTTCACCAACCGCTTTACCAAAATTCTGGGCAATTTCTTTTCCGCCTTTAGCAATCTCTTTGCCCGCCTCTCCTATTTTTTCTTTAGTTAGGCCGATTTCTTTATTAAGTGCCTCGATCTTCTTGGTGTCACCAGAACCAAATATGCTATCTTCCCACGCTGCCTGAACCTCAAGTGTAATTAACTTAATGCCCTGTAGTGCAGCAATCAAAATGTTCAAGGCAACTTTCAATGCACCGCCCAGTAGTTTCTGGGTTGCCTCGAATCCACCATTTTGTTTGCCTATAGCTTCTACGTTTTTAAATACCGCATCTGTTACATTAGCAACCAATCCGTTCAGGATATTTAAACCTTGTCCTAATAGATCCGTTGCCTTTTGTGAGCCTTTTAGTGCACCAGTAAACGCACCGAATATTGCTGCTGCACCCGTCCATTTTGCAACTTTACCAAAAGCACTTGCTGCACCTTTACCGACATTCACGATACCCTTGCCTACGCTAACCGCACTCTTAGAAATCTTGCCCATAACAGATGCGAATCCGCTGGCTTTCTTAGATGCCTTACCTAACTCGTCTCCTGCTTTGTCTGCAGCGGTAGCAAGGTTTGCAGCACCTTGTGTGGTTTTTGCCTGGTTGGTTATAATTTCCTTTTGCAAGGTTATTAGTTCCTCCATCGAATTGATTAACTTATCAATTCCATCGGCACTAATTTTTATTTTAAAATCGTCTTGGGCCATTATGGTGCTTTATTTTAAATATGTTTTTCTGGTTAAGTGTTTAGTTAATCTGAATTGTTACGTCTACATTCCAAGTATCTGCGCCCACTGGTCCTAAGTTTGGTCCATTGTAACTGGCAGGAGTGATCACGTTATCTGTTAGGTATAGCACTGCATTTTTAAAATACTTAACCTCTGCAGAACCTGTGTAAGGAGCAGGAACAGTAAACTGATACTGGAAATTAGAACCAGTTGCATAAGTTGGATAATGGTTTACGTTGAAACTTGATCCAGAATCAAAATCCTGTCCGTTATAGAAGTAGTCAACCCCATTGAACGAAATATAGTAGGTAGATGTTATCTCCCCGGCGGTTGCCCCTGCGTTCTGCACATTGAATACTATGGTTTCGCTACGTCCTGTGCAACCTATTGCAGGGAACACGCAGTTGCCTGTAGCGCCCGCTGTAGGACCTGTAACATCTACATAGTATTGTCCGTTAGAAACGTAAACTGAACCGGTCCCTCCTACTGGATATTGCTCATAAGGATCGTAATAGAAGTCGGTTGCTGTTTGCAAAACCCCAGTGTTTGTATACATTGATTGCACACCATCTGAATTAGGTGCCTCGATGCAACATGCAGACACAGAATCCGAGGCAACAACAAACTCTGATTTGTCTTCTAATGGATTACAAATACAAGTTGTGCATAATCCTATTCCGATTACTGTAGTCCCATCAGGTCCAACTTGAATCGCTGAACCATCCCCTATATTTTTATACCATAAGCCTGGGGTTAAGGGTGCACCATCTTCGGTTGAAAAGACTCTGCTTGATAATTCTAAACTTGCTCCGTTACCCCATATAGAAATTTCACCAACTGAGCAGCAGCAAACTTCACAGAAGTTATTGCCTACACAAACGTTGTTAAATTCTGTTAAACCACCAGGCACACAGTCACAACCAGAACAGGTTCCGACTGCTTGGATATTACCAAAGGATACAACATAAACATCTACACCATCGAAATAGTAACCGTCCAGAACTGGTTGGTCTCCCGCTATATCATAACTAACCGTAGATGAATCTGCAAAGGTTTCCCCGTCGGTATAAACCGGGGCGGAGTAAGTTAAGCAGCAACATGCATCACAAAGTGTTTCTGAAAAACAAATACCAGACTGCAAGTAACGTCTTATTCCTACAGAAATGCCAGTAATGTTAATTCCCAAGTTACCTAACTTAAGCAACTTAACTCTCACGTTGTTCTTGGCGTTTAGGACAAAGTCTTTAATTTCTAAAACTAACCACCAAGAATCTTTAACAAAGATCTTATCGTTAAACGATAGACCTTGCACATCCTCTACATCTAATGCAAAGGTTGCCTCCATAATTCTGGAATAAGGGTCATATAGAGATTCCCACCAATTAGCCCAGTATTGGGTGAATGCTGTTTGTTCTGTTCTGCCGTCAAATCCTACAAATTGCTTATCCCAAAACTGAGTAGGGTTTAACCAGTTAAGGTCAAATGAATCTGCATTAAATGGGTAAGTGTCGAAAGAAGAAAACAGCGGATACTTTGTTTGAACTACAGGTGTTCCGTTGTTGTCTAAAAACCAGTTAAAACTTGAATCGGGCACGTCAACAAGACCATTGTAAAAACCTATTCTCGGTTTAATCTGCATAGGTTGTCTTTGCGCCTCGGTGTCTAAACAAAAGTGGGGAATTAAAAACTTAGTAGATAATCCTAAAGGTGCTAATGGCAAAGGAGAAAATAAAGACTTAATCTCTTTAACGCCAGTAATAAGTTCTATACCAGAATCAATATTGTATTGGCCAAAGGTTTCTTTATAGGAATCCTGATAGTTCTTGTTATACAAATCTCCCTCTTCGGAATCCTTAAAGATGAATTCCCGGGGTTGGGTATAAAACAAAGGTTGGATTGCTATGTCAGAATTCTCGTTTAACTTGTCAGTCCAGTCTTTCTGTGTTCCCCCTTTTACCCAGTCATTGTAGGGTTCGATCAAGAAGTTGTTAGGATTGTCTTTGTCAGGTTCCCATACTAATTTAAATCGGTCGTTTATCGCTTTAATGAATTCCAGTTGCTTATATTGCACAGGCAAAAAACCAGTAGGATCTAAAGTCTGCGGGGTAGGAATAGTTAACGTGATAGTCCCGCCGAATCTTAATTGGAAAACGTCGTATTGATTACCAATGTTTACTATGTAGAATTCTACTAAGTCGTTTTGCTGTAGACTTAAACCAGTAAAGACTGGAAAGTTAGTAGGACTGGTTGTTCCACCAACAGAAAGTAATACTGTTTTAGTAATAGCAGGAATCATCACCTTGTCTGGACGAACTGTTCTGTCTACAGTTTGAACTACAACACCATTACGCTTTACATTCATCCTAAGCAGAACATTGAAGTTCGGAGTTACAAAGAATGGATTCGGTGTTACCCTTGCTGCAAGTTTTAACTCGAAGTTATAAGTTAGATTACTTACCGGGACTTTATACCAGTTGTTGATAGGATCCCAGGCATTACCATAGTTTTCAATAACTGACCCTATCGGAATTTTCAATGGTGGAAAACCAATAACAGGATTTAGTGTAGGACCTTGTTTTGTATTAGCAGAGAAGTTAATGTCAGGAACAGAAAAGGGTGAGGCATAGTTGCTACCTAAATAGTAAACCCGGTTCAGCGTATTCTCTACGAAATTAGAAGTGTATGTGTAGTTGGTCCCCGCGAAGATAGCATCCCAAATTACTTTGGTTCTAATAGCAGGTTTGAACTGGAGGATATCTAATGGGTGGGAAGAGTTAGTGAATCCCTGTTGTGAAGTGGTTCCGTTAAACTTAGTTAGAGTTGATTGCTCTGGTTGGTTCTGGTCATCGTAAGTGTAACCATATTCTGCTAAGGGATAAACGATGTCACCGTTTAGCAAACCCATAGCACCTGGTGACCACGATTTTATGATGTTTGCATAGGTATAACTGTGTGACAAGTTAGACAGATCTAAAGCAGATAAATCTCTGGGACCTACCTCAGTAGCAAATGCAGACGTAGTGCCTAAAAAGGTAATCTCGTATTCTATTTTGCCCGTAGAATCGTTTCTGACAATATTCATTAACTGGATATTGCCCACCTCGAACGATGCACCATCTACCAGAATGTAAGCAGCAGTTCTCCTGGTTGCATTGAAGTCTATTGCGTTAACATTAAACACCGACTTAAAAAATATACCATTGGGCGTTGTATGCGGAACCCTAAAGGTTCTACTGAAAGCAGACTTGTTAACAGTAATATCGTCGACGGATAAAACCGATTTAGTTATCTTAATTGGTTCCTGAGGGTATAAGTCTAACTCGACGTATCCTGCGTATCCAGTTGCACCCTGATCTAAGGCATAAAGTTGAACGTATTGCATTATTGATTTTGCTTTTGTTGAACCTTGGTGTATTGTAAACTGTAAGTTGCTTGGGTTAACTTAACTTGTTTAACTAACCTATAGGCGTAATCAACGGTGAGACTTTTTATTGTTAGTGGGGTAGGTGTATCTCCTACATAAACCAAAATGTCTGGAGACTGTGAAATGTATCCTAAGAAGTCTAATTGGTCTTGGGTTAACCAGTCACTCTGTATCTCCATTGTTTCTGTTACAGTCTTGTTAAATGATTTAGACCCGCCTCTCATATAGTTAGGCGATAAGTTGCTATCGATGCCGTTAACTGCTACAGGTCTTGTGCCCGACCAGTTTAATGGGGTTTGGAAATATTCTGAACCCGGAGAGTTAGTTACCTTTTGGTAAAACATTGTGAAGTTCCAGTAATCACGTCCGCCTAATTCGTTCAACCAAGACACACGAACTCTGGGGTATAAGTAGTTACAGTCAGGTTGAACTCTGTATGTTATGAGTTCCGACGCTGCAGTTCCGGGCGAGGTTGAAGTAGTGGCAGATGACTTTACAAACGCCTGAACGGTGTAGTAAGACGTATTGTTGTCCCAAATGCCGTGAGTCCTTAAATTCTCCGGACCAGTCTTAACAGTTAACTGTGTAGTTGCCTGGTTGAAAACCTGAGATGTATAAGCAGCAGTTGTCTGTGGACCACCACCTGCAGAAATTAAGTTCTGAACATTGTCCGTTCTAAGAAGAGTGCCAGCAGAGTTGTATTGTTTGTATTGGATCAATTGAACTGCGTAATTAAAAGATGAACCCAGTTCGTTCCAGTTTAAGAACGATAGCGTGCTGTAGTCATAGTTGTAAACGTATCTTGTAGTTGTATCTTGCGATAAAAACTTACCATTAGTATCCATAATGTAATCAGACCAGAAAACATAGTTTGTGGTTGATGCCATATTGTTAATAGCGGTTTGATATGGTAAAGCAGCGGGGATTACCAAAACTGTAGAACCAGCACCTTCTTCATTACCTAATGGGAATTGGGGAACGCCAATGTTACCATACCCATCTTCAGTTACAATAGCACCAGTGTTATCCTCGTATTGTTCGCCTACTAAAATATCTACAGTAGCCAAGATGTTTGCTGAATTACCAAACATAGTAGGATAGTAGTCATTTTCTACTGAATAAAGAGTTAGATCAATATAGGGTTGGAGAATAGACGAGATGTCTAACATGCCTACCCCAGTAGGATTAGGTCTTTGTCTAATAGTTGCATTAGGACCTGTGGCACCGTTGATATAGACCTCGAAGACGTAAACCATATCTGTTGAACTGGCTAAACTTGATGTGCACGAATACACTATTGGGTTATACGCTGGAGACCAGTAATGGGGTTTGAAATTTACTGCAGTAATCATCTTATGTTTTGTTTGATTTGCTTTATTGCTTCTCGCTCTTTTTTAATTTGGTCTTGTTTCCACGCGAGCCAGTTGAAGCCTTCTCTGATCCTAAGGTTGGTAGCTTTATGAAATCTTGTGGGGTCTTCAGCTGCAAGGGTGTTAATAAGGATCCACCAGTTTCTTGCAACCCTAACGCCATATTTCTCATTGCTTTGCTTTCTACCTCGGACAGGTTCATCTCCTCCGTTAGATTCAGCAAATAGGTTACGATATTCTCGAAAGATCGATTCGCGAAACGCAAAAAAAAACTTATCGCTGACTTAACATATTGGAGTGGTAACTCTTTGAAAATCTCGCACTGTTCGTCGTAGTTAATCTCATTGTAGGGAACAATATCCTTAGTAAATACGTTCTTCTTGATTATAGGGCGATAAAGAATAGCAAGGACCTTGTGATACTTTAGGTGTAGGTCTTCAGAATTTGCCAAGACATCTAAGTCTGCAAATTCACCAATGGTCATATCGTTCATGTTTACCAGACCATACTTAACACCATTGAAAGTAAACTCCTGAGAGATCTGTTGGATATCTTGGGTAAAGTAAAAGTTAAGCATGCCTACTATACTCGCCCATAGCATCTTCCAGTTATCTGTCTTAAGTTCTCTAAGCAATTTAACTTCGCAACCAGATAGTGCAGAGGCAATAGCAAAGTGTGCATCTAAGTCATCTCTGTCGATATCAGAATAGATCTCGTAATACTGTCGGAGAGTAACAGTTCCTATAACATAGTCCTGACCTCTAAGTGTGAATGTTATTTTTTGGTTGTTCATTTAAATTGTCTTTGTAAGTATTTCTTAATAGCTCCTGTGATTAAAACATTTGTAGCTTTTAAGACACGGGGAGGAATAGTTAACCAGAATCTGGGTTTTATTCCGTCGTCTCCTTTGCCCGGGTTAGGATCCCAAGGCTTTCTATCTTTAGCAGCATATCTGCCTGTTCCCATATCTAAGTAAACCCCGTAACCATCCGCCTCTACAATAAACCCGAAATCGGATGTCGATGAGTATCTTGGTATTACCTTAACACTCTTTTTAAGATCGCCCCGGTCCCTACCTTCTTTAGCTACGGGTGCTTGATTCTTTAAGGCAATAGCAATTATTCTGCTTGCCTTGTCCATAGCCATTTTTATTTCGGTAGGTATTTTCATTATATAAACGCGGCGTCACAAAGATTAAATGGTGACTTAACTATTACATCCAGTTCGGCAGACCACCCCGTTAAATTATTATTATAGGCCTCTTGAAAGGGGCTTAGGCTTATTGGGGTTTCTACAAACATGTCTACCTCAGTCCACGGGGTTAAGATAATTTTACTTAGTAGATCTTGGGCTATAGAGAACGTGCTATTGTAGCGATTAATCTGTAGATCTTCTACGTTGTCTTTAGCAATGTCTGCTACGATCATAGAGAAGCCTAACACTGTTCTACCGAATCTATCCAAAGAAGACAAACGGGGAACCAAGAATACCAATGGGAATCTTTGGAACGGGTGAACATCTGTTTGCACATCTACGTCGGTTTCCATACCGAACTGAAATTGCTTAACAGCCATGTGGGATAAAGCAATCTGTTCGAATTGCTCTACTACTTGTTTGTATGAAATGATATCCGACATAAAGTGTTTTGTTATAAGTATACTGAAGTGGGGATTTATCGAAGTTTCTTTCCAGATATCTTCCAGCCCTCGATAATTGGTTCCTGCCCGGTTTCTATAGCATGCCTAATCTTAGTGGCATGAATGAGAGTTATCTCTGCTGCTTTAGCAAGACTTAGCCCAATATGCACAATTGGTGTGCCCACCTTTTCTACAATAATAGAGTAGTTAATAGAGCATTCGAATGGCTCGTGCCAGAACAGATTTGTAATAGCCAGGTTATCTCTGTCTGCATCTTTAAAACCTACATGAGGAAGATTATCTGGGTTAGGTAGCCAAGTAGCTGCTAACACCTTGTGTGCAGATTGTGTTCTGGCAAGTTCAGGTCTTTGGGGATTGCCTAAGGTAACAGAGTGGTAACCAGTTACTGGGTTCTTATATGTTCTGCGGAGTTTGCCCGCCACAGTGCCTTTGCCGGCTTTGCATCTTCTGAAGTTACCTAAGTCCGAACATTCATAGTTTGGGAACTGCTCTATTACTTTCCAATTTTCCATCGTCGTTTATTATTATATATCTCTACCTCAGATTGGTTCTCCAATGGGCTTAGATCTGCCCATAACTGCGTATCTCGGACCGTCTTGTAGGGATGTAATAGCATACCTGAAGGCATCTTGTAAGTGGTTCCAAGAATCTATAGGCTTATCAGTCCCAGTTCTGTAAGAGTAGTTGTAGTATTCCTCTTTTAGGTTTTCTGAAGCAGGGTTGGCAAACACCTGGTAAGAATGGATCTTGTCTATGCCTGCTCTGATAGAGTCTGGTCCTTTATATGCTTTAGTAATATTCTTCCAGCCCAGTCTCTTTAGGGTTTCTATAGATCTTGGGTCCGCAGAGTCTGCGTAGATCGAGGCTAACTTAGGTATACCCTTAGCCTCCATAAGCCCCGATAGATCCTCGGTGGTAAGGCCTTTGTGGTAAATCATTTCCTCTACCCATAGTCTCTTATCCCGCTTGTGCACTTTAATAAGGGCTGTTGGATCTGAGGCAAAACCAAAGTCCAACCCATATACCACTTCAGCTGTTGGATCTGGTGCGTAATTAGACCAGCCCCAGTCTTTAAATATCTGGCCTTCTCCGATCTCTCTCCATTGTCCTAAGATGTGGTGCGAGTAATAAGCTGGGTCTTGGTATTCTGCTGATTCCCATTCCTTAACCTTTTCTGGGTCCAAGTGTTCTAAGTTGTCTTTGTAGGTCGTGTGAATGTAACCGTGTGTCTCTACCCATTTGGGGTTAGGGGAACCGTCGGGCAGATAGAATCTTTTAAAGATCCAATGGGATTTAGATCCTGGGTTAAACACAACAAAGATTCTTCTGTCTACCCCTTTGGTTCGGAAAGAGTCAATAAGTTTAATGTATTCTTCTTCCGACCCAATCTCTAATGCTTCATCCAAAAGTAATGCTGTGGGATTAGAAATACCTTTCGAGCGGGCTGACATTGTTCCTTCAGCCAACTTAAGCGAGTGGGTGATAATGCTGTTGCCATTCTTTTTATTTAGGATCTCGTCGCCCTTAACATCTAAGAATGGTGCCAAACCCCAATTGGTTATCAGATCTACTATGTCCCGATAGATCGAGTAGGTTAAAGACCTTTGGGTATACCTACTGATAACGCCACGGAAGTATTCTTCGCCCATTAGTTTCAGCACAAAGTATGCTGCTACGTTGGTCGATTTTCCCGATCCCCTTCCTCCGCTGATAATCCAATAGGTTTTATCCTCCCAGAAGATTGGTGCATAAGCATCCAAGAACTTAAACTGCTTAGACATCTTTCTTGGGCAGGACTATCTGGATAGGCTGGAATGGTTCTCCGTCTTGGGCGGTGATCTCTGTTCTGCTTACTTGTCCGACAAATCTTTCGGATACCTTAATGAACATTTCCAAGAATGCTTTGGGATCTTTGTCTCTAAGTTTGTTAAGTGCTTCATTGAGTTCTTCTTCTCTGCCCTCTAATAGGTTAGCAAAGACTTCTTTTACCCGGCGGGAAGTTTCGTTAATTGCTCCTTTTGGTCGGCCGGGTGAATATTGGTTGCCTGGT